>Ga0265294_10010627_pt1 | contig 10442 bp, 5 predicted proteins | sample MunlanPumphouse3_FD_192504 | JGI IMG/M metagenome (GOLD analysis project Ga0265294, IMG submission 192504) | Groundwater microbial communities from a municipal landfill in Southern Ontario, Canada - Pumphouse #3 | ecosystem: Environmental > Aquatic > Deep subsurface > Groundwater | place...
CAGGAAAAATCGTCTTTATATACTGATGAGTTAAAAAAACTGGTTACTTTTTTCACTGATATGGATTAAAATTCATCAAATATAGTTTTTGTGCTATCTGAAGGAGGCAGCAGAGAGTGAATTTTCAAGAAATTATAATGCGCCTGGAAAGTTTTTGGGCATCGCAGGGATGTGTCGTTCAGCAGCCATATGATATAGAAGTTGGCGCCGGAACAATGAATCCGGCTACAACACTTAGGGTGCTTGGTCCCGAACCCTGGCGCGTGGCTTATGTGGAACCCTCAAGGAGGCCTACGGACGGCAGGTACGGAGAAAACCCCAACAGGCTGCAGCATTATTATCAGTATCAGGTAATAATCCAGCCGGCACCCGACGATATTCAGGAGATGTACCTTGAGAGCCTTAAGGTGTTGGGAATCGATCCTGCTGAGCATGACATCAGATTTGTTGAAGATGACTGGGAAAATCCAACGACCGGAGCATGGGGTCTTGGATGGGAAGTCTGGCTTGATGGAATGGAAGTTACCCAGTTCACATATTTCCAGCAAATGGGCTCACTGGATATGGATGTGGTCCCTGCCGAACTCACGTATGGCATTGAACGCATCGCTATGTTCGTACAGAAGGTAGACAATGTCTATGACCTTGAATGGGTCGGAAACGTAAAATACGGTGATGTCCACCATAAAGGTGAAGTCGAGCACTCAACATATAATTTTGAAGTGGCGAGTACCGAGATGCTATTTCAACTTTTCAACATGTACGAAACCGAATCAAAAAAAATACTTGAAAGAGGGCTCGTTCTTCCCGCATATGATTACGTCCTGAAATGTTCACACTCCTTCAACCTCCTTGATGCAAGAAATGCAATAAGCGTAACGGAGCGCACGGGTTACATAGGCAGGGTCAGGGCTGTCGCAAGCGCCTGCTGCCAGGCATATCTTGAACAGAGAGAAAAGATGGGACACCCTCTGAAAGGGAAATTCGATAAATTTGAAAAAGCTGAAGGAGGCGCAGAATAATGTCCGCAAAAGACCTTCTTTTTGAAATAGGAACGGAAGAGATACCCGCGCGTTTTATGCCCAAGGCTTTGGCCGACCTCTCCTCATACGCGGAAGATGAACTTGCCGCAGCCCACATAGGCTATTCCGGCATAATAGTCGAGTGCACGCCGCGAAGGTTTGTACTGACTGTCACCGATCTCGCTGATTCGCAGAAAGACAGTGTAGAGGTGTCAAAGGGCCCGTTAAAGGCACAGGCCTTTGATGCGGAAGGGAGACCCACAAGGGCTGCTGAAGGGTTTGCCAGAAGCAGGGGAGTGGATGTCTCAGATCTCAAAGTTCAGGAGATCAACGGAGCTGAGTATGTAGTTGCTGAAAAAAAAGAAATAGGCCAGTCAACAAAAATAGTCCTCCCCGACATACTGGATAAAATACTTAAGAAGCTCTCTTTTCAGAAGAGTATGTACTGGGCTGACCCAACAGTTCGTTTTGCAAGGCCTGTAAGATGGATCGTGGCCCTATATGGAGAGTCTGTCATAAACGTAGAATTTGGAAAAGTAAAAAGCGGAAACTGCACGAGAGGCCACAGATTTATGGGTTCAGGCTTGATAGAGGTCAAAACTCTTTCAGAGTACAAAAAGGCAATGAAAGACAATTTTGTGATAACTGATCCGGAAGAGAGAAAAAGCATGATCCTCGACGGGATAGCCGAAGTTGAAAAGGAACTTGGAGCGAGGGTCGAAGTCGATCCCGCACTCCTTGAAGAAAATGTACATCTCAACGAGTACCCTGTTGTTTTCTACGGGAGCTTCGATAAAGATTTCCTTGAAATTCCTGAAGAGGTGCTGGTACTTTCAATGGCTAAGAACCAGAGGTATTTCCCGGTAAGGAGCAAAGACGGGAAACTGATGGCCAATTTTGTCGGTGTGAGCAACAATAAGGCGAAAGACATGAAGGTAGTAAGGGAAGGCAACGAGAGAGTCCTCAGGGCAAGGTTATATGATGCGGCTTTCTTCTGGAAAGAGGACCTGCAGAAGTCTCTGGACGATCTTGCAAACGAGCTTAAGTCTGTAACTTATCAGGAACAGCTTGGCTCTGTCTACGACAAGGTCCAGAGGACAAAAGCGCTTGCTCTCTGGCTGACTGACGAACTATCCCTTACCGGCAAAAGAAACGTTGTTGAAAGAGCTGCAGTACTGGCAAAGGCAGATCTTGTAACAAGCATGGTTTACGAATTTGCTGATGTACAGGGAGTCATGGGACGGGAATACGCCAAAAAAGCAGGGGAAGCCGAAGAAGTGGCTATTGCTCTTTACGAGCAGTATCTTCCAAGGTTTGCCGGAGACAACATCCCTTCCGGTCCGGCCGGAGCTCTTATTGGTCTTGCAGACCGCGCAGATACCCTTGCCGCCATATATAAGATCGGGCTTGAACCGACATCTTCTCAGGATCCCTACGGTCTTCGAAGGGCTGCAAGATGCATAAATGAGATAATCTGGGGAATGCCTCTCGATATCGATCTGAAAAAGCTTCTTGAAAAATCAGCATCTGCCTTTGGTATGGACAGCGATACGACGGAAAAAATTATGTTGTTTGTACGTCAGCGCCTTCAGGTCCAGCTGAGGGAAAAAGGATTCAGGCATGAAGTTGTTGAGCTTGTCCTTCAGACAATTTCAAATCGTCCGCTTCAGGCTTTCAGAATGGCCGAGACTCTTGAAAAAAGAAGCGATGAGGTCTGGTTTACTGATCTCATAACAGCCGCGGTAAGGGTAAAAAACCTGCTGAACAAAGCAGGAATTACCCCTGCTGAAGTGGATCTTTCAAAACTGGTCGAGACATCAGAAAAACAGCTCTATGAGAAGCTGCTAGTGCTTGAAGAAGATGCCAGGGTATCCGTAGACAAATTTGACTGGGAAAAGCTGGCCTCAGTACTTGCAGAGCTTGCTCCGGTAATAGCGCAGTTTTTCAACGATGTTCTTGTTATGGACAAGGATGTTGACCTTAGGAACAACAGGCTCGCGCTTCTTAAAAAGTGCCAGGATTTCTTCCTGCTTGTTGGAGATTTCAGTCTTTTAAAATAGTTAAAATGATATTAATATAATAATGCATACCCGTAATTTTAAATCAGGGAGGTCACAAGATGCTCGAGGCTAAAAAGTATATTTATGATTTCAGTGAAGGTGACGCAGGAATGAAGATCCTTCTTGGCGGTAAAGGAGCTAACCTTGCTCAGATGTGGAAGATCGGGCTGCCGGTACCTCCGGGATTTATCATTACCACGGAAGCATGTCATGAATATTGGAAGGAAAAGGACTTTATTCTGAATATATGGGATGAAGTGAAAGCCGCGGTCTCAAGAGTCGAAGCTCTTGCCGGCAAGAAATTCGGAGGCGAAAAAGATCCGCTGCTGGTTTCAGTTCGTTCCGGGGCACCTGTATCTATGCCCGGCATGATGGATACGATCCTTAACCTGGGACTGAACGATAAAACCGTTTCCGCCCTTGCTGAGGCAGCCGGTGACGAGCGCTTTGCCTATGACAGCTATCGCCGTTTCATACAGATGTTCTCCGATGTAGTAATGGGAGTAGAACATTCCAGTTTTGAAAAGAAACTCCACGACAAGAAGGCAGAGAATGGCGTAAAGGATGATAACCAACTTTCTGCGGAGGCTTTGAAAGAACTTGTCGAAGAGTACAAGGCAATAGTGAAAGAAGCAGGCAAGGACTTTCCCGTTGACCCATGGCAGCAGCTCAGGCTTGCAATAGACGCGGTATTCCGCAGCTGGAACACACCAAGGGCCATCACTTACAGAAAGATCAACAACATTCCCGAGTCATACGGAACGGCTGTGAGTGTCGTTACCATGGTATTCGGCAACCTCGGCGATGACTGCGGCACCGGGGTCTGCTTCACAAGAAGCCCGTCGACCGGTGAGGACAGGCTCTTCGGTGAATATCTTATCAATGCACAGGGAGAGGACGTAGTCGCAGGCATAAGGACTCCTGTTGAGATCTCGCAGCTTGAGACCGCGATGCCCGATGTATATAAAGAATTCTGCCGCATAGCCGATCTCCTTGAGCAGCATTATAAGGATGCCCAGGATATAGAGTTCACCGTTGAAAAGGGTACGCTCTACATACTACAGACAAGGAACGGAAAACGTACCGCAGCTGCAGCTGTAAAGGTCGCCATGGACATGTTCAGGGAAGGCCTTATAGATGAAAAGACTGTAGTAGAGCGAGTTGCCCCCGAACAGGTCGAACAGCTTCTCCATCCACAGATAGACCCCAAAGCAAAAGTATCGCCCCTGGTAAAAGGACTTCCTGCATCACCCGGAGCCGCGGCCGGATATGTTGTCTTTGATGCAGATGAAGCTGCAGAGCGAGGAGAAAAAGGTGAGAAGATCATCCTTGTTCGCCCGGAGACGACTCCTGATGACATCCACGGGCTTTTTGCTGCTCAGGGTGTAGTTACAGCTCATGGCGGCATGACGAGTCATGCTGCTGTCGTTGCCAGAGGGCTAGGAAAGCCTTGTGTATCAGGTGCCGAAAGCATAAAGATCGACTTTGCTTCAGGAACCTTCACAGTAAACGGAACAGTTGTAAAAAAGAACGATTTCATAACTATTGACGGAACGAAGGGCGAGGTCATCCTTGGAAAAGTGGATCTGGTCGAACCACAGTTTGATGAAGATTTCAGCGAGCTTCTCAGGATGGCTGACAGGATCTCGACCCTTGAGGTCTGGGCCAATGCCGATACCCCTGAAGATGCGCGAAGGGCAAGGAGCTTTGGTGCAAAGGGGATAGGCCTCTGCCGCACAGAGCACATGTTCATGGCTCCCGAAAGGCTGCCTGTAATGCAGGACATGGTAGTTGCATCCACCAGAGATGAAAGGATCGAACATCTCAAAAAACTCGAAAAGATGCAGGAGGAAGATTTCCTGGGAATATTCGAAGCGATGGACGGACTGCCGGTGACAGTAAGGCTGCTTGATCCTCCTCTTCATGAGTTCCTGCCAAAACTTCCCGACCTTAAGAAGGAACTCAAAAGCCTTCCTGCAGACAGCCCCGAGGCTAAAGCTGTCCAGAATACTATAGCCAGAGTCCACGAGCTGCATGAATCAAACCCGATGCTTGGTTTCAGGGGATGCCGGCTTGGCATCATCTATCCTGAAATTTATGAAATGCAGGTCAGGGCAATATTCAGCGCAGCCTGTAAGCTTGTTATTAAAGGCATTGACCCTGTACCGGATATAATGATCCCGCTCGTCGCTACAAAAGAAGAGATGAGAATACTGAGGGAAATGGTCGACAGGATAGCTCCCGAAATAATGAAGGAGTACGGCTGCACAGTGGAATATCTTGTTGGAACGATGATCGAGCTTCCAAGGGCTGCCATGGTGGCAGATCAGCTTGCTCAGCACGCACAGTTCTTCAGCTTTGGAACAAACGACCTCACACAGACGACTTTTGGGTATTCAAGGGATGATGCGGAAGGCAAGTTCCTTGGCCAGTACGTTTCTGAAGGGATACTCCCACAGAACCCATTTGCAGTGCTAGACCGTGACGGCGTTGGAGGCTTGATGGAGATAGGTGCTAACGGAGGCCGCAAGGTCAATCCCTCCATTCAGCTCGGTATTTGCGGTGAGCACGGAGGAAACCCGTCAAGCGTGGCTTTCTGTCACAAGCTCGGACTGAATTATGTCAGCTGTTCGCCCTTCAGAGTCCCGGTGTCAAGACTCTCTGCGGCGCATTCTGCCCTTGGGATACTTAAATAGATTTTAGTTCTCCATGGTGAAGCTGCCGGAAGACCCTCGGCGTGAAGCGGTTGTGAAGCAGTAGTAGGAGCGGTCAAACGATCGTCAAACAATTGTCAAACAGTAGTCAAACGGTTGTAGGGGGCAAGGGCAGGTTCGGAGAATTCGCGAAGTTCATCGCTGGAGAATTCGCGCCCTACGGCAGCTGGAGAATTTGCTCGCAACGCTTTGCGGAGAATTTGCGGCCTAAGGCCGCGGAGATTCAAAATCAACGTCTTTCTTTATTGGTCTTGACCTAACTCACCGTCGTTCCCGGACGCTTCCAAACGGGAATCCAGCGGCTTCGAACTTAGGTTATTACAGGCTTTTAAAGATTAAAACAAAAGACACTGGATCCCCGCTCAAGAGCATACGGGGATGACGGGGAGAGAAGCACTCGGGGCAGACGGCTCTTTTGGTTCTTACTACCGCTCAGCAACCACTCAGCCACGCTCAGCCATTGCTCAGCCGCCCCTCACGACCGTTTCACCATTGCTTCACAACGGCTTCACGCGACCGTATTTGTCGCAGTTCCACAATGATATTGGCATACCGGGACGACGGAATGATAAAAATGGTTATGACAATAGTTTGACGACCGTTTGACAATTGTTTGACTATCGTTTGACAGCCAGTTTTAACAACTGCTTCACCATTGTTTCACGCCGATGTTTTTTCGGCAGCTTCACGCGACATCTTTTTGTCGCAGCTTAACGCCGATTTTTTGCGGCAGCTTGCCCCTATTTAGGAGATGGTCACTTTGAATACCCGCATCCGTTGGGAAGAAATTGAAAAACAAATACTCTCTCCATTCGCAGCTCTTTCTGCAGAAAGCAAAGGCAGGATAAAGGAGGAGGAACCGTGTTCTGTAAGGACATGTTTCCAGAGAGACAGGGACAGGATAATACACAGCAAGTCCTTCAGGAGGCTCAAATATAAGACCCAGGTCCTCCTTCTGCCGGAAGGCGACCACTACAGGACAAGGCTCACACACACACTTGAAGTCTCCCAGATCGCAAGGACGATAGCCAGGGCCCTCAGGCTCAACGAGGACTTGACCGAGGCTATCGCTTTGGGCCATGACCTTGGTCATACCCCATTTGGGCACATGGGGGAGAAGGTTCTTGATTCTCTGGCCAAAGAGCATGGGCTTGGAGGTTTTCATCACGCTGTCCAGAGTCTGAGAGTCGTAGACTGTATAGAAAAAGAGGGCAGAGGGCTCAATCTCACATGGGAAGTAAGGATGGGGATAATCCAGCACTCAAAAGGGCAGGTCGATGTCCATTCAGGGTTTGACCTAACAGATCCTTCCACCCTTGAGGCCTGGGTCGTAAGGATATCCGACTCTGTGGCCTACCTTAACCACGACCTGGATGACGCACTCAGGGCACAGATCGTTGCTTTCTCCGACATACCCGGAAGTGTAGTTTGCGAAATCGGTAAGACTCATGCTGAGAGGATCAACTCGCTCATAATGGACATAATAGAGAACAGCGTGGACAGCAGACCAACATTCAGTCCGTCGATGCTAAGGTCGATAGAGACCCTGCGCGGTTTTCTTTACAGCAGTGTCTACAGGCATGCAAACGCACAGATAGAGGATTCGAGGGTAGAGCATGTGCTTACGGGACTTTTTAAATACCGCATGGAAAAATGCAGCGACGATCCGCAAGGTGCTGTTGATTTTATATCGGGAATGACTGACAGGTTTGCCCTTCAGCTTTTCCAGGATATATATGTACCTTCACCGTGGCCCAAAGGCCGCAGCCAGTAAGAAAAGGCTGCAACTCGATTTATTCAATTATGTTGTATCTTTTTAGAAGCTCCTGGTATTTTGCTTCCATGTCCACCGGTTCGCTCGGATCCTTTTTATAAGGATCCGAATTTTTGTCAGGAACTTTGGCATGTTCTTTATCCACAGTTTTTTTGACTGAAAGGGCAGGTTCAGGTTCCGGAACTGTCGATACGTCAACAGGCTCCTCGGGTTGCGGGAGACCCCTCATTGCATATTTGTAATGCGTCATTTCATCATCTATTGGGGCCAAAATCAGTTGGGGTGCGTTATCATCCGCCCTTGCAGCAGAGAGGCTTCCTCCATGCCAGGGACACTGTGAAGAAGGAGCGTGTCCTGCAGGGAGAAGTATGTTTGTAGCAGGACAGCCGTCTGCAGCCAGAAAACCGGTTTTTTTACATACTCTCACAGATTCCACACCCGCATCGGGCGGTAGTATGAAGGTTGAGGGCAGTTTTAATTTTTTCACAGCGAAGGATACAAATTCTTTCCAGACAGGTACTGCAGCCACTGTTCCTGTGGTCTTGCCGCCAAGCGGTGTGTGGTCGTCATTGCCGACGTAAACTACTACTACAAGCCCCGGAATGCCGCCTGCGAACCAGGCATCAGTCCAGTCATTCGTAGTTCCCGTTTTGCCAAATGTCTGGTGTCCGTCGATCCTTGCCTTTGCTCCCGTACCCCATACCGCTACCTGTTCAAGCATTGAGCGTGCCGTTACAGCAGTAGTAACAGAGATCGCGTTTGCAAGTTTTGGTCCATTTTGTTCAATTGATTCCCCATTTTTGCCTTTTATCTCTTTTATGCCGTATGGTTCTACTTTGTAACCGTTGTTTGCGAAGGTAGAGTAAGCTACACACATCTCAAGCGGGGTGACGCTCGCAGTCCCCAGGGCAAGTGAAAGGTCTTCAGGCAGATGCGGTGTTGATATGCCCATCCTTCTGGCCATTTCAACGACCCTGCTCACTCCGTCTATCTGGGCCAGTCTGATCGCTACAGTATTGATCGATCTTGCAAGCGCATCCATGAGGGTGACTTCTCCGTCATATTTGCTTCCGTAGTTTCCAGGCTCCCATCCGTTAGGGAATATGAGAGGTGCGTCAAGTAGGTGGTCAACTGCCCTATATCCGTTTTCCAGTGCGGTAGCATATACTATTGGCTTAAATGCCGATCCCGGCTGGCGGAAAGCCTGAGTGGCCCTGTTGAACTTGCTGGCGTCAAAATCCCTTCCCCCCACCAGGGCTAGTATCTCTCCTGTATTTGGATCGAGGGCAACAAGTGCCCCCTCGTGTTTCATCTTTGAGACAAGCTCTTCGGCTTTTTTCTGTAAATCCAGATCTATCGTAGTATGGACCCTCAATCCGCCGCGGTATACCATTTCTGTACCATAGTTAGGCAGAAGCCTGTTGAAAAGAATATAAGAGACAAAGTGAGGTGAATCTTTGAGGAAGATGCTGCTCTTGTTCGCCTCTCTCTTGACCAGCTTTGGCACGTCGTTCACGCTGGTGTCAAAATCTGATTTTGATATCCAGTCAAGGTCCAGCATTCTTTTGAGGACATAGTCCTTTCTTGTTTTTGACCTTGATGGATTTCTAAATGGGCTGTATGTTTCAGGGGCGGCAACAAGACCGGCTAATACAGCCGACTCAGTTATCGAAAGCTGTCCCGGTGCCTTGCCGAAGTAGTTTTTTGATGCGGAGTCTATACCGTAGGCTCCGTGTCCCATATATATAGTGTTGAGATACATCTCTAGAAGCTGGTCCTTTGTGTATATCCTTTCAAGCCGCAGTGCGAGGATAGCCTCTTTTGCCTTCCTTATGATGGTCTTTTCCTTTGTCAGAAAAAGATTTCTTGCAAGCTGCTGAGTTATTGTGCTTCCGCCCTGTCGGGCGCCACGATGAAAAATGTCAACGATGCCTGCCCTGAATATTGAAGCAGGCCTTATCCCCGAGTGATCATAAAATCTGTCGTCCTCGGCCGCAAGTATCGCCTTGACCATCCACGGAGATACAACGTCAAGCTTTACCCAGTTCCTGTTTTCCTGGAACAGTCTCGTAATGACCTTTTCATTCCTGTCATATACAATAGTAGCCAGGCTGGGCTCATGTCCGAGGATCTCTTCTGTTGTCGGGAGAGACTGAGATATATCTTTCAGGAACAGAGCAAGAAATACAGCCAGAAGAGCTGCGCATATTGCTGCGAAAAGAGCAATGTGAGAAAAAATTTTATTGATGAGGGATCTCTTTTTCTTTACTTGTTTCTTTTTCTCAAGTGAAAACTTTTTGTCGTTAAATTGCATCAAAGGCATAACTGCGGAAGCCTCCAGTCATTTAGTGGATCCAACCATAGATCGGATGTCTTACCAATATTTCCAATAAGCTATCATTAATATGTGAATTATAACACGGTAAAATTTGCAAATTCTTATTTTCAAGGATCGCTTTTGGTATTGAGGATCCAATGTGATATACCGAAATCAGTGGGTACCGCATTGATTTCCCCTAAATCACGCTTGAGTTTGAGAAAATATATATCGTTCGTGCCAAACACCGAAGTCAAATTTACTTTTACGATCAACTTTTAAGAAAAAATATTAAAAACAGGCTTGCATTTTCCTCCAAAGCGTAGTATATTACCTCCTGTCGCCGTTGCAATCAGACCTTATTACGGTAAGCGGTGATACTGAACCTTGCCAATTGAATACAGTACGTAAGGAAATAAGCGAACGAGATCAGGAATCAAACGGAGAGTTTGATCCTGGCTCAGGACGAACGCTGGCGGCGTGCTTAACACATGCAAGTCGAACGGGAGTATCAAAGAAGCTTGCTTTTAAGATACTTTAGTGGCGGACGGGTGA
>Ga0265294_10010628_pt1 | contig 10441 bp, 9 predicted proteins | sample MunlanPumphouse3_FD_192504 | JGI IMG/M metagenome (GOLD analysis project Ga0265294, IMG submission 192504) | Groundwater microbial communities from a municipal landfill in Southern Ontario, Canada - Pumphouse #3 | ecosystem: Environmental > Aquatic > Deep subsurface > Groundwater | place...
TGATAATGTTCCGGCGGAAGAACATCCACGAGCAGAGAATTTTTTTCTTCCAGCAATGCTTTGACATTGTCTGCCGTGAGTTGGCGGGTTCTTGTATCAAACATGGCTCAGCTCCTTGGTTGTGAGAAGACGAAGTGCTCTTTATATATCCTTTAGCAGAGTTTAAGGAACTAATACACATAAATTTGTTTTTTAGAGAGAGGTCGTCGTGGAGTGGCAGATAAAAACGCCCTCGCATTGCCTTGACCAGATGGATATATGGGACGTTGAGACTGAATTCGTGGTAGCCGAAAAGGGCACCCGCAAGGGGTGCCCCTTGTACGGTACGCCGGGGTTGGCGGCGATGGATTCGCATTCCAGCATCGTGAAATGCTTTGATCATGTCCATTGACGGTTGCAGTGTCTCTCGGCAATGGTTTCTTAAACGGGGATGGTCGGTCGTAGCGTTCCATGCGTATGTCCCTGGTAAATGCATGGAAGGTGTCTTTTTAAGCAGGGTACATTATACGGGTACCTACGGTTTTCAAGGTTTATGAAATGAGGAGAAAATGGCAATGAAGATTGCAGATTCCATGCTGGATCTGGTGGGCAGAACCCCCCTAGTGCGTTTGAACGCGATGGCCAAGAATGTTTCGGCAACGGTGGTTGCAAAACTTGAGTTCAATAATCCTTGCGGATCGGTCAAAGACCGGATCGCTTTGAATATGATCGAGGCGGGCATCAAACGGGGAGATATTACCGAACAGTCCGTGATTGTTGAGCCGACCAGCGGGAATACCGGGATTGGTCTGGCTTTTGTGTGTGCGGTCAAGAAATTGCGGCTTATTTTAACCATGCCCGAAAATATGAGCGTGGAGCGGCGTAAGATGCTCAAGGGGCTGGGGGCTGAGCTGGTGTTGACTCCTGCTAAAGAGGGAATGCTCGGTTCCATTGAACGGGCCAGAGAATTGGTTGCAGAAATCCCTCAGGCCTTTATGCCCATGCAGTTTGAAAACCCGGACAACCCGGCAATGCATGTTCGGACCACAGGGCCGGAAATATGGGAAGATACGGATGGTGCCGTTGTCGCTTTTGTTGCAGGGGTAGGCACCGGAGGGACCATTACAGGGACGGGCACCTATCTCAAGAGCAAGAACTCTCTGGTGCATACCGTTGCCGTGGAACCCGAAGATTCTGCCGTCCTCTCGGGCAATGCTCCCGGTCCGCATACGATTCAGGGGATTGGGGCCGGATTTATACCCAAAGTGGTTGATCGAGCCTGTATTGATGAAATCATCCCGGTGAGTAACGAGGACGCCATCGAAACCGCCAAACAGCTTATGCGTCAGGAAGGGATTGTGTGCGGTATCTCTTCGGGGGCCAATGCTTTTGCCGCCCTGCAGCTGGCTAAGCGGCCGGAATATGAGGGCAAGATCATTGTGTTTATCGTGTGTGATACCGGTGAACGCTATCTGAGCACAGCCTTGTTTGGAGAAGAATAAGACATTGCGACGCCGGTTTTTCCGGGTAGGGAGATTTATGGTACGACGAAATGAAATCGCGGCTATTGTTGAAGAGCTTTGTGAACAGAACAAGGATAGCCTGACCTGCCACAGGCTGCGGCACGAAGCCCCCATGCCTTCAGTCGACGTTTTGGCGTCCATTGTGGAAGATCTGCGGGCCGTGCTTTTTCCTGGATATTATGGGCCCTCGGATGTGACGTCCGAAAGTATGCCTTTTTATATCGGAGCCAATCTGGACCGTCTGCACCGGCAGCTGTCCGAGCAGATCAACCGCGGGTATTGTTTCGTGTGCCAGCGGGAAGACAAGGCCTTGTGCAAGGATTGCGAAGAGCGCTCCCGGGATATCGCCTGGAAATTTATCCGCAAGCTTCCGGACATCCGTCATCTTTTGGCCACAGATGTGGATGCGGCCTTTGTGGGCGACCCCGCGGCCAAGACGCCGGGGGAAACGATTTTCTGCTATCCTTCCATCCGTGCTCTGACCAATTACCGCATTGCCCATGAGCTGCAGCTGTTCAAGGTGGATATCATACCCAGAATTATTGCTGAAATGGCCCATTCACTGACGGGTATTGATATCCATCCCGGAGCGACCATCGGTGAGCACTTTTTTATCGATCACGGCACAGGTACCGTCATCGGCGAGACCTGCATCGTGGGCAGAAATGTACGCATCTATCAAGGGGTGACCCTGGGTGCCAAGAGTTTCCCTCAGGGCGAAGACGGCAGCCTTATTAAAGGGTTGGCCCGACATCCCATCGTGGAGGATGACGTGACCATCTATGCCGGAGCGACCATTCTTGGTCGGGTGACCATCGGCAAGGGGGCAACCATAGGCGGTAATGTCTGGATCACCCGGGATATTCCCCCAGGAGCACAGATCCGGCAGTCCCGGCCCATGGAAAAGAGTTTTGAATTCGGCGCAGGAATTTGATCGGTTTGTGGTCCTTTTGCATGGGATATATACGCATCCGTGTCTACGATTACGTTATCTAAAAAATATCACTTTTCCAGAAAGAGGAATTTTTAATGTTTACTGAAGATCAACTGCACAAATATGCCCAGATTTTAGTATGGGGCCTGCAAAAGGCCCGGATTCAGTCCTTTGTAAAAGGAGATATCATCCTTATCCGTAGCGATATTGACGGCCTTGGACTTGCGCGTCATGTACTTGAGCAGGTACTGCTCATGGGCTGTCATCCCGTGTTGCGTATCAATCCCGATCCCGGCTGTGAGAAAACCCACTTCAGCACTGCTGAAGACTTTCAGATTGCTTTTAACATTCCTGGAGATCAGGAGTTCTATGAGCGGTTGAATGGTCTGGTTTCTATTTTGTCGCCTGCCTCTTTAACGCACTTAAAAGACATTGATCCCGGCAAAATAGCCCTGTCGGCCATAACCAAAAAATATTTACGTGAAATTTTGGATGATCGTGAAGTCCAGGGCCGGTTTGGCTGGACCTTATGTCTCATGCCCACGCCAGTTTTGGCCGAAAATGCCGGGATGAGTGAGCAGGCCTATGCAGATCAGATTGCCAAGGCTGTGTATCTGAATGACGATGATCCTGTTGCCAGATGGGAAGAAATTTTTACCAAGGCACAGAAGGTGAAAGACTGGCTGAACAATATGGATGTAGATTTTTATCATGTACTCTCGGATCATACCGATCTGCGTATCACCCCGGGAAAAGACCGGCAGTGGGTAGGTGTTTCCGGACATAATATCCCTAGTTTTGAACTGTTTCTTTCTCCTGATTGGCGGGGTACAAACGGGGTTTATTACGCGGACCAGCCTTCTTTTAGAAGCGGGAACCTGGTCAAAGGGGTTCGTCTTGAGTTTAACGATGGAGATGCCGTGGATATCACAGCTCAAGAAGGGCAGGATTTTGTACGCCGACAGATGGGCATGGACGAAGGAGCCAAAAGGCTGGGAGAATTTTCTTTAACCGACACCAGGTTTTCCCAGATTGATCATTTTATGGCCAACACTCTGTATGATGAAAACTTTGGCGGCAGCAGAGGAAATTGCCATGTCGCCGTTGGGGATTCATACGCCGACACCTACGCCGGAGATGCTGCCATGCTTGGCCAGGCATTGAAAGATGAGCTTGGTTTTAATAATTCCGCTTTACATTGGGATCTGGTGAATACCGAAGATAAGAAGGTCTTTGCCCATCTGCATGACGGCAGCAAGATATTGATTTATTCTCAGGGAAAATTTGAAATGCAGGATTTGTAGGAGAGACTTTGTCTGGAACCAACATAGCGTAGAAGAGTTGCACGACGAAACGCCCCGAAGGATACTTTCGGGGCGTTTCGTTTGTGAAGTAACCATGAATGATTTATATCTGGATTTGCAATAATGCATCCCTCATTTGCATATAGGCAATGAGAAATTCAAAAAAAATTCTCCAGAATAACTCCATGCATAGAAAAAAAGTTATGAGCAATGCTATAAACATAGTTTGTTGCTTTTTATCTAACATTTTCCATAGTATTTTCGTCCCGCTTACATATTCAGTATTGAATAATTTATATTTTTGTATAAGCCTTGTTCGTAATATCCATATAGCAATAGGCAATATAAGTGCACCTAGATAATAAAATAGTATTAAAATATCGATGCTGATAAAGCTTTTAAATGTAAGAAAATCCATTAGGTATGAGTTCCTGTATACTTCTTATGGTGGCGCCAATACATTATTACATGCTTTCCGGATAATTTTAGAAACTATCGTCTAGACAATAATCACCGACTATCCATGATTTTTTTAACCTGATCCCTCTGACATTCCTTAGTATCTTACCTATCTTGGGTACAGGAGTCCTGGAAGCCAGAGCGAAATAGCCGGCAGATAGGTAATAATGCCCAGGCAGATAATGGCCAATCCGAGCCAGGGCAGTACGGACTTTACCATTCTGAAATAAATTACCCCGAAAGCGCCGCTGGCGATGAACAGGTTGAGGCCAAAGGGGGGAGTTATGTTGCCCATGTCGGCATTAACCGCAGCGCTGACCCCGAAATGTAGTTCACTTATCCCGGCAGAATGGAGCAGCGGTTTCATAAGCGGGGTGAAAATCAGGATATTGGAAAAGACATCAATAAACATTCCCGAGACGAGCATGGAGATGTTGGCGAATAAAAGCACGGCCCATGGCGGTGGCTTCAGAGCGATGACAGGAGCGACGAGTTGTGCCGTGATGTTTTCCACTGTTAACAGCCATGAAAAGAGTGTAGCTGCGGCAACCATAATCAAAATACGGGCCGAGACGTTGCCTGTTTCGCAACAGATGTCCCATAACTCGTTTAGAGACAATTCTCTGTGTACTACAATTGTTATGAAAATGGCATAGGCAACCGCCACTGCTGCGGATTCTGTGGATGTGAATATTCCGGAATAAATACTACCTAGAATGACTGTGGGGAAACCCAAGCCCCATCCGGCATCACGTATGAGTACGCTGTTTGAAGTGGCCCCTAAACTTGAGAGCGTCACGTACGTTTTGGTTAGATCCAAGCCCAGGAGAAATTTCTATAGCATAAGCTCTATTCTTAAGAAAAAAAATTGATGTTTGTCAATAAGCTTTTGTTTTTAAATGATAAAATAATAGTTCAGCATTCGCGTGAATTGAAACGAGTATGAGGAATTTATAACTCATCCCGCAAATGCGCACTTTTCTAGTTTACTAACTGAAGTTACGCACGCCACCGAGATCTTTCTGCTGAGCCCGGCATTGCCGGCAAGAAGGTCCCCCCTTGAGGGGGGACCTTCTTGCAAACGATATCGGACTCAGCTCAAGGCTCTCGAAAGGCGTGCGTAACATCACTTACTAATTGGAATCTAAAAAGGCAGATTGTGTCACATGATTTGCTATGAGCACTTTATTCATCCAAATGGCACATAGTGGCCCTCCGCCCTAGTTCAGGGAGGGGCTGGGGGAGGGTTTTAGGACTCGACAACGACCCCGCCCCTAACCCCGCCCTAACGAGGGAAGGGGACTCATGTGTGCTCTCAGCGAGGATGGTAATATATGCATGAAAGGTTCTCCGAAATAACTTTAGTTTTTTGTACGGGGCAAAGCCGCCGCACTTTGCCGGGATTCAACCTCCTGATAGACAAGACGTACGCACTCGCCGGATGAACCGAAATTAAACAAGTTGAAATCATTTTTATGCGAATGGTGAGTGATAGTGTTGCCTTGAACGTAATTTTTATGGGGAATTACTGGGATATTTTTGGGCTGGGCGCGTTAGGAATCTTGAAAATCAAAATCTTCCGGGCAATGACATGTATGGGCAAATGTGGTTATATACAGTATCGTATGGTTCAGCATTGATATCGTTTTATCGGTTACTCATGCCATGGTTTCCATTGTAAATCTCCGGAGGGAAGGTATGTGCCCAATGTTTTCCAAAGATAAAAACAAAGAAAAGAAAGATGGCTGGTTATTGGATGAAGAGAGCAAAGTTCATCTTGGCAAGGTTTTTAAAGAATACCTGGATGTCGAGGTGCAGGTGCTGCTTTTTACGGCCAAGGGAGAAAATGAGCCCTATTGCGCGTATGCCCGGAAGTTATTGCGGGATCTGCACCGCATTGATTCCAGGATAGGTTTTGAAGAACTTGGTCTGGATTCCGAAGCTGCCAAGAAATATGGGGTCGAGCGTTCTCCGACCCTGCTGGTCCAGCCTGAAACCTATGCCCTTCGTTTTACCGGTGCACCTGCCGGGGAAGAAGCCCAGTCATTCATTCAAACCCTTGTGATGGTTTCTTCCAGGGACAGTGGGCTTTCCGAGGTGTCCCGGAAAATGCTCAAGGCATTGGAGGAGGATCGTTATATCCGGGTCTTTGTGAATCCTGGATGTCCGTATTGCCCGGGGCAGGTGCTCAATGCTGTCAAGGCAGCGGTGGAGCGTCCGGACCGGGTGAAGGCTGAATGTATTGAGACCGGAGAAAATCAGAAAATGGCCGAGGCCTATACTGTGGGTTCTGTTCCCCATACGGTGTACACAAAAGATTTTGTGACGCAGGGCTTGGAACCTGAACAGGTTTTTATGGCTCAGTTGTTGACGCTCAACCCGTCTAAGAAACTGATTAAGCCCGGTGATACCGGGGTGGCGCAGCGGGTGGATCTGGTTATTGTCGGCGCAGGACCCGCCGGGCTTACTGCCGGGATTTATGCCAGCAGAGCAGGGCTTACAGGGGTTGTTCTGGATGCATCTATCGCCGGAGGGCAGGTGGCGGTTACTCCGGTGGTGGAAAATTATCCCGGATTTTCATCCATCGGCGGCAAAGAGCTTGTGGCCAGCCTCCTCGCCCAGGCCCGGGAATACCTTCCCGTGCATGAGGGAGAAGAGGTTTTGGATATTAAATTAGGGCGGGATGTCGAAGTCTATACGTCCCAGGCCGTGTATGCCGCCAGGGCATTGATGGTTGCCACCGGTGCCACATGGAAGTCACTGGGGATCGATGGAGAAGAACGGTTGCTTGGCCGAGGAATCAGCTATTGTGCCTCCTGCGACGGATATTTGTACAAAGGCAGGGATGCGCTTGTTGTTGGCGGAGGTAATACGGCGTTGACCGATGCTCTGCATCTCAAAAATCTGGGGGTGAACGTACGCATCGTGCACCGCCGGGACAGCTTCCGGGCCGAACAGCGGTTGCAGGATGCTGTGGCTCGGGAAGAGATCCCTGTTTTATGGAATCGGACTGTCGATAAACTGGAAGGCAAGGAAAAACTCACAAGGGTCATGCTCCGTGATACCGTCACCGAAGAATTGGAGGCTGTGCCTGTAGATGCGCTTTTTCTGGCCATTGGCATTATTCCTAATACGGACATTGTTGCGCACCTCGGGATGGATACAACGTCTGCTGGATATATCCGGACGGATGGCCAGGGACGTACCAGCCTTCCCCGTATCTATGCGGCTGGAGATATCACCGGCGGTGTGCAGCAGATTGTGACCGCGGTGAGTGAAGGCGGGGTGGCCGCCATGAGTGTTTTTGAGGACCTGAGTAAAAAAGCAGAAGAGTAGAAAAGTCAGACTTTGAATCTATTCGGAAAAAATAATTTTGTTATTTTTCTTGACACCTTGGCGAGAACTCTCTAATCACGTTTCTCGCCGCTTGGGAAACCGGGCAGCATTTCTGGGCCACTAGCTCAATTGGCAGAGCAGCTGACTCTTAATCAGGAGGTTGAAGGTTCGATTCCTTCGTGGCCCACCAGGAAAATCAAGGGGTTAGATGAAAATCTAATCCCTTTTTTCGTGGTCTTAGGTTTTTGGGGTCCACTTTACCCTCACCTGACGGTGCATGGACATGTTGGGCGATCCGTGCGCGTTTTCTACTTCAGCTTTTCGATCTCCTCCTCCACTTCCTCCGCTCCCTCTGTGTAGAATTTCTGTTCATCAGGATCAAGTTCATGAAGCAAGCGAAGAAACTCTCCCGCGTGGACGCGTTCCTCGTCGGCAATGTCTTCAAGCACTTCGATGGCGAGTTTGTTGTCTGTGGATTCAGCGAGCTGCATATATAGCTGGATAGCCTCGTATTCTGCCGCCACCATGAACCGTATCGCTCGCACCAGTTCTGCGTCTGTGAGTTTTCTGTCATTGGCTAGTCCTGAAAATGGGGATCCGAATTCTGGCATGGTCGTTCTCCTTTTGTTGTGGTCTTGTTTCTGTTTCTATCCAACGTTTGGGGTCCACTTTACTATGTAATATCTAATGCCCTAGCCCATTTTTTGACCATGGCAATTAACGTCAGCACCGGAGGTGACCCAGGAGATCTTGGAAAAATGCTGGTATCACAAACGTATAATTTTTTAATTTTAAATGTTTCAAGATTGTTATCTACAACAACATCAAGAGCCGCAGTACCTCCCGGGTGTCCACCGATCATTGTGCTTACAGAAATACTGTCGGGCTCACATCCGGCTTTGATGAGTATTTTTTTGCAGAGATCATCACCTTTCTTCATATTTTTTAAATCATTATCGCTCATGGGCTTTGACATCCGTCCGTTGATATCAATCGATCCGTGGCTTTCATCAGCAATTTTGGTGAACATACCCATGGTATGATGCCTGCTTTTATTATACTTTATTATATTTTTGAAAAATGTTTTCCCACGTATCAACTGTGAAAGCCAGGCACCATGTCCATTAACATTGCCGAGTAAAAAATGATCTGACGCTTCAAAGTCTTCACACGCATGAGTAAAGGTCATACCTTTCCACGGCCCTTTATCTTTTGTAAAGCCGACGGTAACATCCATGGGGTCCATAAAAAATGATTTACCTGCGTCTTCAATACCAGATTTTTGTAAAATAACGGGCGTTCCCATTCCTCCGGCAGCGAGTATAACCATATCTGCGTAAAGTTTTTCTGGCACATTTTTATTTCCGGAAATCCGTACACCAATGGCTTTGTTTGTGTCTTTATCAACAAGTATTTCCTCAACCGTTGTATTTAAAACAAGGTCAGCGCCGTTGGGCCATGCCATTGCCTTTCGAACATAATCCCGGGCGGTCCAGCGTGCGTTAATCGCGCAGCCTGACATGCATGAATCACATTTGGGATTACAACGCGAAGGATCAATAAATTTGAGTTGTGGAACAACATTGAGGCCCAGGCTATCTGCTGCCTCCACCAGCCGACGGGTACCGTTCCATCCTTCCATGAACGTTTCCGGGAAGGGTGCAAGTTTCAGTTCGTCAATGGTTTCCTGAACAGTACCCTCAAGATTCATACCCAGTGTTTTTTGGAAAGATTTTGTAGGCTTGAAAGCATTACCGTTGAATACAGCAGAAGAGCCTCCAAGTGTTAAAGCACGATCAACAATGATGCCTTCTTTCGAACGTGAAAATAGAAGGTGTTTGTCGTATAGGTCTTTGTACGTATGAAAGATACCGAGTCCTAATGAATGTTCCTTCCCTGCCTCTATCATTAGAACTTTTTTGCCTCGTCTTACCAGTTCTAAAGCGGCTGTTGCTCCGGAAGGTCCCGTACCTACAATGATAACTTCCTGTATTCTATCTCTTATAATAGACATATGTTCCACTGTTAGCAACAAAAAAATAGAAATTAAATTCCCGACGCACCTTCCGAGCAGAATTTTGTCCCGTAAAAGGTTTCCCCTTGCGATCCGTACACAGACCCATCCCCAGCACGCCATGAAACAAATGATTGTCCGAAAGCATGAGCCGGAACAATGTGATGGCAACGCGATTCTGTTGGCTCTTTTGTTGTTTTTTTTCGAGGGATAAACCCATTGTCATGATTTACTTTTTTTTATTGAATGCCCTAATTGGCACATTGTTTAGGCGATTCCTCCATTGGCACCAATATTCTGCCCGGTTATCCATGATGCTTCTTCGCTAATGAGGAACATCACTAAACGGGCAATATCATTTGGTTCGCCAATCCGGCCAAGGGCAGCCATGCCTGCAAAGCGATTAATGACTTCCTGACTTTTACCCTCAGTAAAAAGTTTTGTATTGGTTGGACCTGGTGAAATAGAGTTCACTGTAATGCCTCGTGTGCCGATTTCCTTAGCAAAAACTCTAGTAAGTTGTTCCACGGCTCCTTTGGTTGCGCTATAGGTGCCGTACGTTGGTAACATAAGACGAGTCACCGAACTGGAAAAATTAACGATGCGGCCTCCATTCTCAAGACGGATAGCAGCTTCGCGAAGGGTATTAAATGTACCTTTCACATTAATAGCGAATAAGCGGTCAAAATCTTCATCTGTTGTATCCTGAATTGTCTTATATATAACTGAACCTGCGTTATTAACAAGAATATCAATCTTCCCGAATTGAGCGACTGTTGAATCAAACATGGATCTAACTTCCGTAGAACTGCTGATATCCGCACGAATGGCAATCGCATCACCTCCTTCGGTTTTAATATCGGCGAGGACTTGATCGGCTGCAGACGTATTG
>Ga0265294_10010629_pt1 | contig 10441 bp, 9 predicted proteins | sample MunlanPumphouse3_FD_192504 | JGI IMG/M metagenome (GOLD analysis project Ga0265294, IMG submission 192504) | Groundwater microbial communities from a municipal landfill in Southern Ontario, Canada - Pumphouse #3 | ecosystem: Environmental > Aquatic > Deep subsurface > Groundwater | place...
TGCGGCGGGCATCCGCCGCCGGGGTTAGACTGCCGTCGCCGTTTAAAAGGCTGACAAGTCCGAAAGCGGCTTTTATGAGATTGTTTGCCGTTGTCTGCATATGTTTATCCTTTCGGGCCGCCTTTAGGGCGGCGGGGGTTTATCTCGACGCGACCGAGTTATATACCCCATAGATTTTTACCCCCAGCCCGGAGACGGTCTGAGCCGCGCCGGGGTTTACCGTAAGGGTGACTTTGCCGCCGGCGTCTTTCACAAATCCCGTCTCAAGCCTGAAAGCGGCGATTTTACCGGACGCCAGCGTGAGTATGTTGGGTGTGTAGCTGCCGTGGTTCGGGGCGGCTTTAAGTTTTGCCGTAACCGCGGCGATCGCTCCGTTCGCGATAATGATATAAGCCGTCTCGTCTTTGCAGGGGAAGACAAACTCAAAGTCTTCTGAGGTCCCCGCCACCTGCGACACGCCTGTCGCGGCGGTGAGGGCGTAACCTGTGTTCGACATGCCTATTCTGTTGGGAGTGACAGTGATTGCCATGAAATATTTTCTCCTTTTTACTTGTTTTTGTTTTTTATTTGGTGTTTCGGCGGTTTATTTCAAAGATTATGTTAGGAAATATCCTGAACCTCAATCTCGTTTCCGCCGTCGACGACGGGCGCGCATATCAGCTCCGCCGGACGTATTACTTTCGCGCCGAACACGACTCTCCCCCGCACCGCGGTTTCAAACGAGCCCTCCAGCCTGTCGATAAGCTGGGTTTCAAGGATTTGTTCGGCGTAGGCGATAGCGGAATACGAGCCCGCCAGCGCGTAGCAGATGGTTCCGGAGGCAGAGAGCTGGTTTGACACATACAAGTCGCACCCGAGCTCGTTTGTGTAGCCGATCGCTCCCGTGCCGTTGATCCCCTCGTTAATCGAAAACTTAATTCCGGCGAGGATGAGCTTTGTCTTTAAAAACGGGGGGATGACTATCCACGACTGCCCGTCGGGGACGTTTGCCTTTTCAAGCGCCTCTTTCATTTCGGCGACTACGGTCAGCGCGTTGGCGACGGTGACGGTCGTGCTCTCAAGCGTCACGCCCGCCGAGCCGTAAAGCCCGAGCACATAAGCGTCTACGGCTTTTTTAAGGTTGTACGAGGCGCGCTTCGCCTGCGAATCCTTAAGCCCTATCGAGCTCCTCAGCGCCTCAAGATCTTTTACCTTAAAGGCAAAATACTTGTCCTTGTCGATGTTCAGCGTTATGGCGTTGTCATCGATGTCCTCATAGCTTATCGTGCCGGTGTAGTCGTCCACCGTGGGCTCGTTAAGGCCGACAAAAGTCACGCTGTCGCCGGCGTTTTTAATGTCGCCCTGAAACGAGGTGGAGCAAATCCTGTTGGCGATAAGGTTGTCCTCGTTTGTGCGGAGTATTTCCGCGGAAATAATTTTTTCAATGGAATTGTAGTTTGACATTAGGTTTTCCTTTCGTTTTTAATTAAAACTTCCACTTTTTCATGGAGCTTAGGATTTTTTTGTAGTTGCCTTTCACCTTGTCGGGGGTCATCTTTTCCACTTCTTCTCTTGTGAACGCGGGAATTTCTCCGCTGGAGGCGGAAATTACCGCGGCGCGCCTGTCGTTCTCGGCGTTTGTGGCGTCCGCCCCGGTAAAGTCCCCGTCGCCGCCGGCGGTGGCTGATAACGTCAAAAACAGCGCGTAGGCGTGGGGGAGGGAAATGCCGCGGGCGACTTCGTCCCAGACTTCTTTTGGTATGTCCTCGGGGTTTACGCCGGGGAAGGCTTTAACAAACCCCGCTATCTCCTGCCTGAGCGCGGCTTTTTCCTTTTCTTTCTTGGTTTTCGCGCGGCTTTCCGCCTTTAGGTTTTCGGCCGCCATAAGCTCGTCGGAGACTTCCTTGGGGTAAGCGGAAAACCTTTCGCTTTTCTTGGCTTTCGCGGCTTCAAGCTGTCTTTCGAGGTATTCCTCGGGCGACACGCCGTCTTCAAACGCCAATTCCTCTAAAAGCGCGTATGCTTTTTTCTCGGTCATTTTACAAAATCCTCTCTTTTCTGCGGGGCTTCGTCAACTGCGTTTCGCTTCGCGATTTCTTTTATCAGCTCGTCTTTTTTGGGGATAATGTTTTGCGGTACCCGCTCAAGATAATCGGTTACGCTGATAAGCCCCTTTGATAACAGGTTGTCAAGGGTGTTGAGCGCGGCGATTTCCGAATAATAGCTTGAGGCGCCAACGTCCACCCTGCAGTCGAACAGTTCGCCCTCGGACGGGGACTTCTCAAAGGGGAGGAACTCCTCGCCGTCCTTTGTGTTAACCCTGACCAGCCTGCCGTTGCCGTAATAAGCGTTTATAAAGTCAAGCCAAACAAGTCCGATATCCTCCACAAAGCGGTAAAACTGGCGCTTGACCGTCTCCAGCGGGAGCGAAGACGCCTTTTGAAGGGCTAAAATGGCGGAGGTATTTTCGGGCTTAACCTCGCCGAGCGCGGTTTCGGTAGCGCCCATCGATTCTTTTGTGGCGTTTATCGCCATCGCGATAACCTCAAGCATCCCCGGCTGGAGCTGACCCGGCAGCACTACTTTCGCCACGTTCTCCACGGGGCCGTCGACCTTGACCGCTTCCCCCACTCGGTTTGTCCACTCGCTTATAATCGTGCCGTCGTACACCACTTTTGAAAACGCGGTGTCCATCATATGCTTCATCACCATGGCGAACGCCTTGTTTATAAACGTCTGGTTTTCAATAAGCCCCGTGACCGCCGCCTCGCCGTGCCAAGAGGTTTTTGATTTTGTCCAGTTGAGCACGCAAATCGGGTATTCGGCAAGCCCGGTGTCGGTCTCGGGGATCACAACCGCGCTCTTTGTATACTTGGCGAACATAACCTTGTTGTCTTTGTTTTTCCAAAGCTTAATTAAGCTTATGGCGCGGTTGTTCTCGCCGGGGAGAGGGGGAAAACCGTCTTTATCTTTTTCCGGGGTGATAAGCTCAATCTCGCTCTTCGGCCGGCCGCTGTTTTTGGCGGCTTCCCGCAGGGACTCGACTTCCTCGCTCGCGGCGATAATTATCCAGGGCTGGCTTTTCACCCCCCTGAGAATGGGACAGCCGAAAAACACATCGGTGTTGTCGAGAAGAACGGTTCTGAAATCGCCGGAAAACTTCTGCCCGGTCTTGATTTTTGGGTCCCAGTATGTGTACGCCACGGCGTCGCCCGTTATGGCGGCGTCGTGGAGCGCGTCATCCATAAGCTCGTCCATTCTCTGAGTTTCCCAATGCTTTTCGCAGATCTTGTTAAGCGCGTCCTCGTATTTGAGGGACGATTCTTTCCCCATCCCCGCGCCAAACGGTGAAGAATAGGAAAAGCGCATCGCCACCGACGACGATAGAATAGAGGAGCTGTAATAGTTGATTATCCGCCTTATAACGTTAAAGACGGGCTTGGGCAGGCTCGCGCCCCCCGCGCCGTCCCACTGAACGCCGCGGTAAAAGCGCTCATTTTCGCTCACCTTGGCGCCGAGGCCGAGAATGTTGTCATAGTCCTTGCATTGCTCATAAGTCGCCCAAACTTGGGCGGCGGGGGTTTTAGGCTTCAAAATTTTTATACCTCCTTAGGGTAGTGCGGGGCGGAAAAATAAAACTCAGGGGAAGATGTAATCGGAAATCTCTTCCGTTTGGGGGAATCGCCTGCTCTCAAACGAGTAAAGGGCGGAAAACGGCTTCCGCGTGGGGGGCGGCAGTTTCGGCACCCGCGACATAAGCCCGTAGCGGAGAGACTCCGGCGCGTGCGTTATCTCGTGGGGTTTATCGGACGCGTCCTCGGTGAGGTCTTTGTCAAACGCCAAAAGCGGAAGACATCTTATCAAATTTTTACACCGGCTTAAAATAATAAGGTTCGGGCCGTCGTCTCTGTCCTTAAGGTATTCCCTCACCACCCGCCAGCCCGCAACCCGCGAGGAATCCGCCTTTCTAAGCGATAAAAGCCCGTTTTCCGCCATTATCGCGGCGCCGCTCTTTCCGCTGTCCTGACGGCGGTTCCAAAGGTCGGGGGACGCCGCCGTGTAGCGGATAACCTCCCCGCGCGGGGTTGCCTCGCAAATAAGCCGGGCGGCTTCGGAAAGAATAAGCCCGCTTTTGTAAAGCTCGCGGTAGACGATAAGCTTTCCGCCGGGGGCGGCGGCAAACCAAAGGCAAGCCGTCATATCAAGCCCGTAGTCAAGGGATCTGAACCTAAGGTAATCGGACGGGATATGAAAGGGCGGCTTTACATGCGTCTTCTCGTCAAACTCGGGGAAGAACATCCCCTCAAAGGCGTTCCAGTCGCCGTAGAGCATCGCCCTTTTGCGGGTTTCGGGGAGAGCCTCCAAAACCCTCACATATCCCGGGTCGTGTTTCATAAGGTAAGCGTTGTCGTAGACCAAGCTCTTTATAAAATAATAATCCTCGGGATTTTCGCCCGGACGATAGATCTTGTCTATAAACAAACGCTTTACCCAGTCGCTCCCCACCCCTCCGGGGTTGCAGGTAAAATACATCCTCGGCTTGAACGGGGTTGACATCCCCCCCGAATAGCGGTTGCACTCGGTAAGGCAGTTAAACTGAAAACAAGTGAACTGGGTCGCCTCCTCCATGCCGATTACCTCATAGGCCTGCCCTTGGTATTGCAGCGCGTCGCCGTCCGTGTCAAGGTATCCTAACTTTATGCGCGAATGGTTGGGGAAGAGAAACTCTCTTGCGGTTTCCCGGTAATCGGCGACATTAAAGAGAAGACGCTTCAGCGGAATAATATGGTTTTCCCTAAGCTCCCCTAACGTGCGGCGGAGGAGAAGGATGTTTATGCCGGGGTGGCAAAGCGCCAAAATCACAAGCTTTGTCCGCATCGCCCAGGATTTGCCGCCCCCCCTCGCGCCCCCGTAGGCGGTGTATCGATAGTTCGATTTGAAAAACAAAAGCTGTTTTTTATTGGGGGTTATTTCAATAATCCTTTTCAGTTTTTACTCGCCCCATTCAAGCACGCTCCCCTTAAGCACCGTGATATTTTTGTTTTCCTCGCTCTTTTCGCGGTAGCCGTGGTCGTTTTTCAGGTCGAACGCCAAAAGCGTGGCGTTAAGCTTGCCCTTGTAGCAGAGCTGCTTTTTTTCGGAGGCGATTTTTGTCTTGGCGAGCAAGACCGCCCTCCCCACTTTTTTGTGGGACTCAAGCAAAGCCAATTCCTCCCGCGTGACGCCGAGAAAAGCGGCAAGCGATTCGATGTCCGCCACGACTTCCGGCCGGGATTTTAAAAATTCGTCGAAGTATTCGTCAATTTTTTTCGGCAGACAGGAAACGTCAATCTTTAAACGCAAGCCAAACCTCCTTTTCTTTTCACTTCGATATTTCGCCCCGCAATTCCATTATAAGGGCGGTTTCGGCGTTTTTCAATTCGCCATAAGTAGGCTTATTTTTGGCGGTTACCCACAAAATGTGATATGTGTTTTTATGCGTATTGCATAAGGAAATAAAAAAAGACGCCGATTGGCGTCGTTTTGAAAAGCGGCTTATTAAAAGTAAAAACTTTGTTTTAAATGAGTTCGCTTATAATTGCGTTTGAAACCCTGTACCCTTTGTCATTCAGGTAAAACCTGTCGCCGTCAAGCCCTCCGTAACCGAGCTTTATAAACTTTTCGGCCTTTTTCAGCTTTTCCCCGCTAAGACTAACCCCGCGTGAGGTTCTCAGCCCAAGCATAATTCGCTCTTCGTCCTCTTCTTCGGGGGTAAGGGGAGACTTTTCATAAAAGTCGGTGTCGGCCAAAAAGGGAAGAGACGAGTTTTTAATAAACAGCCCCGTGTCCGGCGGGGTTGAAAACCTTACCCCGCGGTAAAACGAATGCGCGGACGGCCCTATGCCGATATACGGCAGGCGGCGCCAGTAGCCCAAATTATGGCGCGACTCATGCCCGGGTTTTGCGAAGGCGGAAACCTCATAGTGGTAAAACCCCGCCTGTTTGAGCTTTTGGCAAATATAAAAATATTCCGATTCTTCTTTTTCCTCGTCGGGGAGCGGGTAGCGGCAGCGGTTTTTAAACATCGGCGTGCCCTCCTCAAGAATAAGCGAATAAGCGGAGATATGGTCGAAACCAAGGGACAAAACGGTCTCGACGGTTTTTTCTACCCCGCCGCCGGGGAGGGCGAAAATAATATCCCCCGAAACAGACGGGAAAAGCTCCTTGCCTGCCCTTGCGGCGTTTACAAAATCAGCCGAGGTGTGCCTTCTGCCAATGGTTTTAAGCACATCGTCGTCGCCCGACTGAAGCCCCAGCGAAAGGCGGTTGAACCCGGCGGAAGCAAGCTTTTTAAACGAATGCTCCGCGTTTGGCTGAGGGTTTGCCTCAAATGTTATCTCGGCGTTTGCGGCGACGTCGGCGGATGAGAAAATCTCGTCCAGCGCGAAGCATATATTGTCTTCCCCCAACGTCAGCGGAGTGCCGCCCCCAAAGTAAACCGTGTTAAATTTAACGGCAGGGAGAGAGCGAATCCTCCGGACCAGAGAAGAAATATAACCGTCAACGGCGGCGCGGGTAGGGACGGCAGAGTAAAACGCGCAGTAGGGACATTTCGAGGCGCAAAAAGGGATATGGACATAAAGCATTACCCCGTCTTTTTGATTTTTGTTGTCTTTATTGTCGGGGGGGCTTTTTTCCATATCCATATCCAAATCCAAATCGCCTTTTACTCAGTCAAGCTTAAGCACCGCGGCAAAAGCCTCGGGCGGGAGCTCCACGCTGCCAAGCGAACGCATTTTCTTTTTGCCCTCTTTTTGCTTTTCAAGGAGCTTCTTCTTGCGGGTTATGTCGCCGCCGTAACACTTTGCCAGCACGTCTTTTCTAAGCGCCCTTACCGTCTCGCGGGCAATGATTTTCCCCCCGATAGCGGCTTGAATGGGAACTTCAAAAAGCTGTCTCGGGATAGCGTCCTTTAGTTTTTCGCAAATCCTCCGCGAGCGGGCGTAAGCGTTTTGGGCGAAAGTTACAAACGACAGCGCGTCGGCTTTTTCGCCGTTGAGGAGTATATCAATTTTAACCAAATCGGTTTTCCGGTAGCCGATAGGCTCATAGTCAAGCGAGGCGTAACCCCTTGAGCGCGACTTTAGTGTGTCGAAAAAGTCATAAATTATCTCCCCGAGCGGCAGGTCATATTTGAGCTCCGCTCTTTTCGGGTCAAGAAAGCTTATTCCAAGGTATTCGCCCCGCCTCTCCTTGCAAAGCTCCATAATCGCGCCCATATGCTCGGTTGGGGTCATTATAGACGCCCTTACAAACGGTTCGCTGCCGTCCTCGACTTCAGCCGGGTCGGGGTAGTCGGCGGGGTTGTCGACCTTAAGGGTCTTGCCGTTTTTCAGCGTAACCTCGTACACGACCGACGGCAGAGTGGTTATAAGGTCAAGGTCAAACTCCCGCTCAAGCCGTTCCTCAATGATTTCCATGTGGAGCAGCCCCAAAAAGCCGCATCTGAACCCAAAGCCCAGCGCCACCGAGGTCTCCGGCTCAAACGAGAGCGAGGCGTCGTTCAGCCGCAGACGCTCGAGCGCGTCTCTTGTTTCGGGGTATTTCGACTTATCCGCCGGGTAAATCCCCGCGAAAACCATGGGGAGCGCCTTCCTGAACCCCGGGAGCGGATTTTGGGTCGGCAGAGCGGCGCCGGTTACGGTGTCGCCCACCATTGTCTGGGCTATGTCTTTTATGGACGCGGTAAAATATCCCACCTCCCCCGCGGAGATTCCGTCCTGCCCGATAAGCGGCGCGGGGACAAGCCCTTTTGGGGTGATTACCCCGGCCTCAACCACGTCGAACTCCTCGCCCGTGCTCATAAAGCGGATTTTGTCGGCCGCGGAAAGCTTCCCGTCAAACAGCCTTACATAAACTATAACGCCCTTGTAGCTGTCGTAAAACGCGTCAAACACCAGCGCTTTCAGCGGGGAACTAACATCCCCCGCCGGGGGCGGGATATCCTTTACAATCGCTTCCAGCACGTCCGGGACATTAAGTCCGCTCTTTGCCGAAATTCTCGGGCACCCCTCGGTGTCAAGCCCGAGTATGTTTTCGATTCCCTCGGCTGTAGACTCGATTTCCGCCGACGGCAGGTCGATTTTATTAATAACCGGAACAAGCGTCAAGTCGTTTTCCACCGCCAAAAAGGCGTTCGCCAGCGTCTGCGCCTGAACTCCCTGCGTGGCGTCGACCACCAAAACCGCCCCCTCGCAGGCTTTCAGCGAGCGGGAAACCTCATAGTTAAAGTCGACATGCCCCGGGGTGTCTATAAGATTCATCACATAAGTTTCGCCGCTTCGCGACTTGTAAAGGAACCGCGCCGACTTTGCCTTTATGGTTATCCCGCGCTCTTTCTCAAGCTCCATATCGTCAAGAATCCGGTCTGTCATTTCCCGCTTGCTAAGCGTTTGGGTGTGTTCGAGCAGCCTGTCGGCAAGGGTGGATTTGCCGTGGTCAATATGGGCGATTATCGAAAAATTGCGTATTTTTGTTATATCGTATGGTAAAGTCATGGGTTTATTCGCCTTTCTCCCTAAACACAAAAATTTTCCGCCCCGCGTAGTTCCAAATCAAAACTATCCCCGCCGAGACAATATGGGTTCCGTAATACGGAACGGGGAAGTCGCCGAAAGAAGCCAAGGGGTGCGAGGTGACAAGCGCGCCCGCCGCCATAAGGGCCTCTTTCAAGGCGAAGCCGAGCAGCCCCACGGCGGAGAAAATAAGAAAAGCTCGCGCCGTTCTGACTTTTTTCTTTTGCGACTCCAGCGTGAACACCCACGCCACCGAAAGCGCGTAATTAGCGGCGAGCCCGACCGTAAACCCCGCCGCCGTGGCGATAAAGTGTTGAGGTCGGTTTCGCTTCCCAGCGCGTATTTCCAAAGCGCCAGATGCGTAAGTGTTTCAAGCACAAAGGCGAACCCGCCCACAAAGCAGTAGCGTATGAATTCCCAAAAAAGTCTTTTTTTCGAGCTCTCCATTGATTTTTCCTTTTCAAATATTGAAAGATGATTTTTTGTTTAAAATCGTAATCCGAAATCATCAAAAAGTTTACGTTACGATAAAAGCAATCACAAAAATATAAATATAGAAACAACAAACTCAAATAAAGGTAGATATCTTTGCTTTTCCCGCGGTTATAATATCATAAGTAAAAATTTTTTTCAAGAGCGCCGCGGTAAAATAAGCGAACAACGGCAAAAAACGCCGTATTACGCAAAAAACCTTTAAAATTAAATAATAACCGGGAATATTCGGGGCGGGGATTGAAAACGGTAAAAAAATATGGTAATATGTGATAAATAAATGAAACCCATCGGTTCAATTGGTAGTGTTCGGTTCAATCGGTAGGCGTAGGGCGGGGGCTCGCTCCCGCCGAAACGAAAATGAAAACCGTCGGTTCAATTGGTAGTGTTCGGTTCAATCGGTAGGCGTAGGGCGGGGGCTTGCTCCCGCCGAAACGAAAATAAAAATAACAGATATAGATAAAAATATATGACAAATAATTTTGTTTTTGAAATACAGCGTCCCGGCAGAAAGGACTAATATAAAAATGATTTTTAAAGATATAGCCGCCGTCGGTCTCGGCGAGGGATTTTTGTCCTCGGAAAAAATCAGCGTAGGGGTAAAATCGGGGAAAATTGACTATATCGGCCCGTTTAAACCCGGCTACGGCGAGGAGTTTGACGGGAACGGATTCTTGCTCGCCCCCGCGTATTATTCTTCCCATTCGCATACCGCGATGACGCTGCTCCGCGGGGTCGGGGGGGACTTGCCGCTTGACAGATGGCTCCATGAGGCAATATTCCCGCTTGAGAGAAAGCTTACCCCCGACGACATTTATAACGGGGTGGCGCTGGGCTGCGCCGAAATGCTTTACTACGGGGTTGCGGGCTGCAACGATATGTATTTCTCCGGGCTTTCAATGGCGAAGGCGTATATTGACGCGGGGCTTAAGGCAAACGTTTCGGTTGCCGTCACCTGCTCCGACAGCGAAAAAAGCTACCTCGGGACAAACGAAAAAAAAGAAAACGACGCGCTGTTTGAGTACCTTAAAAATAACGATGACGTCAAGGCCGATATTTCCGCTCACGCCGAATACACAAACACGGTAAAAGTCCTCGAAGGGGTGGTGGAAGAAGGCTTTTCCCGCGGGGCGGGGCTTCACATTCACCTGTCGGAAACAAAGCAAGAGCATTTAGGCTGTGTCGGGCGGCACGGCGTCACCCCCGCTTTTTTGTTTGACAAGCTCTCGGCGTTTTCGCTGAGGACGGTGGCGGCGCACTGCGTCTGGTGCGACGACGACGACTTCGCGCTGATGGGGGAAAAAGGCGTGTTTATGGCAAGCTGCCCCACCTCAAACCTAAAGCTCGCCAGCGGGATACCCGACTACAACAAAGCGGCATCCCACGGGGTGAGGGTTTGTCTCGGCACCGACGGC
>Ga0265294_10010630_pt1 | contig 10441 bp, 10 predicted proteins | sample MunlanPumphouse3_FD_192504 | JGI IMG/M metagenome (GOLD analysis project Ga0265294, IMG submission 192504) | Groundwater microbial communities from a municipal landfill in Southern Ontario, Canada - Pumphouse #3 | ecosystem: Environmental > Aquatic > Deep subsurface > Groundwater | place...
TGTCGCTGCAGCTTTTTAAGCAGTTAAAGGTTTTGCACAAGTTGCCTCGCATGTACGTCAAGGTTTTGCGTGTTGCCGCTATGCTGCACGATGTGGGAGAGGACGTCAAATATTATAAACATAACAAGCACTCGTGCTACTACATACTTAACTCCAACATCAACGGAATTGCGCACCGCGATATAGTTATGGCAGCATACGTTGCCTGCGCGGAGAAAAAGAGCGATGTCAATATAGCAGAGCTTATTAAATACAAGGACTTGCTGGTTGAAGAGGATATAGACGCTATCTTTAAGCTGGGCGTTATACTGCGCCTTGCGGAGAGCTTTGACCGCTGTCTAAACGGCGCAATCACCGGCATAACCTGCGACGTTTTAGGCGACAGTGTAATTATGAAGACGGAGAGCGATACCGATTGCTCACTTGAAATCAAGGATGCCACGGGCGCATGTCTTGAGTTTAAGCGCGCCTTTAAAAAGAATTTGGAGATATTATAATGGACTTTGCTATCGACATGGGCACATCTAACACGACTATCTACGTCAAGGGCGTAGGTATTGTTCTTAGCGAACCTTCGATGGCGGTTATTCAGCGCGGCAAAAAAACGGAAATCAGATTTTCAGGCGCTGCCGCAAAAAAGATGCTCGGCAAAACGACAGGCAACAGCGAGCTTGTTTGTCCGCTTGCAGACGGCTTGGTAATCAAGCCCGAGATTGCGGCAATGATGCTCAAAGATTTTTTTAAGCGCATTGTCAGCGGCGGCGTTTTAAAACAAAAAATTCGCGTTGTCGCGTCTATAAACTGCGGCGCGTCGCTTGCGGAGCGTAAAATTTTGGAAAGCGTGTACAATAAAGCAGGCGTGTCCGACGTCGTTTTAGTTGATACTCCGCTTGCTCTCAATCAGGTAGTCAGCGAGAGCAATGCGTTTTTTGTAGATATAGGCGGCGGGACAACGGAGATTTCCGCTGTTACGCCTATAGGCATTATTCACGGTTACAGTCTTAATATCGGCGGTGATACTATTGACAATGCCATTATCGATTTGTTGGCTGAGCAATTTTCGCTACGCATAGGCAAGGTCACCGCGGAAAAAATCAAACACACAATTGGCAGTCTCTATGAAAACGACATAAGCACTGTAAACGTATCAGGCCGTGACCTTATGAGCGGCTCGCCGGTAAACGTTGAGATTAGTTCGGCAGATTTAAGACCGCTTATCAAGTCCTATTCGGACAAAATTTTGGAAGTTGTCGCCGCAGTCATCAACCTTGTGCCGCCCGAGATGGCGAGCGACTTGACAGGCAAGGGCATATACCTTGCAGGCGGCGGAGCAAAGCTTGCAGGGCTTGCTGAGTATATGTCGAGCGCGCTCAAATTAAACGTTGAGGTGCTTGACGCAAGCAGTGCGGTATCGGGGCTTAGCACTCTATCGTCTGATAGGGCGCGTCTAAACGAACTTCTCAATCTCGAAAATCTTTAAAAACAATTTCATTTTCATTTTATATTTTTTTACCGACATAGTCGTACAATAGTACAGTCGTTTGGCACTTTGCTTTACACAATTTGCGCTTTGTGCTAAACTTATTAAACGTAAATTCGCTTTTAAGAGGTTGGTATGGCAAAAAACGACAATCAGTTTGTTAAAGAGATAGCGGATATAAACAGCGATTTTCCGCAGTGGTACACCGACGTTGTATTAAAGACGCAGCTTGTCGACTACGGCCCTGTGCGCGGCACTATGGTTATCCGTCCGTACGGCTATGCCGTTTGGGAGATAATTCAAAGGGAGCTTGACGCGCGCTTTAAGGCCACAGGACATCAAAACGCGTATTTCCCGATGTTTATCCCGTACAGCTATCTTCTTAAGGAGCAGGAGCACGTCGAGGGCTTTGCGCCCGAGGTTGCGCTTGTCACACACGTCGGCAAAGAGGAGTTGCCCGAGCCGCTTGTCGTCAGACCTACAAGTGAAACAATAATTTGCGATATGTATTCAAAATGGATACAAAGCTACCGTGATTTGCCTGTTCTAATCAATCAGTGGGCTAACGTCGTGCGTTGGGAAAAGACCACAAGACCGTTTTTGCGCACCAGCGAGTTTTTGTGGCAGGAAGGCCATACCGTACATGCGACTGAAGAAGAGGCGAGAGAAGAAACGCTTAAGATGCTGGGCGTGTATGAGGAGTTTATGAAAAACGTGCTCGCTATACCCGTAATCACAGGGCAAAAGAGCGAAAAGGAGAAGTTTGCCGGCGCGGTTGCCACCTATACTATGGAAGCAATGATGCTTGACGGCAAGAGCCTTCAAGCGGGTACGTCGCACTACCTCGGACAAAACTTCGCTAAGGCTTTTGATATAAAATTTCTTGACAGGGACGGCACGCAAAAATACGGCTATTCGACCAGTTGGGGCGTAACAACGCGCCTTATCGGTGCGGCTATCATGGCGCACGGCGACCAAAGAGGTCTCGCGTTGCCGCCTATGGTTGCGCCTGTTCAAGTGGTCATTATCCCCATTGCCGTACACAAAGGCGGAGTGATAGAAAAGGCCCGAGAGATATTTGACGAGCTGAAGGCGGCGGGCGTACGCGTCAAGCTTGACGACAGCGACCAGTCCGCAGGTTGGAAGTTTAACGAATACGAGATGAAAGGCGTTCCGCTAAGGCTTGAGATTGGCCCGCGCGATATCGAAAACGGTATTTGTATGCTGTCGCGGCGCGACACACACGAAAAAATTTCGGCAGACATCGGCGGCATTGCGGCGGCGGTCAATATGTTGCTTAAGGATATTCAAGTCAATATGTATAATAAGGCGCTTGCTTTCCGCGACGCGCATATTGTAATCGTAAATAATCTTGACGAGTTGGGCGAGGCTGTCAACAACAACTGCTTTGCCAAAGCTATGTGGTGCGGAGATTCCGAGTGTGAAAAGAAGGTCAAGGAAATGTATTCCGCAACAAGCCGCGCTATGCCGTTTGACCAAACTCCCCACGGTGACACCTGCGTTTGCGGTTGCGGACGCAAGGCTACAAAGGTTATTTACTTTGCGCGCGCGTATTAATTGATTGATAATTAAATAATTTAAAACGCAACGGTATTTATCTATCCGTTGCGTTTTCTTTTAATACGGTATAAATTTCGTTGCGTATTGCAAACAGTTTGCTGTCGGTCAGCGACCGCTTGTCTTTCGGAATATCGATATTGACATCGTACACGAGCTTTGCGGGGAGCGCGGAGAGCACAATGATACGGTCTGCGAGTAACACCGCTTCGCCTATATTGTGCGTAACGTATACGACTGTCCGTCCGTCCTTTTGCAATATATCGGTAAAGAGTTTTGTAAGCTTTTCGGTAAGCACCATATCAAGCCCTTTAAAAGGCTCGTCGACAAGCAATACGTCAGACGGATACGCAAAGGCGCGCGCCATTGCAACCCTTTGCTTCATACCGCCGCTAAGCGCCTTTGGGTAGAGATTTTGAAAGTCTGTAAGCTCTACTGCGGACAGCATAGCGTCCGCCGCTGCCTTACGCTCATCGGGCGACATTGCGCCCAACACAAACTCAACGTTTTGACGAGCTGTAAGCGTGGGAATAAGCCGTTCGCTTTGGAACATATACGAAACGGTTGCGTTGTCTGTCAATACTGTGCCTTCAAAGTCCGTTAGCCCTGCAAGCACGTTTAAAAGGGTACTCTTGCCTGTTCCCGAGCCGCCTATAATGCAGGTAATCTTGCCGTCCTCAAGCTCAAGCGTGATATCGTCTAAGACCTTGAGACTGCCGTAATTTTTCGTTACGTTTTTAAGCTTTATCATAGTGCCTCCTTACCGTAAACTGGACAAGGCTTACAGCAAATTCGAGTAAAAACGCAAGCAGTATAGCGGCAACCGTCCAAGCAAACAGCACAGGTATATCTATAGTGATTTTTGAAAGTTGCATTTGCGCGCCGATACTGCGTGCGGTGAGTGCGATAACTTCTGCGGCGATAATTACTTTGACGTTAAGGGATACAGACGACTTAGCAACCGTGAGTACAGTCGGTGTAACAGACGGTATCAACAGCTTTGTCAAAGTGTCCTTGCGCGAAACCTTGTATAGCCTTGCCATTTCAATAAGTTCGCGGTCAACCTCGCCGATTGCCTCGTACATACCGGTGTAGACAAGCGGGAAAACTATAAGGAAGCCTATAAGGACGGGCGACCAAAAGTTGTCCAGCCAAAGCACGCTAATCAAAATAACCGACATTGTGGGTATTGCGCGCAAAATGACAACTATGGGGCGGAGTATGCGGTGCATAGGCTTAAACAGCCCTGCAAGTGCCGCCGCACATACACCTATGGCAAATGCGAGTATAAAGCTGATGATTGTACGCGAGAGCGTTCCGCCGATTGCAAGATAGAAACTGTCGGATACAAGCAAGCCGCCCAGTTCGGCTAAAACGGCGCTCGGCGTGGGGAAAAAAAGCGGTATCCCGATAGAAAGCGACGCTACCCACCAAACGGCAATGAGCGCAAGCAGTGTGCAAAGCGGATATAAAATATTGGATAGTATTACCCTAGTCTTCATATATGCAATAAAAGTTGTCGTCGGGCAGTTTGCCGCCGATAAACGCCGCATTGTAGTCCTTCAAAACCGTAAGATAGGCAATAACGTCCGCCTTTGCGTCTTTTGCCGAAACAGTCCTGATGTTGCATGCGCGAATAATGTCGGCGGTAAAATTGACTGTTAGCAGACTGTTCTTTGCTTGTAATTTTGCAAGCACTTCGCTACTGTTGTCTATTATCCAATCATCGTTTTGCTTTGCCGCACTGATAAAAGCGTTTACAAAAGTTTTGTCGCTTGCAAGCCTGCCGCTTACCACAAGGCAAGCCTGCGGATATGAAGCAGAGCCGTTGAGCTTGCTCCACTCGCTTTGCAGGTCGAGTACGGTTACAAGGTTTGCCTTGGTTTTTGCTGTGGTCGCAACCGGCTCGCCCAGTATTGCGTAGTCGGCTCTATTTTGTATGAGCAAGGGGAGGATTTCACTGCCGTCGCTTTTAAAGCAAATCGTAATTTTGCCGTCTGAAGCCGTTTCGCCCGTTACGATATCGGCAGCGTCAATGCCGCCGCCCGTCAGAACGTACTTAAAAACAAATTCCGGAGTGTTGTTTTGGCCAATTGAATATATGACCTTGCCTTTTAGCTCGTCAAAGCTTGATATCGCCGTTTTACCTACCATGTACAAAAGCCCCTGAACAGAGGTTGCGGCAAGCTTAATGTCAATGCCCTTGTTATACAGGTTTGCCGCGGCATTGGTTGGGATAATGGCAACGTCGGCTGCGCCCGAACTGACCTTTTGGGCAATCGTGTCGGCGGGAACAATTTCAAACGTGACCTTTTTACCGCCCAAATCGGTTTGGTCAAAAAGCGAAACAAGCGCAAGTGACGGCGCGCCGTCAGGCAGTACCACATTGACTATAGGGGCAGGGCTTGAGCAACCGAACGACAGTGCCGTAAAACCTAGCACAAGGCTCATAAACACTAATAAAAGTTTTTTCATTATTCTTTTACCTCCGCTGAAGTTATTGCTGATTTTACGGCGATGCTGTCCAGTCTGCCGAGCTGACCTGTCAGTGCCGATATGCGCTCGACCGTGCCTTTTACGACAAGGCTGATTGCCGAAGTGTTTTCCGCTGCCTGCGGTATTCCCATGCGCCCGATGATAATATCGCGGAAGGAAAAGAGCAGTTCCTGCATGCGTACTGTGACGGCGTGGTCACCTTGAACTATTATTCCTATTATGCCCAGCTTTTTCATAAGACCTCCAAACAATAAAAAATGCGTCCGCAAACCTGCAGACGCAATAATACCAATACATATCGCGCAATGCTTCATCTCCGAACAAGTCATCGACTAAGGTTGCAAGTTGAGTATATCAACAAGCCCAATACTTGTCAACCCTTTTTGTTGCAACACGGGGGGAGACTGTTGTATAATATTCGGTAATGAAGCCGCGCTTGGACTAATATATTATTTCTATGTTATTATCCTTACTTTACGGTCTGGCGGCAGGGCTGGGCGGAACAATTATCGGCGGTATCATAGCCTGTATTGTCAAAAAGGACAGCGCGAAACTCACCGCGCTCCTTTTGTCCTTTGCAAGCGGCATTATGCTTTCAGTCGTTTGCTTTGACCTGATTCCGATATCCGTCAAGCTATCCAATATTTGGCTGACCTTAGGGGCGACCGTGCTTGGTGCGGTAGTGATTATGGCGGGACAAGGCTATGTCGAATATAGACTTAAAAGTAGCAACCGTCAATTTAACCCCATGCGCAACAGCGGGCTGATTATTATGTTTGCAATCGGCTTGCACAATCTGCCCGAAGGACTTATTATCGGCGCGGGAGAGGTGGTATCGCAAGGTGTGGTTATGGCAGTACTGATAGGCTTACACGACGTACCTGAAGGACTGGCAATGGCGTTGCCGCTAAGGTGCTCGGGCGAGCGGTGGCATAAGGTGCTTGCGTATTGTGCGGTCACAGGCTTGCCTACCGCGTTGGGCGCGGCTGTCGGCTTTGCCTTTGGTAGCGTCAGTCCGCTTTGCATTGCGCTGTGCTCGGCGGCGGCAGGCGGGGCTATGATGTATATCGTATACGCGGAGCTTATCCCCGAAGCCAACAAAATAGGGGGCGGTGCAGGTGTGAGTCTTGCAGGTGTGATAGGTGTTGTTGTGGGGTTGTTAATGGTATTTTGCATATGAAGACCAGAATTTTAAACGAAGAGGGCATCAAGGTAGGAGCCGCGCTCATACGAGAGGGCGAACTTGTAGCTTTTCCGACAGAAACTGTTTACGGCTTGGGCGCGGACGCGCTCAATGCTGTTGCCGTTGCTAAAATTTTTGAGGCAAAGGGCAGACCGCAGGATAACCCGCTCATTGTGCATTTGGACAGTGCGGACAAGCTCTCGCTTGTTGCAGAGCCTACCGAGCTTGCAATTAAACTGCTTGCAAAATTTTCTCCCGGGCCGCTAACTCTTGTACTCAACAAAAAGCCTTGCGTACCCGATATTGTTTCTGCCAATCTGTCGACGGTTGCCGTGCGTATTCCGTCGCACAAAGTGGCGCGCGCACTTATTGCGGAGAGCGGCAGACCTATTGCAGCACCCAGTGCAAACCTATCGGGAAGACCGAGTCCGACATGTGCGAGCGATGTGTTTGCCGATATGGACGGAAGGATACCGCTTGTACTTGACGGAGGAGATTGCGATATAGGCATTGAGTCGACTGTTGTCGATTTAACGAGCGAAATACCGACTATATTGCGCCCTGGGTATATTACTGCTGAAATGCTTTTGCTTGAGCTTGAAAAGATTAAAACCGCGTCTGGCAAGGTGCTTGTCGCCAAAGCTCCCGGTATGAAACACAAGCATTACGCACCGAATTGCACAATGGTTTTGGCGGATAATGCCAAGCAGCTCGTTGAGCTTTATGATAAGGCAGAGGCCGAAGGGTATAGACCGGTAATTCTGTCATCGTCAAAAGAAGGCGGGGCAATAAAAAATCGGAATATTATTGTTTTGGGAACTAATTCGCGCGAGGTGTCACACAGCTTGTTTAAAGCTTTGCGCGAGGCGGAGAAGCAGTACAATTACATTTTGGCGGAGACTGTCGAAGATGTTGGACTGGGCAAGTCCGTTATGAACAGGATGAAAAAAGCGGCGGGAGTGGACTGATGAAAATATTATTTGTGTGTACGGGCAATACTTGCAGGTCGCCTATGGCGGCAAAAATACTTCAAGAAAAATTGAAGAGGTACAAAATTAAAGACGTTGAAGTCGATTCGGCAGGACTTGCCGTATACGTGCCTACTAAAATGAACGAGTATGCAGAGATTGCGTTAAAAAATTTAAAAGTGCCGGCAGGCAGTCATAAGTCGAAGCAAGTCGACTATGAACTCATTAAGAGCGCAGATTACGTGATTACGATGACGGAGGCGCATAAGCTCGCAATGGGCGGGGGAAGCAACATTTTTTCCGCACGCGATCTTTTGGGAGAGGATATCGGCGACCCGTACGGCAAAAGTCTGGATGACTATAAGCTGTGCGCCGTTATGTTGGACAAGCTGGACGTTGCGGTAATCACAAAACTTATTCTCGAGAGGAAAAAAGAAAATGCCAAAAAAGACAGTTAAGTTGCTACTTGTACTTGCGCTTGCCGTTTGTATGCTCACAGCTTGCGATGTAAGTTCGCTGTTGGGCGGCGGTCAGGCAACGCAGATATGCACCACCGTCACCGTGTACGTAACCCCTTCTGCGACGGTCACTCCGTCACCGTCGAGCTATGTGCAACAGGGGCTTGAAGGGCTGGTTGCTCCAAACGGCGAATTGCTCAAAGTTCACTTTATCGACGTCTATCAGGGAGATGCGATTTTTGTAGAGTTTCCGGACGGCACGAATATGCTTATCGATGCCGGAGAAAACTCCTCAGTCAAAACAGATATGCTGTTAACTTATTTAAATTCAGCCTTGGATCAGGATGTCAACGGCGTTTTAAGCGATAGCGAAAAAGTTATCGACAGGCTGATGCTAACGCATACCGACAGCGACCATGTGGGCGGTATGGATAATGTTTTGGACGCTTACACGATAAACAAAATCTATATGCCTAAGATTGGGTTGCCTCTTGAGCCTGAAAACGCGGGCGGCACGGCAAAGGCGGCGCAGCTTGGAACAATCAGCACGGTTGTTTATAAAACTTTTTACGAAAAGGCTATCGCGGAAACGGCCGAGGGCGGCGGTAGTGCGGAGATAATTTTTAATGTAGGCATATATTCAATAGCTAACGCAACGGCAGGCTACACAATGGACGTTTATTGTCAATCGGAAGAGTATTATTCCAATATCTGCAACAACAGCGACGGCGAGGACAAAAACAATATGTCGCCGATTGCGATTTTGAGTTTTGGCGGCAGGCAGGTTTGTTTAACCGGCGATGCGAGCTGGACGCAGGGCAGTGCAAACTGCATCCCCGCAGAATTAAACTTTATGGCACTTGCTGCTGAGCGCGTCAATAAGGACGTTGACGTCTTAAAGGCGGGACATCACGGCTCGGACAGCTCGTCAGGTACGGACTTCCTTGATTTTCTTAAGCCCGAATATGTTGTAACAACCAACGGCGACGCCGACAACGGCAGTAGTTCACAGACGCCTGACGATGACTTTAATTCAGGCAACACCTATGACCACCCCAATGCCGCTACTGTAAGCAGGCTATATAAGGCGGGGGTTAAGGCGCTGTTTAGGACGGACAGACACGGCAATATTTTGCTAACCGTGGGCACAAACGGCGGCATGTCATTTGCTACTACGGTGAACGCCGCCTGCACGTACTAATTTAACAAGCTACCACATTAGCGTGATAAAGCGCAATTATTTTTAAAGCCATCGCTCAAGCGGTGGCTTTTTGAGTATAAATAATATTTAATTAATCGAATATTGACTTTTTTACTGTTTACTTGTACGGAAGAAACTGCTGTTTACTTGTACGGAAGAAACTGCTGTTTACTTATACGGAAGAAACTGCTGTTTACTTGTACGGAAGAAACTGCTGTTTGCTTGTGCGGAAGTTTTGACCGCCGAACATATTTTTGATTGTTTGTTATATAATGAGCTTGCTTAAATTGACGACTTCTTGATAAGGGAAACGGCATAGGTGGAAATGCCTTCCTCACGGCCTACATAGCCTATGCCCTCCGTAGTTGTTGCGGACAGGCTGACCCTGTCGGGAGCAATGCCGAGCGTTGCCGCTATTGTGCGTTTCATATGCGGAATATAGTGCATTAGTTTTGGCTTTTCGGCAAGTATGGATGCCGTTACGTTGACGATAGTTGCGTTTGCCGCCGTCAGCATATCCTTGACTCGATTGAGCAGTATTAAACTCGATATATCTTTATATTTGTCGTCCGTGTCGGGGAAGTATACGCCTATATCGCGTAAACCCACAGCGGATAAAAGACTGTCCATAATTGCGTGTACGACAACGTCCGCGTCGCTGTGCCCCAAAAGCCCCTTGCTGTAAGGGATGGTTACGCCGCCCAAAATCAGTGGTCTACCCTCTACAAGGCGGTGAGTGTCAAACCCGTTGCCGATTCGTACGGTAACCAAGTCGTCCTTTGTGGTTACTTTAATATTTTCCTGTTCTCCTGCAATACAATGCACTTTGCCGCCGTTTTGTTCAAATATTGAGCTGTCGTCCGTTGCGGGCGAGCTTATGCTGTCGTATGCCTCGCGCAGTGCGCTTGTGGTAAAGCCCTGAGGAGTTTGGACGCGTCTTAGGTTGTCGCGCGTTAGAGTGGACGTAACAAATTCGCCGTCTACTGTTTTGACAGTGTCGGTAACGGGTAAAACAGGTATGCACGCGCCGTACTTTGCCGTGTCATGCATAACGTTGCTTATAAGCTGAGTTGAAAC
>Ga0265294_10010633_pt1 | contig 10439 bp, 5 predicted proteins | sample MunlanPumphouse3_FD_192504 | JGI IMG/M metagenome (GOLD analysis project Ga0265294, IMG submission 192504) | Groundwater microbial communities from a municipal landfill in Southern Ontario, Canada - Pumphouse #3 | ecosystem: Environmental > Aquatic > Deep subsurface > Groundwater | place...
TGCTCGCCATCAGGGGAAATGACTGTTCCCAACTGATAGGTATAACCCAAACCTTGCAGGTAGCTAAGGGCAATTTCTTCTATTTCGTTTTCGGTGATACTGTTTCTCATTTCTAAACTTCTATTCTTTTATTGAATACTTCTTTTCTCTCAACTTAAATGCAATATTTCCACCTTCCAACACTTCGCAAACGTGTTCTCTCGTGCCTTGTGATACTAGTATTTCAGTAGCTCCATTTTTTGGGAAAGTATGTTCAAGACTTCCCGCTACATATTGAAACTTCTTGCCTGAATTGTTCAAATTTCTCTCTCCGTTTTGGTTTGCAACTATTACTAATTCACTGTCTGCACCAACAACAATATTTGGGTTGTGGGTTGCGACAATTATTTGTCTTAATTGTTTCTTGTTTCTCAAATAAAGAACTAAATCATTATAAATAGCCCTATTATCTAAATCATCTTCGGGCTGGTCAATAAGTATTGGGCAGTTTTTATCACTAAAGTCTAATAAGAGTTTTAAAACAACAAATGCTTTTTTCCCATCAGACATTTTTCTAAAATCATCTCCCTCATATTGAACGTCATAGTCTAAGCTGTAAAAATTAGATGAAAGTAAATTTGTAGCTAAGGATTGATTTGAATACCCTCCTTTTAAGGTAAGCACATTTTCTGACAGCTTTTTGAACACATTCAAAATGTGTTCTTCAAAACTATTGTTGTCCCTATATTCAAATGATGAAATGCTTTGATTAATAACTCCCTGTTGGTTTAGTCCTGAATACAAAATTGATTGATACTTGTTAGTCTCAAACTTTTCTCTTACATTAATTACAAGACCATCTTTAGCTGCTGTTAATTCTGGAATAATTTCTTGTGTCTTTAAAAAATATGCCTTCAATGCACTTGTAATTTTGTCAAATATTTCTTCCTTCTGCTTTTTAAGGTTTTGGATTTCACCTAAGACAGTGTTAATTTCAAAGAGCTTTGCATTTTGAATTTTTATCTTATTCTCAAATTCTGATAGCTGGTCATTTTTCTGGTATGCTTCTAAAACTTTCTTGTAAGTAGAATTTGATTCTAACTCTATTATTTTTTGGCTAATACCTTCAGTTGCTAATAAAATATTCTTTTCAATTTCTTCAAGTTTAGCACGCCATTTATTTTCAGTTTCAGATTTTAGTGAATTATAGAAATCTTCAATTTCTTCCTTTCGGACATCAGATAAAGAAATCAAATCATAACTAAGGTCTTCACGGAAAATTGAAACTTGCTTTAAAATCTGTATTTGTTTAGAGTCATTTTCTATTGTTTTCCTTTGTTGAATTTGTTTGTTAATCTCTTCTTTTATTATTTCATAGGTACTCTTGTCATCATCAGATATAGTAGCGACTGCAAGTTTTACAGATTCTTCTTTTAGCTTCCGAATTTCCTCTTCAATTCCTTTTTTATCACCTGTGTCCCTTGCTTTTTGTTCCTTCTCAGATATGAATTTTAAAGTCTGGAAATAGTCACTTATAAATGAAGATATTTTTTTGGAGTTTTCAGATATATACTTTTCATATGATGCAATTATAGTGTCTTTGCCTTTTTGATTTAGTATCTCTTGAATTAATAAATTTAGTTTTTCATTGCTACGAGCAATTTCGTGCATATATCCTTGCTGAAAATATTCTACTTCTCTATTGTTGTCTTCCTCTCCATCTTTCCAAAACACCTTAATTGAATTGGATATTTCCTGAACAAAAGCATCATAATTATTATCTTCTAACTTTATTGGGCGACTTGTTTTGAGTTTTTTTGCAACTGCACCTAACAAAATTGATTTTCCCGAAGAGCGACCACCAATTATTGAATTTAAGTTTGCATTAAACAAAAGTGATTGGTTGTAAATCAAATCATTTGATATTTCGATCCTATCAATTATTTGATAGCCTGCTTTGTCTTCGGGAAGATTTGCACCATTATTGACACGAGACTTTGGTTCATAAATAATTTGCTTCAAGCCAGTGAATGAAAGGTCAGCTTTTATCCAAGAAAAGTTTCGTCCTATTTCTGATAATGATTTACTATCAGAAGTTTGAATTTGGGCTATTTCCTTTTTGCCCCAATCAGTATGAAGACCATCTAGTATTCTTTTTAAATTTTGGTTGTTACCTATTGTTTTTGAATCAACTATTCCAAAGTATTTGGAATTATAAATTTCCTTTCTATTGCTTTCCTGTAACTCTCTCCACCAGCCATCCGAATTACAGATATGTGGAAAAATCGGCACAAAATCCCATTCATCCGCTATAGAAATAATATCTAATGCACCTAAATCCCTCGAATTTGATGGTGCTCCATTTACGAATCTTTGATTTGATATATGAACTTCACTTAAAAAATCTTCTATAAATACATCCCAACTTTTTTCAGAAACTTTGATACCATCATTATTGTAAATAAATTTGTTTGTGTTGGTTGTTTCAGGGTTGAAAACTATCAAGATATGGCATCTATCACATCCTCCAATTTCAACTCCCGGGAATACAATATGATCATTGTAGATGTTGTTTTTTACAGAAAAATCTTGTTTTGATTGTAAATAATTGATTATTTCATGAATTCCTTTCCCTGTATTATGATTCATTATTGCTACTGCGTTAACAGGGCTTATATGAACAAGATATTCAATAAACAATTTCGCATATTCTACATCTGATAAATTCCTGTGGTCAGAATTAATTTGTGCAGGTGTTAGACCAGTCAAATTCACAATTTTATCGAGACTTGCACCATCTATTTGTAAACCACCATAATTAGTGTAGTGATTTGTAGCTACTTGCAAATCCCACTTTCTCCAAACTGAACCTCTCTCGTATTTTGTGTAAGTACTCATTTTTTTCAATTAACTAATTTCTAATTGTCCGCTCATTAACTTGGGTAGAAGTGTGTCACGGGTTTGGGTTAAGGATTTTATGTTGTATTCGTTTTCTAATATTTTTTCCATTATCGGACTTACTATCTCATCAAATTCATTCAGAACATCTTCACTCGGCATAAATGCTCTAATATTTGAAAACTGGGAAGTATTCATATTCAAAGTTGCAGTACCACCGCTTGCAGTAGCCAAAAATGTATCCTTCATTGAAGTTGTAAGAAAATAGAGAAAGTATCTTAAATCCTTATTTTTAGGAATAATTGAGTTTATCTGTTGATTGGTTTGACAAGGTTCTGGATTAATACAAACCAATCCAACTGTTGCAATAGAACTAACGCAAATTGAGAATGGTGGAATTGTTTTATTTGATTGTGAATTCACTCCTTCTTCTGTTAAGCTATCGGTAGTTTCAATAATAAAAACCGAATTATGCATATCGGGGATTTTAATGAACATATACTCACCACCGAAATATTCTTTTACCGCTTTTGATGGCGTTTTGCCACAAACGATTTTGCCGAAATCCTTTATCAAACATCTATTCCACCCCTTCGGCAGTCCATCCACCAACTCACCATCAAAGCCGGGAAAGTTGAAATTGACAAACCACTCTTTGAAAATGGCTTGTGCCATAGCTTCCAAAGTTTGGTTCATTTGCAGGTTGAGTTCTATTTTTTCGTCAAGGGACGAGAGGATGGAGGCGATTTCTTTTTGGGTGGGGAGGTCGGGGATTTCGATTTCAAAACTTTTCAGAATTGATGCCGATACTTCCGCAAAAGTGCTGCCCGTGCCAAGTGATTTAATACGGTCAATATTGCTTTTTAAAAGATAATACAAATATTCATTGTTTATTTTGTCTTCATCAACAATGAAACTCTTAAAACCTTGATTTGTACAAAGTTCTTTCCCTGCAATGGCTAAGTAACCTATGGGAGCACGTGAAGTCATTAATACCGTTCCTTCTGGTATCAATCGGGCACTTGAATTCTTTAAGCCTTCTTCCGTGATATTTCTTTCTCCTTTGGAAATGTATTTATATGAATATCCCGTCAAATCACGTGGTGTAAGCCATCCGATTTCCCCGTTCCAATATTCTTCTTTGGTTGTAGATGGAGTTCCACCACCAATAACTTGGGCAACATCACCCAATTTATATTTTTTCAATTCGCTCATATTAATTCAATGTCGTAGGTGGTTTGAATAATCTCCTTGCTTTCTTCATCTGCAAGTTCGGTTTGTGCAATCACTACCTGTTGTTTTTTCTCACCTGCTTCGGTAAAGTGAATGATGATTTGAGAATGAATGATGATGTATTCATCTTCTTCATCACTTGGCGGCATCCGCTCAACCAAAATGCAGGGATTTTCAATTACAAAATTCTCAATCTTAAAATTTGAGCCGTTAATAGCTATTTCAGTTTTCACTTTTAGTTGGTCAAACAGATAATCCCTGAAATATTCTTTGTCGGCAAAATCGTGAATGGCTCGTTCTTCAATGTAGTTGCCGTAATCTCTTTTGAGTTCGGCTATTACGTTGTTTTTATCTTTTTCAATTTTGATGTGTCTGTTCCATTTCTGCGTGAAGTCGTCCAAACAGTTTTCTTTGTAGTCGCCATCTTTTGAAAGGAAAATCACCTTGTCATATGCCAATACCGTTTCAAAGTGCATCAGGGTTTCCCAAATAATACCATCCTTGAATCCTGCATCTTTGTATGGACCTGAAATAGCAAAAGGCGAAAGCGGTTTATCAGTGTTTACCACCTTTTGAACCATATTGCTCAAAATGGAAGAAGCGTGTTCTTCTTTGTAAACCAAGGTATTGATGTCATTGGCTGCTATGTACGCTGTTGCGTTATGCTCAATGAAAGCACCACAATCAAAGTCTTCATCAGGTATCGGAATGGAACCTTCTGGAATATGCGGCAAGCCTTCAAGCCGTTTAACGATTTCTTTCAGGTTCGCAATGTCTTGTTTGTATGCTCGCTTCTTTTGGTTTTTGAGTTCTTCAATGACCATAGTGGAAACGGAAAGTTTTACATACTCTTCCAATCCGTTTTCCTTGATGAAGGTATCGAGTTCATTATAAGATTTGCCAAAAGTGAAAGAATTATACACGACTTCCTTGCCCAACATATCACGCAATACGTTGGTATCAAATACAATCAATGTTTTAATTCTATAAGCCATAGCCGATTTTCACAAGGTTTTGTTTTATCTCTTCATCTAATTCATTGGCTTTCTTCATTTGTTCTGAAAGGGTAGAAGTAAGCATTTGCATTTTGTCGTCAAACGCTTGTCCGTCTTCTTCTACTTGCTTAAAGTCAATGTATCGCCCTGGGGTCAGGATATAATTGTTTTTGCGGATGTCCTGAATGTTGGCAGACTTGCAAAAACCCGCAATGTCTTTGTATTCGGCAAATTGCTCTTTGCTTCGCCACTTGTGGTAAATGTCGGCAATATTGGCAATGTCGTTGTCTGTTAGTTCACGCTGTTTGCGGCTTATCATTGTGCCAAATTCCCTTGCATCAATAAAAAGCACTTCGTTGGTGCGGTTTCTGAATTTGGTGGTTTCGGTTTTGTTGCGAGCCAAAAACCACAAGCAAGCGGGAATTTGCGTGTTGTAAAACAACTGCGAAGGCAAAGAAACCATACAGTCCACCAAGTCGGCTTCAATCATTGCTTTTCTGATATCGCCTTCGGTGGCTATTTCAGAACTCATACTGCCGTTTGCCAAAACAATGCCTGCCGTTCCGTAAGGGGCAAGTTTACTCACAAAGTGTTGCAGCCAAGCGTAGTTGGCGTTTCCTGTTGGCGGTATGCCGTATTTCCATTTGTGGGTTTCGGCTTTGTTGATATTGTAATCGCTCACGTTAAAAGGCGGATTGGCAATAACATAATCCACTTTCAATTCAGGGAATTTGTCGTTCATCAAGGTATCGCCCAATTCTATTTTGGCATCAATCCCACGGATTGCCAAATTCATTTTTGCCAATTTGTAAGTGGTCGGGTTGCTCTCTTGTCCGAAAATGGAAATTTTTCCTTTGCGGTGTTCGTGCATTTCAATAAAGCGTTCGCTTTGCACAAACATTCCACCGCTACCACAACAGCCGTCATACACTCGTTTTTCAGGTTCGGGGGCGAGCATATCCACCAAGATTTTCACAATGCTTTGCGGTGTATAAAACTGTCCGCCTTTTTTGCCTTCGGCATCTGCAAACTGTCCCAAGAAATATTCAAACACAAAGCCTAAAACGTCTTTGCCTTTTCCGTTTCCACCTTTGCTCAACGTAATTGAGCCAATCAGGTCGATTAGTTCGCCAAGTCTTTGCTTGTCGAGTGCAGGTCGGGCATAGTCTTTTGGCAAAACACCTTTCAAAGAAGCATTGTCTCTTTCAATGCTGTCCATTGCTTCGTCAATGTCTTTTCCGATTGTCGGCAGTTTTGCTCTGCCTTGCAGCCATTTCCAACGTGCTTGCGGTGGCACATAAAAAACTCGTTCGGCTGTGTATTCGTCTTTGTCTTCTGGGTCGGCTCCCGTTTCGTGTTTGGTTGCTTCTAATTTTTGATGCAATTCATCAAAAGCATCTGAAATATATTTTAAGAATATCAAACCCAAAACAACGTGTTTGTATTCAGCCGCATCCATATTGTTGCGTAGTTTGTCGGCTGCTTGCCAAAGGGTTTTTTCTAATTCAAAATTCTCGCTCATTTGTTGTCTGTTATTCTAAATTTTTAATTGGCAAAGTTAATTTTTAAATGTCTGTTATTGTTGTCAAACCGTGACTAATGTCGGACGGTGCGTTGGGGCAAAAGCAAATGTGCTGCATTGCGTTGGCTTTGAGCGTGGGGATGCAGCTCTTTTGATTTTGCTGAAGCGTTGGCATTTTGTCTTTCATTTTTCTGTTCGTTTAATGTTAGCACTGTCGTCTTTTAGGGTGAGGCATAACGTTTTCGGGCTTTGCGTTCGGGCGGGCTTAGGAGCACAAAACTGTCAACCAGCACTGTACTTGAATAGAAGCACAAAGCTCCAAGTTTGCACGTCACCCCCGCCTGACGCAAAACCCGTGTTACCACCAGTGCTTCCTTGTCTGCCGTGTTTTTTGGTCTATTTGTCGATATTATTTTAATTGTCTTTTGTCGTGCGGTTGGGCATTTTTTAAAATTTCTTTTTCTTCTGACTTGGATTTGCAAGCTCTTTGACAAAGCTTTGGCCTGTGCGTGGGCTTGTGCGGCTTTGGCAATGTGCTTGCAAATTGTTTTGCTCACTTGAAATACTTACCATTTATCTTCATTTGTTTGATTTATTTCTACTGTCGATGCCATAGACTTATATCGCTTAAAAATTTCCAAACTGTCTTTAATTGCCTCATATTCTTCGTGGTCTCTGAGTTCCTCATCTATGATGTTAAATACCTTGTAGTTGGAGATTACAAAGCATTTTTTAATGGCTCTTGTTATAGCCACGTTCAATCGGTTAGGGCTGTAAAAAAAGTCCAGCCTTCTCATTGATTCTAGTGGATGAGAATTTGCAAAACTGTATATGATGTAATCTCTTTCCTGCCCTTGCATACCATCAACTGTGTCAACTAACAATGTGTCAAATGGCTTAGATATAGACCTTGGTAGTACTTTTTTTACTTCCTTTTTTATTTCTCGTACTTGTGCACGAAAGGGGGACATAATACCTATGTCTTTTATGTTTACACCGTTTTGCAAAAGGTCTGAAACTAATTCTGCCACAAGTTTCGCTTCGTGTGGGGAGCGGTGATTACCATCAAAAACATTATGTAGAATCAATTTATGGGAGTCGCTGTTAAGGATTTCAGAGTGATGATTTCCTTGATACCTTTTATTATCTTCCTGCGTTGAAGTAGCAGATTGAAGCAAATTATTATAAAATAAGGTATTCGGAATTTTCATCAGCGACTTATTCAGTCGATATGAGGTGTTCAGTAAGTTAATTTCATTGGGATAAATACGTGCTAATCTGCTAAAAATGGATTCAGCAAACATTTCATTATTTGAGCCTTTGGGAATAATAGGGTCAAGCTGTTTATGGTCACCCACAAAAATATATTTCCCTGTTCTGCACATTGCAGCAATTGATAAAGGAATACTTAATTGTGCAGCTTCATCGATAATGCAAACATCGAATATCCAACCATCTAATTTTTTACTTCCCGGGTAGCAAAGAGAATAGGCGGTTGAACCAATAGCAATTCCTTTTTGATTGAAATTAGCATTGTTAACGTAACCAGCATAGGTTACCCGTGATTTCTTTACTACAAAAGGGTTCTCCTGCACTTCTTTGTTACTTGCTTTCTCACCAATCTTGATGACCTTAGTATTGTCCTTGATTTTTGAAGCAACAGCATTTAAACAGTTATTAATAGCTGTATGTGTCGGTGCTGTTACGAAAACTTTTAAACCGCAATCAACAAGATGTTTAGCAATGTTACCAATAGTTTCCGTTTTTCCTGTTCCAGGAGGGCCTTGTATGATACAAAAGTCACTTGCATTTATGGCTTTTAAGTAAGCTATATTTTGAGAGTCGTTTAAGTAGCCTATTTTTTGGGAATAACCTTGGTAGTTGTTTTTAGTTCTGCCGTTTAAGAAGTTTTCAATTTTGCGAAGTGTCGCATCATTATTTTTTAAAACTTCAGCAGCATTCAAAAGTAGTCTTGTACTTATATCCGTATTAACTGCATTTATTTCCCAGTTGTTTCTCGGGTAATTATCGCTATCAATGTAGCAATACTTTACATTGAAGTCGTTGGGCTTTAGTATAAAGTTTTCTGCGCTGTCCTCTTCAATATCCATTTCAAAACTATAGGAGCCATTGCTCAAAACAACGGAACTGCCTTCTTTAAATTTCGAGATATTATTGTCGCAGAATATTTTTACTAATGAAATGTATTCTTCTGAGCCAGAAAGCGGATAACACCATTGATTCGGTGTACCGTTATAAAATTCCATTTCAACACGGAGATTAGTCATTGTTACTCCTTTGGCAACTCTTTCATCTAATGGCAACTTTTGCTGTTCTTTAAATTCCTCAAGATTTTTGGCAAATTCAATTTCAATTGCCGCCTGAAATTCTTTTAGTACGTCCATTATTTTATATTTTTACTTTTAATGAGTTCAAAATTATGTTGGTTTCTTTTTTCATTGTTGGCACATCCACAATATGGTAGTCTGAATAGTTTTCGTGTAACACGACTAACTTCATTGAAGATATTTTCATACCATATTCCATTTCGACTATATGCTTATAGATGTTCTGTTGCAGACAGTATCTGTTGAAACTTGAATTATCTAATGAGCTTAATTCTGATAATGCATAACCATATCCGAAAATTCTTGGTCTGCCATCAATGATTAGCTTTTTACTTCTTTTCCAGTCTAGCATTACGTATTCTTCTTTGTTCTCTTTTTTGAATAGACAGTCAATTGTTCCTGCCACATTATACTTGTCGGAGAAAATCATTTTTTCCGCATCAAAGAACAAAAGATTTCTTGGCTTTATCTCTTTGTTGTAAAAATCTAAAAACAACTCAAACTCCTTTGAATCCGAATCAAATTCAGCCTTCTTTAGGAAATATTCGATTTGATTATGAAGATATGTACCCTTTTCGGCAGCTTCATCCCGCATTAAAAGATACTCATCCAAAACATCTTCTTCTGTCCTGTTTTCCTCTTCCGCTTTTCTTTCGACGTATCTTTTGAGGTCAAATGGGAAAAAGCGTTCAATAAGCGTAGTTACAGAAATATATTCGGCATTGCCAGTTTCGTCTTTTGGGTGGATATATTTATGTGATTCCTCATCAAATGCGATACTGCTGTTCCAACCCTCAAATTTGAATTTCTTAGTTCGCTGAATAACATTTTCAATACTTTCTGTTTCGGTAGTGTCTATTTTAATTTCCTTGTAACTGTACTGTTTTTGGAATCTTTCAATGCCAAGATAATTCTCACGGTAGTAAATCTTTTGCCATTGAACACATTGATTGTAGTCCCATTGATTTTCTCTGTAACAAGTAGTATCGGTTACAAAATTACGATTGTATAGTGAGTTAAGTACATTTCTTACATAGTCAATACATTCGTAGGCTTGACAATGAACTTGTTTTTCGGTAAAGCGAATTACAATCCAACCACTCTCTGTAAAAAACAAATCTCTGATGTTGTCTTGTTTTATTTCATCCTCAGGATTAATGAAATGGGTTGGATATCTGTAATATCCATCATATGGTTCATCTATTTCAATGTCAATGTACAGGTTTAGATTTTTATCAAACAAAACAATGTCCGGTTCATATGGCTTATTGAAATTAGGTATTACCATATGAACATTATCGGTCATTTCAATGTCCCTGATATTTTGTTTTAGATGATTATAAAAGTCTTTCTCCTTGTATCCCTTTTGATTTGAACGCCCATTTCTTGGCAACTTTAAAATCGTATTGCTTTTAGGCATTTTCACGACAGGGTAGAGATATTGCTCTTCTTGTGCAAAATGAC
>Ga0265294_10010634_pt1 | contig 10437 bp, 10 predicted proteins | sample MunlanPumphouse3_FD_192504 | JGI IMG/M metagenome (GOLD analysis project Ga0265294, IMG submission 192504) | Groundwater microbial communities from a municipal landfill in Southern Ontario, Canada - Pumphouse #3 | ecosystem: Environmental > Aquatic > Deep subsurface > Groundwater | place...
CTGAACTGATTGAGGCAAACCGCAGACGTAGCAGAGCTACGTTGAGGATTTGGTGATTGAAGTTCGGTCAAAGATGGCCTGAAGATGAGATGCAAGATGGCCATGTTATTTTTTTACAGCTCCTAAGTGCCATATGAGCAGATCGTTTGAAAACGCATTAGAATCAAAGAGGCCTTGAGTTTTTGTTGTCGACGATGAGCCGGAGCTTCTTGGCCTAATGAAATCTAAGTTAATGCACAGCGCGATGTATTTTCCTTCACCACTGTGCGGCGGCTTTAGAGGCAGTTGAACGGGATTTACCTGATATTATCCTTATGGATATCGATACAGTACGGAGACTGCGAGCCGAAATCCGTACCATAAAGAAGCGCAAGGCGACCGTACTGCGCGGACAGATCGTGCCACTAAAACCACTGAACTCGTTACTTGGCCAGCACATACCTCCCAAAGCGAACGAAAGAAGATGAACTTGCCGTGCTAGTTGTCAGTCTTGGTGGCGAATTCCCGTGGACCATGGTTGAGACACCTTCGCACAAAATTTATGCACACTGGCTAAACAATTTGATGTAACGTTCTTTTTCGGGTAGGCTATTGCCATGCAGAGCTTGATTTCATCAGGGAGGTTATTCATGACACCAGTGGCAAAAATCAGTGAAGTACCTAATTTCGGCAAGAAGCTGGTCTCCGTTTCCGGCCAGGAAATCATGTTGATCAACGTCAAAGGCGTTATCCATGCCTGCGAAAACGAATGTCCCCATCAGGGAAGCCCGCTGAACGCCGCTGTGGTAAAGGACGGTACCATCTCCTGTCCGCGCCACGGATATCGTTTCAGTTTAATTAACGGAAACTGTGCCGATCACCCCGAATTCACCCTCAAAATCTATCCGGTTCACCTAAGTGGAGATGATATCCTTATTGACCTGGGATAGTTGTGGATCATGTCCTGATCTCCATCATTGCAACCTGTGCCGTTGCTCTTTCCTTAATAGCCGCCGGTCATGCCCTGCTGTACAAGCGCGATTCCCGTTCCGCCTTGGGATGGATGTGCCTGAATCTGACGCTACCACTGCTTGGGCCTTTCTTATACTGGTGTCTCGGTGTCAACCGTATCTCCCGCCGGGCCCGCATGTGGCAGAAAAGTGGTCGAAGAATCAGCGGAGTGGAAATCTATCCGATCGAAGATCGGGAAGTGGAGTCTGTTCTGATTCCTCCCGAGGCGCATCATCTGCATGACCTGCGAGTTCTTGCAGACCATCTGGTTCAAACCCGCCTGAGGGCAGGAAACCGCATCACCCCACTGGTAGATGGCGAGGAAGCGTACCCTGCCATGCTGGCAGCCATCAAAGGAGCGCGGGCAAGCATTAACCTTAGCAGCTACATATTTGATGCTGACGGGATCGGTGCGGAATTTGTCATTAACCTGAAGGATGCTGCTGAACGAGGTGTCGAGGTTCGTGTGATCATTGACGCCTTGGGAGAAAAATACAGCCGTGTCTCGCCCCGTAAGGCACTGGCCGGATCAAGGGTTTGCCTGGTGCGCTATCTACCCCTGCGTCACGGCGCTTATATCAATCTGCGCAATCACCGCAAGCTGCTGATTATCGACGGTTGCGAAGCCTTTACCGGCGGGATGAACATCCGCAGCCGCCATCAAGCATCCCATGTCGCAGACCGGAAAGCAATTCACGACATGCACTTCTGCGTCCGTGGGCCGGTGGTCAATGATATGCAGCGCGCCTTCCTTGAGGATTGGCACTTTGTGACCGGCGAGCGACTGGATAACCCGCTCTTTTTCCCGATCGTAGAGCCCCATGGCAACTCCATTGCACGCTGTATCAGCGATGGTCCGGACAAGGAATTCAGAAAGCTGGAACAGATCATTATGGGGGCACTCTCCTGTGCCTGCCAATCCGTCTTTATCATGACACCCTACTTCATCCCCGACCGGCCGATGATATCAGCCCTGGTCACCGCTGCCCTGCGCGGAGTTGACGTCTGTATTGTGTTACCAGGAAAGAATAACCTTCCCTTTGTCCAATGGGCCTCCAATGCCTTACTGGCTGACCTGCTGGCCAATGGAGTCAGGATTTTCTATCAGCCGGCGCCCTTTGTGCACACGAAGATCTTCATCGTGGACAATGTCTGGTCGCTGATAGGTTCCGCCAATCTGGATGCCCGCAGCCTGCGCCTCAATTTCGAGCTTAACCTGACAATCCTTGACAGCAACTTTACTGCGCAATTAAAATCCCACTTTGAAGCAGCCCTGGCAGCATCCCGTGAGATAACCCTCACTGAACTGGAATGCCGCAGCTTGCCTGTCAAGCTCAGGGAGAACTTTGCCAGACTTTTTTCACCATATCTGTAAATCTGAACTTCGCTTTGAATCCTGGTTAATCAATAAATATTCCGACATCGTTTTGATCAAAAATGTAAAAAATCTCGACAAAACGCCGGGGTTTTTTGGATTAATACGGGCCGTGAATATGCAACTTGCTTAAATAATTATAATATTTTATGTTGGCACGGCTTGTGCTTTTTATGGATCAAAATAGTTGAAATATACGGATACCGAGAGGAGATCAGCAAAATGCCATGGTACATAAATCCAGTAATAACCTGCAACGTATTGAACCGGATAGCTAACCGTCATCCGCGCACAACACTTCAGGATCTTAATAAAACTTTGGAACAAGCTACTCAATTACTCTGGAGCAAGCAAGAGCGCTATTATAAAAACAGGCCAACATACGCCAACAATAATCAATGTTCTTCAATGCCAGGTAAAGACGCTTGAACATCGCCTCATTACAGTAACTGCTTGACATTGCCGGATGCATTATTTAGATAAGGGAGTCAGAACAAACTGATATACCAAGTTTTACGCGCGGATTTGGGTCATATTTGTCGTTCCTGATATTTGTTTTTTTCTGACTCCCTGAAGAGTCCTTGCCAATGCGCAATAATTAAATAGCCGTGATTGAGAGCTGCTGCGAATATGACCGAAAATATGACACTAAACGACATTATCGTTGCCCGCATAGCCGAACAGGGGCGCATTACCTTTGCTGCCTTCATGGAGGCTTGCCTCTACGAGCCGGGCCTGGGCTACTATACTTCGCCGGGCCGCAAGGTCGGAGCAGAGGGTGATTTCTATACCAGTATCACGGTGCATGCCACCTTTGGCCGGGTAATTGCCAGGGAAATTGCCCAGATGTGGCGCTGCATGGGCTCACCGGCCGGTTTTACCCTGGTGGAGTGCGGTGCCGGTCACGGCCGCCTGGCATGCGACATCATGGATTATCTGGCGGAGCGGGAACCGGAAATGTACCAGCATCTCACCCTTACCCTCGTGGAACGGGAACCCTCCCTGGAGGAGGCGCAGGCCGAACTGCTGGCGGACCACCTGGAGAAAGTGCGCTGGTTGTTGCCGGAGGACTTTAGCGGTGGCGCTTTCACCTTTAGCGGTTGTCTCTATTCCAACGAGCTGATAGATGCCTTGCCGGTACACCGGGTAGTGATGACGGCTGATGGTTTGCAGGAGGTCTATGTTGCCCTCAAGGAGGGTGAGCTGACTGAACAGCTGGGACCGCTGTCAACATCTGCTGTTGGCGATTACCTGGAACGAATCGGCATAAAGCTTTATGTCGGCCAGCAGGCCGAGGTAAACCTGGCGGGTCAGGAGTGGCTGGCAACGGCAGCCCGTGCCCTGCAACAAGGATTCGTACTGACTATCGACTATGGCTATCCGGCAGCGGAACTGTTTACGCCACAACGTAACCGGGGGACATTGTTGTGTTACCACCGTCATCAGGTGGAGGAAAATCCATACATCCGTCTGGGCCAACAGGACATTACCGCGCATGTGGACTTTACCAGCCTGATGAAACGCGGCGAGGAGCTGGAGCTGCAACCGGTCTGGTTCGGCGAACAGTATCGTTTCCTGCTTTCAACCGGGATTATTGATGAGATGGAGGATATAGAGCGCTCGGATGTATCCGAAGAAGAGAAACTTCGCTTACGGCTGACACTTAAAAAGCTGATCGTGCCTGAAGGCGGCATGGGTGACACCTTCAGGGCGCTGATTCAGTCAAAGGGGGTAGATTCCCCCCGGCTGCTTTGTCAGCGCGGGATTGGAGGGTGAATATGCCGGTCTCCAGCTTGTCTGATATCCGGGGCATCGTCTTCGACCTGGATGGCACCCTTTATGCCTCGCCCGATTTTGCGGCCACCATCCAGGATGAGTCGGTCGAATACATGGCAGGTATCAAGGGGGTACCCACGGAGGAAATGCGCACGTTGATGGCAAACACCCGCGCCCGCCTGGCAGAGGAGAGTGGCAGCGTCCAGACCCTGTCCGCCGTCTGCACCGAGTTGGGTGGCAGCGTCCGTGAACTGCATGCTTTTTTTGAAGAACGATTGCGCCCCGAGGCCTATCTGGTACGGGATGAACGGGTCATCGCCCTTTTGGAAAAACTGCGGGAACAGTTCCAGCTGCACATCTACACCAACAACAACCGTGTCCTGACAACGCGTATTTTGGGATATCTTGGTCTTGACAACCTGTTTGATCGCATCTTTGCCATCGACGATGCCTGGCGGGCCAAGCCGGATGAGTTGATGCTGGAGCAGCTCTTCTCGGTAACAGGTCTGACGCCGGACCAGACGCTCTTTGTGGGCGACCGCTATGACGTTGACCTGCGGTTACCGGAGCAGAAAGGATGCCCGATCTTCCTAAGCCAGAACGTTGATCAATTGTTGCGCCTGGAGGGTTTGATAAGCGGATCGCACGAGCTTCACTAACTTATCCTGTTTATCAGGGTGGGGAACATAGATTTACCGTCCGTCAAGGAGACACCGATATGAGTGAGAACAAGGAGATGCTCGATGCCATCATGCGCGCCATGGAGTTGGAGAAGGAGACCTTCGATTTCTACACCAAGGCCGGGCATAAGACCTTTAACCCGGCTGGCAAGCGCATATTCAGATGGTTGGCCAAGACTGAGGAAGGCCATTACAACAAATTGACCGAGCTATATAATTCGCTGCATGAAAGTGGGCGCTGGGTGTTTTATGGCGGCTCCACCTTAGAGTTGGCTCCGACCGACGATGACGAGCGCCAGGTGACCTTTGACACTGGTGATGTCGAGGCGCTCAGGATAGCCCAGGATATTGAAAAGCGCGGTATGGCCTACTACGAAGAGTTGATCGCCAGGATCAACGACCCGGACGGCAAAGCCATGTTATGTACTCTGCGCAACGAGGAAATAGAGCATCTGCGGATTGTCAGTGAGAAATTGACAGGAATCGAGCAAACTTGACCATCATCTATTTCGATTGCCATGCCGGTATTTCCGGAGATATGACCGTGGGAGCGCTGCTTGATCTGGGGACGCCGCTGGAGCATCTGCGGGACGAACTGGCCAAACTCCCGCTTCCTCCTCATTCCTATACTCTTTCTACAAACCGCACCGAACGTCGGCACGTGACAGCCCTGAAGTTCAACGTGGAGATCAATGATCATCATACCCACCGGAGCTACGCCGGGATTGCTGCCATGATTGCTGCCAGTGGATTGTCCGGCCCGGTCAAGGATCGGGCACAACGGATCTTCAGGCGGCTGGCCGAGGCCGAGGCTTTGGTGCATGGCGTGGCCATTGAAGAGGTACATTTTCACGAGGTCGGAGCGGTGGATTCCATCGTGGACATCGTCGGCGCTGCTATCTGCCTGGAGTACCTGGGCGTTGAATCGATCTACGCCGGAGCGCTGCCGCTGGGAAGCGGTTTTGTTGAAACCGCCCACGGGCGCCTGCCGACGCCGGCCCCGGCCACAGCCGAGCTTTTGAAGGGATTGGCGGTGCATGGCGAATGTGGCGCTGGCGAACGCGTGACACCGACCGGCGCTGCCATCCTGGCGGCCTTGGTGAACTGTACCGGATCAAGACCGGCCATGAAGCTCATAAATGTCGGCAGCGGCGCTGGCAGCAAGGACTTCAGCGATTGCCCCAATATCCTGCGGGCCTTCCTTGGTCAGGCTGAGGTGGCGCAGAGGGTAGGCGACGAAGTGGTCGTGGTCGAGAGCAACATTGATGATTCCACTCCGGAGGTGCTCGGTTATGTCATGGAGCTGCTGCTGGAACATGGGGCGCTGGATGTATTCTTTACGCCGATCCAGATGAAGAAGAACCGTCTTGCCACGCAACTGTCGTTCCTATGTCACCCGGAACAGTTGGGCACTCTGGCGCGGTTGCTGCTGAGCGAGACCTCGGCCATCGGCCTGCGCCATTATCCTGTTGGCCGGATTACTCTGGAGCGGCGGATCGAGGAGCGGGAGACACAATTCGGCACGATGCGTTTCAAGCTGGTATTCGACAATGGCTTCCTGTTGCGGGTAGCGCCGGAATATGAGGAATGCCGCCGGGTGGCGCAAGAGCGGGGCATGCCGTTGCAGGATGTGATGCGGATTGTGTCTGCAACGCTGAATTCCATGGAAAAGAGGGATGTGAAGATTTTATGAGAATTTCTACCGTGAGTATCGGCGATGAACTGATTTGCGGTGAAGTTATTGACTCCAATGCTCCTACTGTAGCCAGGGAGCTTATCGCGAAGGGTTTGCGGGTGATGCGGCATATCACCGTGGGCGACAGCGAATTGGACATCATGTCGGCGCTGGCTGACTTGAGGCGCATAAGTGATGCCATCATTGTCACCGGCGGTCTTGGCCCCACGGTTGATGATCTGACCACCCACGCAGCTGCCCGGGCCACCGGTCGGCGGCTCGTTGTCAGCGAAGAGGCCAAGGCCCATGTTCGCCAGATGTCCGGCAAACTCACGACAATGATTTTCTGCCCGTTCAGCGACAAGTAATCCATGATTCCTGCAAAAACCACCTTGATACCCAACCCTAACGGCACTGCCTGTGGTTTTCAGCTGATGCACAACGGATGTTTCATGTTCTTTCTACCCGGCGTCCCTTCGGAGATGGAGCGCATGCTGCACGATTCCGTGATCCCTTTTCTGGCGGAACGGGTGACCAGGAAACGCATCATCCGCTCTGTGCATCTCAATGTCTTTGGCCCGTGCGAGGCCGAGGTGAATGAGCTGCTAAGCGGAATCTCCCGACCCGAGCAGGGTCTGCAAATAGGGATCTGCGTATCTTTTCCGTGGATGCGGATCACGCTACGGGCCGATGCGGACAGCGAGGAAGGGACACTGGCGCTACTCGTGTCGGCAGCCCAGGCAGTGCGGGAGCGGTTGCAAGAGTACATATTTTCCGAGGGAACAGACACCTTGGATGAAGTGGTTGCAGTTTTGATCCGCCAAAGCGGGCTGACCCTGGCCGTGGCAGAGTCGTGCAGCGGCGGGATGATTGCCCAGCGTATAACGGATGTGCCGGGTAGTTCCGGATATTTTCTGGAGGGGCAGGTGACCTACAGCAACAGTGCCAAGATCCGTATGCTTGATGTGCCGGTCGCCCTCATCGACGAAAAGGGTGCGGTCAGCAGCGAGGTAGCCAAAGCCATGGCCAAGGGTGTGCGGCGCGTGGCTGGCAGCGATCTCGGATTGTCAGTAACCGGCATTGCCGGGCCGGATGGCGGCAGCGAGGAGAAACCTGTCGGGACGGTCTTCATCTCTCTGGCGGCCTCTGATGGTTGCTGGACAAAGCGTTTCCAGTTCAGCGGCAGTCGTAACGAAATCCGCGTTATCACCTCTTGGATGGCGCTGGACTGGCTACGGCACTATCTGCTCACTAAAATATCCGCATAGACACATCGGAAAACCACACCCAAAAAATCCCAAAGAAGAAGCGCACCACAATCCAGTTGTGTTAACCACGGGTAAAATTGAACAGCCACAGAATAGCCCGTGGTTTACACCACGGGCTATGACATTTTGCCCCTTCGGACTGTAAGGGGACGGGGGAACTGTAAGAGAACAGGTTTCACCCTGCCCCCCCTCATCAAACCGTACGTGCAGTTGTCGGGTAGAAATACGGTGCGCGCATGTTTAGGGCAACATCTTCCATTGTTTCCGCCGTTTCCAGCTTCGTGGCAAAGAGACGCCAGACCATGCATCACGTTTCCGCAAGCCCCCCTCTCATCCCGGAAAGTCGGATTTCCCGATTCCGGTTGGCAGCAATGGCTTTCCCGAGTGAACCTTCCCATCCAATCCGAAGATTAAGCGTTCGCCCACATCCTCCCCTTGATTCTAGTTATTCGCGGGGTTCCGGAAAATACGGGAAGTGTCCCTAGTTATTTTCCTAGTTATTTTCCTAGTTATTTTCTAGTTATTTTCCCTAGTTATTTTCCGTCCCCTTACACCTCTTGATGTATCATGCTGATATCAATGGTGAATTGCACTTTTTTTAACGAGGAACTTCAGACTAGGGACGCTTCCCTGTTTTTAGTGGCCTTCCAGTTTTTTTGGGTCTTAATGACTGATTTAAATGGATACTGCACGCCCCGCTCTCGCATTGATGCCGTTTCGGCAAATAAGGGCGAACGCGGGCAAACAACCAGTAGCCAATGCGGGCAAACCGATTAATTAGCGGAATCTGGATGATGCGCCCCATAAGACCGTAAATTGTTGAGGCTGGAAATGCCTGCCAGATGGCCCAGAATGAGTCGACCCCTTTGAACACTTGTTCGTCCTGATCAATGGCATGCAACTGATGCATGAAATCTGCGAGCGGTATCTGGTACGGTAGCGGGTCGAAATCAGGTCTGCTGATGTCTATCGCTACCAGCTTTTCACCATGATCTTTCCGCAGGTAGTGCTCGATCTCGGTAGCACAGACCACGCATGAGCCATCATAGAACACTCTGAGCGGAAAATGGGGTGTTTTAAGCACTGGTGTATTCTCTCCCAATATCTCGGCGTTGACTGTTAGCCTGGTAAGCTGTCTTTTTCTGGTATGGCAGCAACTGCGCACTGGAAGCTGTCAGAGCCTCTAGTTTATCACGAGTGCTTATGGGGTCAAACCTACAAAATTTACTTTGTCAAGAGTGTAGGTTTGACCCCTCCGGGGTTCCGCAATCTGAGCTATGAAATTGCAATTCGAACTGGCTTGCCGACTCGACTCAACATATCAACCAAGGCGTCGATGGTAAACTTGCTGATTTTCTTGTTCACCACGTCTGAAACACGCGGACGAGAAACTTTCAGAATCTCGGATGCTTCTGCCTGCTTGAGGTGGTTTTCTACGATCCACTTGGACAATTCTTCCATGAGCTGTTCTTTGAGCATCTTGGTGTCGTTGATGCGTTGCTGCGACTCCGTTTGAAGGCGAGCAGCATCTGCCGGTTCGAAGCCAAGTTCTAAAAATATATTTGCACCTGGCTTGGTAACGTGCTGGATTTTAGTGTTGGTTGTCATTTTTTGTCCCTTCTTTCTCTCACAATGGCTCGGTAACGGGCTTCTGCAACATCCTTATCGTGTCTTGTAGTCGCTTCTGTTTTCTTCTGAAAACAATGCAACACATAGATTGCCTCTTCAAACTTAGCCACATACATCACACGATAAATTCCGGTATTCTCGCGAATTCGGATTTCTTTTGTTCCTGAACCTACCTCGTCGAACGGCTTCCAGTTGTCTGGATCAAGCCCCGCCTGTACTTTTCCAAGCTGAAAGCCTGCCTCTTTCCGAGGTTCCGCAGGAAATTCAAGAATGTCCTGATATGCTGTTCCCATCCAGCGAATTTCTTTTTCTTGTTCCATTTGTACCTCTGTATGTATAAAATTTTATACATTACTGGTGTACAAATCAAGCAAATTATATGTGGTGAGTGTAAAACCGTCATTTTTCGTTTTGTAGTTGTCTACTTTCTCGTTGCCCTGATTTCGGCGTTTTAGAAGATTGAAAGTTATCACTGATGACGAATCTGGAGGACACAATACGGATTATTCCTCTTTTCGTGGTCTTACCGGTCTACGCGGCCTTGGATCTCTACCCGTCAAACCCCCACTTTCTCCACAAAGTCATTATTGCCGGCGGGTCTGCCGGTTCTTGTTGAACAGAAGCAATTCTTGGTTTTAAAAAAGCGAAAACCGGAACAGATTTATTTTTTACCACCAATTCATTAGCAATAAATAAATCTGTCCCGGTTTTCTCTCCGGTTCCCAATAGCGACCATTTCGTTCATTTCCACGAAATGGTCTTCAGATGGAATACCTATTTCTTTACACGCTGTTATTGCTTTTTCTATAGTCGGAATGAAGTTTTTATATTCACGATATTCGAGTATTTTGCTCAAATCACGAGCCGACCAATACTCAGCTCCTGTATTGTCATGTTTTTTTATTTGTTCAAATGGAGGTGACTACTCAGAGGTTGATCGAACTCAATCAGAATAGGTAGCCGACATGGCACGGATTTTCCGCCAGTCGGCACAGATTCTGATAAGGCGCATAAATCTGCATGCTGTTCGACCGGAAATGATGT
>Ga0265294_10010635_pt1 | contig 10436 bp, 6 predicted proteins | sample MunlanPumphouse3_FD_192504 | JGI IMG/M metagenome (GOLD analysis project Ga0265294, IMG submission 192504) | Groundwater microbial communities from a municipal landfill in Southern Ontario, Canada - Pumphouse #3 | ecosystem: Environmental > Aquatic > Deep subsurface > Groundwater | place...
ATGGAAGCTACAAAGAAGAAAGAGAAATGAATTGTCCTGTGTGTGGTTGGCATGGATTACCAGAAATAAATACAGATTCACATTTTGCTTTGGAAGCATTATGTCCAATTTGCGAAAAAATGCTTCTAGTTGCAAGTTATCCTGAATCAAAATAATATAGTGAGTAGCAAGGTAAGGTAAAGTAAAAAACAAGGACCCTGTAATAGATAAAATTAAATAACACATAAGTGATTAACAATTAATTAATATTTTTTCTAGCTTCTCCATACTGATTTTAATCTTTGGATAAATGTTATATAATTCGGTAAAGATATAATTTGCGCTGCAGACAGGACACAGATTCAATTTTAGAGCCTTTTAGTAGTATATTAAAGGGCTCTTTTGCTTTAAAACTCAACACTTCTTGGTTTTTGATATTAAGGTTCCAAAGTAGTTCATTGTGATAGTGTTCTCTTTCTTGATTTTTTTCATTTTTAGGTATATATTTAAACCAATGGAAAAAACAAAAAACAATTTATTGATTAAAAACAGCATCTCTTTTTGAGGTGCTTTATTTTATAAAAATATGTCAAAAATATCTAAATTATTGGAAGCAATTAGAGATAGGGAAATTGTAGTTCCCGAATTTCAGCGAGAATATGTTTGGAGTCTAGAGCAGTCTAAAGAATTATTAACGTCCTTATTTCAAGAATATCCCACAGGTAGTATTTTGGTCTGGGAAACAAATAATCCACCAGAAATAAAAAACAATGCAGTTAATAGGGACAGAGTGGGGTGGATAAAAGTTTTACTTGATGGTCAACAGCGACTAACAACCCTGTTTTTACTTATAAAGGGGGAAATTCCACCATATTATAAAGAGGACGATATTACACACGATCCAAGGCATTTATTCTTTAATTTAAAAACAGCAGAATTTAATTATTATCAAAAACAAAAAATGGAAGAAAATCCATTTTGGAAATCTGTAATTAGTTGTTTCAACGATAAGTTTGATGCATTTACTTTAGTTGAGAGTTTGCAGTTAGAAGATTCAAATGAGAAATTAGAAGTTGGAAGTATTGTTAATAAAAATTTAGTTCGTTTACGAGCCATACTTGATATTGATTATTTTGTTCAATCAGTTCCACAAGGTCTAGATATAGATAAAGCTATTGATATATTTGATCGAGTAAACTCGATGGGTACAAAATTAACAGATGCGGAATTGGTTTTGACGCATATAGCCGGTAGGTGGCCACAAGCGCGCAGAGTAATGAAACAAAAAATTGAAGACTATGAAAAAGCTGGATTCTTTTTTGAATTAGATTTACTTACTCGTTGTTTTGTTGTTATCTTAACAAATTCTGCTTTGTATGAAAAAATGACCGAAGAAATATATCAGAAAACAACAGAGGATAGTTATAAAGAGATATGGAATAAGCTAGTAAAGATTTTAGACTATATTATTCCAATTCTTAAGCAATCTGCTTATATAAGCGGAAGTAGAGATATAAATACAAATAATGTATTTGTTCCATTAGTCGCTTATTTATCAAAAAATGGTGATTTTTTCGATACTAAACTTAAAAATCAATTTTTATATTGGATGTTCCTTGCACTTATTTGGAGTAGATATAGTGGACAGACTGATCAACGATTAGAAAAAGATGTTTATTTGGCAATAAATAGCTCGCAGCCTGTCTCCGATTTAATTAAGGAAATCGAGGATTTAAGAGGAAGAATAGAAGTAAAGCCGGCAGATCTTGAAGGACGTGGTTCTGGACATCCATTACATAGAATGCTTTATATTATAGCTAAATATAACAAGGCAACTGATTGGGCGAATGGTGGATCTCTTCAGGATACAATGGGCGACTATTATAGCGTTCAAAGTCATCATATCTTTCCGCAAGCCTTTTTATATAAAAATGGTTATGATTCGGAAAATCACTTAGACAAAAAGAAGGTTAACGAAATCGCTAATCGAGCTTTTATCACTCGAGATGCTAATTTTAATATTTCCGATAAAAAGCCAGCTAATTATCTCGAAGAAGTTATCGTGAAATATCCCGAGGCTTTAAAACAACAAATGATACCGACAGAAAGATCGTTATGGGAGGCTAATAAATATAATGAGTTTTTAACAACCCGACGCAAAATGATCACCGATTCAGTTAATTCTTTTTTAAATGATTTAAGGGGGAAGCAAACCGAAGAAGTAATGTGCTACGAAGAAGATATAAAAGGTGGGGAGAATGACTATGTAGAGTTTAAATCTTCACTTCGTTGGGACTATGAGCAGGGGATTGTAAATAAATTAATGGAATCTATTATTGCTAAAACAATTGCAGCTTTTATGAATTCCGTGGGCGGAAAATTATTTATTGGAGTTAATGATGATGGTAAAGTTATTGGGATTGAAAAAGATTACGAAACTCTAAAGAATAAAAATAAAGACGGATTTTTATTACAACTTACTCAAATTATAAATCATTATTTAGGTAAAGAGTTTAATCAGTACATTAATATTAAAATAGTGAAAGTTGTAGAAAAGGATATTTGTGTCGTCTCTGTGACAAGCAGTGCAATGCCAGTATTTTTAAAAAACAACGATAAAGAAGATTTTTATATTCGCGCATCTGCCTCATCACAACCAATGAGTATTAGAGAAGCAAATGAATACATTAAGACTCATTGGGAAAATTAATTTATTAAAATAAAATACTTTTGCATTTTCGTTAGTTTTTTTCGACGAGAGTGAGGGTTGGTTGTAAGTTGAGTCAAAAATGATTAAATTTAAATAGAAGAAAGTATTTAAAAATAACTATGTCTAAAAAAGTTAAAAAACTCAATAATTATAATGAAATAAATGAAACTTTTTCATACAATATAATTTATGTGTACTCTGTTCCACTTCCATATTGGGATGGTCGCTTAAAAATAGGTAGTACCACAACACGTATATCTAATCCAACCCAAGAAGATATCGAGACGGCCGCTAAGAGTAATCGCATAAAAAATCAAACACAAACAGCAGATGTTCCTTTCAACCTTGAATATGCGACACTGGCAGTCACAGCTAAAGGCGACTATTTTTCTGATCAAGACGTACATTATGTTTTGATACGATCTGGTTTTCCACGTAAAGCAATGAGTACTAAAAATGGACGTTCGGAGTGGTTCGAGGTTAATTTAAAAGTGGTAAAAAAAGCAATTGAAGCTGTAAAAGAAGATCGAAAAGCTCTATCTACTAAGGAGAAAATGCTCCCCCAAACATATGAGTTTCCATTTCGGCCAAACCAGCTTGAAGCTATAAAGAAAACCACTCAGGCGATTAAGAAAAAACGTAAACACTTTCTCTGGAACGCAAAGATGCGTTTCGGTAAAACATCTGCGGCTATGCAAGTGGCTAAAGAAAATGAAATGAAAAAAGTCATCATTGTTACTCATCGTCCCAGCGTGAGTATTGATTGGTATGATGACTTCAAAAAGGTATTTGCGGGTACAAATTACGAATACTCTTCGAAGACAAGGGGTGAGTATATTAGCACACTTATGAAAGGTAACAAACCGTTCGTTTACTTTGCGTCATTACAAGATTTGCGCCTATCAAAACGAGTAGTGGAAGATGAGTCTGCCGGAACTCAAGCTAGAGGCTTTGATAAAAACGATGAAATATTCGATACTACTTGGGATATGCTGATCGTTGATGAGGCTCATGAGGGAACACAAAGTATTCTTGGTGATGCTACTTTTTCAAAAATACCAACTAATTTTACACTTCAACTTTCCGGTACACCGTTCAATATCTTATATAAGCACGAAGAAGAAGATATATTCACTTGGGATTACGTTATGGAGCAAGAAGAAAAGCTCAATTGGGATGAGCATAATCCAGGAGTGCCAAATCCTTATGCAGAACTACCCGCTCTTAGCATATTTACATATGACGTAGATACGTTTGCTAGTCATATAGGTAGTTTAGGTGAAAATTTCCATGATTCTCTGGATGGTGCATTTAAATTTCATGAGTTTTTCCGTGTGCACAAAAATGATGAAGGGAACGATATTGCTGAGTTTGTTTACGAACCGATGGTTAGAAAATTTTTAGATTTACTTGTGGATAATACGTTAGATACGAAATTTCCATACGCAACAGAAGAATATCGTAACTATAACAAACACTCCCTCTGGTTATTACCTAATCGTGTCAAAGCTATCGAAGCTATGGAAAAGTTACTGAAAGACCACCCGATTTTTGGTTCTAATCAATTTGGCATTGTAAATATTTCTGGAGATAGTCGTGACGATGAGGAAGACAAGGACGCCAAAGATCGCGTTGCTAGGGCAATTGAAAACCATGACTATACTATCACGCTGACAGGTCAACGTCTCACAACCGGAGCTTCTATTCCTGAATGGACAGCGGTCTTTATAATGTCTGACACTAATTCTGCAACAACCTATTTACAAACAGCATTTCGTTGTCAAACTCCTGCAAAAATAGAAGGCAAAATAAAAACGCAAGGATATGTGTTTGATTTTGCGCCAGATCGTACTCTGAAGCTAATCGCTGAGGCTATAGAGCTTAACCACAAATCAGGAAAAACTAATTCACCTGAACAGAAAGATGCAATGAGGCAGTTCCTTAACTTCTGTCCAATTCTTGCCGCAAAGGGTGGAACTATGAAACCTTACGATGTAGAGAATATGCTGGGTCAACTCAAAAAAGCTATTATCGAACGAGTTAGCCGTAATGGCTTTGATGATCCAAAATTATACAACGATGAATTGTTACGACTTGATGAATTAGATATAACTAGGTTCAATGAACTCAAAAAAATTATTGGTAAATCTACTAGTGAACGGGTGAATGAAATAAAAATTAATGATCTTGGTATGACTGACCTTCAGACGCAGCAGGCAGAAGAAGTCGAGCGTAAAAAGAAGCAAAAGCAAGAGTTGTCACAAGAAGAAAAGGATGCTTTGAAAAAGCTAAAAGAAGCTCGTGAACAGAAGAAAACCGCCATTAGCATATTACGCGCAGTGAGTATACGTATGCCGATGTTAGTATATGGTGCGAATGTATCGATACGAGATGATATAACATTACAAAAGTTTATAGAGCTTGTTGATGAAGAGTCTTGGCAAGAATTTATGCCGGCAGGGCTGTCTAAAGAAGGGTTTAGGGAGTTTACTAAATATTATGATGAGGATGTGTTTAAGGGGGTTGCTCACAGTATCCGTGCCAAAGCCTTTGATTGTGATGATCTTTTACCAACAGAGCGAATACAGGCGATTGCTGAAATATTTAACACATTCAAGAATCCCGACAAAGAAACAGTGTTAACGCCATGGAATGTGGTAAATATGCACATAACCAAAGCGTTTGGGGGTCATGATTTTAGTAGTGGAGTTACAGATAAAACAGGGAAGCCAGAATGGAAAAGCCGTGATGTCGATACCAGTGTGTGGACAAAGGACGATACAAAAATACTTGATATAAATTCAAAATCAGGTTTGTATCCTCTATTAGCATGTTACAATGTATACTCAAGACAACTCATAAAAAGCAAGAAACTAGAAGAGAAAATATTTAAAAAGATATGGAGTAAGGTATTGGCGAACAATATTTACGTACTTTGCAAGAGTCCGATGGCAAAGAGTATTGCACTGAGAACGCTAGCTGGATATAGTGGCGCCAAGACAAATATTATTTATATTAACGATTTGGTGAAGAAACTCCAACAAAAAGATAATTTTAAGGATTATAATTTAAAATATGAATTATTCGAAAAGTTTAATTTAAACAATAAAGATATGAAATTTACAGCTGTTGTAGGAAATCCGCCGTATCAAGAAAATATCGAAGGGCGAGGAGACCAACCTCCTATTTATAATTATTTTTTAGATGCAGCTTACCAAATATCCAATTTAGTTTGCATGATCCATCCTGCGCGTTTTTTGTTCAACGCAGGAGCAACTCCTAAAAGATGGAACGATAAAATGCTCAACGATGATTATTTACAAGTTTTACTTTACGAACAAGATTCAGCAAAGTTATTTCCAAATACCGATATTAAGGGAGGGGTTGTCATAACTTTACGAGATAAAAATAATAAGACTGGTGGCCTTGGTGGTAAATTTCTGCATTTTGATGAGTTAAAAACAATATTAAATAAAGTAAAGCCAATAACCCACAAATCTATCGGAGATATTATGGAATCAAACACAAGTTACAAATATAACGTATCTATTTACAAAGAAAATCCATATTTGCGAAAGCGTGTATCAGGTGGATCTGTCAGATACTTATCTTCATCAGTATTCGATAATTTTAAAGAAATAATGCACAGCCAAAAACCGCAAGACGGTCAGAAATATGCAGAAATTTATGGACGTCAAAAGTCAGTCCGCACAACAAAATTCATAAAAGAAAAATACCTAAATCCTCCAGCTAATTACAGAAAATATAAAGTTTTAGTGCCAGCGTCCAATGGTTCAGGTATGATTGGTGAAGTTTTAAGTACCCCCATAATCGGGAAGCCTTTAACTGGACACACAGAAACATTTATTAGTATAGGATCTTTTGATGATTACGCTGAAGCTGAGGCTGCATTAAAATATTTAAAAACTAAGTTTTTGCGAACCATGTTAGGAACATTAAAAATTACACAGAGCAACAAATCAAAAAGTGTATGGTCAGATGTTCCACTTCAAATTTTTACTGAAAATTCAGATATTGATTGGTCAAAAGCTATTCCTGAAATAGATAAACAGCTTTATACAAAATATGGGTTAGACAAAAAAGAAATTAACTTTATTGAGACTCATGTGAAGTCTATGAAATAAATTATGAATATGTCGACGCATAATATTGATGTACTAGAGAATGCCCTTCGTCGCAAAGGAGCTTTACTTAACATACTACTTATTGATCGAACGACAAAAAATAACATTATCTGGGCAACAGATTCGTACGAAAATCATGGTAAAGAGTTTGCGGTCAAAAAGCGAATCAAACCAGAATTGGTGACAGGTAAATATGGCTTACTTATACAACCGCGTGCCGCCAAGAGCCTAATTGAACAACGTCGACGCACCAAGGACAAAGCCGAAGTTTTTACGCCATTGAAGATTGTCGATCAGATGAACAAAGAAGTAGATATATCGGGTCAAAATCACGTACCCGATAAAAGTAATTGGCAAGATTACATTCGCGAACTCAAGTTAGAGATTACATGTGGTGAGGCCCCCTTTATTGTTAGTCGCTATAATCCAACTGCCCATACGCGTAAAATCATCAAATTAGAAGCTCGCGTCGGTTTTTTAGATAGAAAATTGAACGTAGTATCTAAGTATTGTCACAAGAAAGACGAGTGGTTGCTTTGGGCAAAAGAGGCATTCAAGGCAAGTTATGGCTATGAATGGCAGGGTGATAATGTGTTGCTTGCGCGCGAGAATTTATTATACACACTTATTGATTATTATAAGGCTAAGTTTAAGCAGCCGCCAGCACTAACAGTACAAGAAGAATTTGCCGAAATTATAAGCTGGAACATTTTCCAGATGGACGGTCTAAAATATGTTGTTCCTATGAGTTGTCATCATAAAAATGAGGTTATTCCTGGTGTGCTGACACTTTTCGGAGAGATACCAGGAACTATTAAGAAATACGAATGTGAAGGTTGTAAATATAATCGCCCAAATAAACACAATGGAAAGTATGTGAAAATTATGGATTGGGGCGAGAATAAGACTATAAGATTTATAGATCTTATTAAATAAGATGTAGCTAAGAAAATGTTGAATAAGTATAAATACGCACCATATAATTAAAAAAATCCTCCACGAGATATATGTCAAAAACTTAAAAGAAGCTAAATGGAAAAAATTATCAAAAATCTTGAAAAATACTATAAAAAATTATCAAAAGATGATTATTTGGGAGGAAAAATTTTATCTATTCAAAGATTTAATGAGGTTCTTTTGAGATTACAAATAAGAAAAGATGAAGTAACTAATTCAGAAAAAAAATTATGCAAATGGGAAGAGAGAGAAGAATCATTGGAAGAACTACAAACTATCTTTATAAACAAAACAGAAAGTTTTCATCAACAAATCTATGCAATAATATCTACATTTTCCATGCTTCTTAATTATGTGACTTCAAATGATTTTAAAAAAGGGATGCCCATAAAAAGTAATAAAAAATTCCTAATTTTTTTAAGTAATAAATATAAAAAACTTGAAAACGACATAAGAACATTAGAATTATCAAGAAGTTTTGGGACTAAATTCGATCATATTCAACAGAACCCTCTCTTTGATTGGTTAACCGAATCTCTTGAGGAAAGATGTACAATAGTATTTTTTTAAGCAAGGCAAATGATGGAATATATTCGCCAGGAAATCCACTAGATAGTTATTCTTCAAATTATTATTTATTAGCAAAACCGAAAAGGGTAGGGCCACCAGTTAATTGTGAGAGTTACTATATAAGTCCACACCATGAAGATGTTTATAAGGCAGCCATTAATATATTCGTAAAAATAATAAAAGATATTTGTAAGTAAAAAAATGAGCCGTTCAGGTTTTCAAAAAGAAACCCTAATTAAACTTAAAGAATACTGGAGAACAAAAATTAGGGAAGAAAGTTACTGGAGAAGATTTACAATGTCATCTCGTTTTGCTTATAAAATGACTAAAAGCATAGATTTCTTAGATAGAGGAACAACATTATGGTGGGGATGCAGATCATTTAAGGTTTTTGGAATTTGTAGACAAGAATTATGTCCCGAAGAGGGAACATCATCAGATGAAGAATATCTGAATGTTAGCGTTAGTCAGGAAGCTATTGATGATGGTTACAATCATAGGGCTTATGCTTATAGGAGATTATATACCATAGAAGACACTGAAATAGCTCTTTGTTTAGACCCAGGAATAATGTTAAGTTTTGATATTTTTCCAGATACTTACGATGCCCCAGAAGGGAAATTGACACTTCCAATTCCTCAAGAAAAAAGCGATGAAATACATTCCGTTTTTGTTTATGGATATGATAGGAAAGAAGAAATTTTTAAATTTTCTAATTCTTGGGGAAAAGAATGGGGAGACGAAGGAAATGGCACAATACCATATGACTATTTCAAAAATGGACTAATTCCTGAGGCCTGGACTATATTATCAGAGGATAAATGGCATAAACACTCAATTAAAATTTTTGAAGAAATTTTTAATGCAAAGGATAATAAAAAGTATACCATCAAACAATTTTCTATTAAAAGGGAAGCATATGGATATTCTGGTCAAATTATAATTGATATATTTAATTCAGAAAATAAAATTTGTGGATGGGCACATATTAATCCTCGCTCAATTGATGATTTTGAACTGGAAGAAATTTATTTACTTCCAAAATATCAAAATATTGGTCTCGGAAAAAAAATACTAGAAATAATTGATTCAATAGCTAAAAATTTTAATGCAATTAAAATCTATGGATATATAAGCTCTCAAGATATTATTAGAGAAAAAGAAGAAAGAGTTAAAGACTTTTTTCTAGGAAGCGGATATTCGGTTATTTTGAATTATAATAAATTTAGAGACTGTCGCTACAAAATAGAAAAATTGTCGACAATAAACACTTAATATTATATAATCGAGTCAACCCTATCAGGGGATAATTATAAATTGTTATCATCATGAAAGCAATTTTGATTCTCCCCAGTGCTTGGGAATAAATATTGAACGCGGTGGCTCCGCTGTTAAAAAAGCCTGAAGTCAGTATTTATTTATTATCGGCTCGGGGAGGATAATTTTCCCCTCTAATTCGGGGAAGCGATGATTAATTGTGAAAATCCATTGTTACACCGATGGTAACTATGTAGTGTGTGGGCCCTCAACCCACTTAAAAAAGGGAGCTAGTGGTTACGCAATTACCAAGTAAAGAACTAGAGAGGCATATCGAGGTGTAACTCGGTATTTTTTCTTTTAAATGCGACATTTGACCTCAAAAAGGTTCCGGTTCGTTCATTTTTTACCATGATTCAATTCTTGGAGCTAAATGTATAGTGAGTAGCGGGGTAGGGTAAAATAAAAACAGGGACTCTGTAATAGATCAAGTTAAATAATATATAAGTAATTAACAATTGATTAATATTTTTTCTAGCTTTTCCATACTGATTTTAATCTTTGGATATATGTTATATAATTCGGTAAATATGTAATCTGCGCTGCCAACTTGAGCGTAGTTAAAGCGCACGAGACGCATTAAAATACAATATATGATTAGAACAATAAACAATATATTAATTAATAATCATGATGGAAACACCTTATTATTTTTTAAAGTTTTTTTAAATTAAAATACTATACTTTTTTATTAAACTTTTGTATAATTAAATTATATTAAATTTTAAAAAGCAATAAAATGATTTTTTTAATTATTA
>Ga0265294_10010636_pt1 | contig 10436 bp, 6 predicted proteins | sample MunlanPumphouse3_FD_192504 | JGI IMG/M metagenome (GOLD analysis project Ga0265294, IMG submission 192504) | Groundwater microbial communities from a municipal landfill in Southern Ontario, Canada - Pumphouse #3 | ecosystem: Environmental > Aquatic > Deep subsurface > Groundwater | place...
CCAAGACACGCCGCTTTCGCGTGGCGCTCTGCCAATTTTGGCATTGGATGTGTGGGAACACGCGTACTACCTCAAGTACCAGAACAAGCGCCCCGATTATATAGAGGCGTGGTGGAACACGGTGCACTGGGCCGAAGTGGCGCGCAAATACGCCCAGGTGCAGCAGTGAGCGGCATGTATACAGGACACAACATGCCGTTGTCTTCTGTTGACACAGTGTCACATATCCATACACTGCTTGCATTACAGCAGTTCTGATTGCGTAGCGAGTGCTGTTTCCGATTCTAGAGATACCGGTTGACCGCCCTGCGCGCGTCTTCCTGCATCCATTGCCATTCTTCCCCCGCTACGCATGGCCACCAAAAAGAAAGCTGCATCCAAAAAGCCTGTTTCCAAAACGAAGAAGCCAGCGGCAAAGAAGCCGGCTGCAAAGCAGTCCGTTGCTTCGGCCAAGAAGCCTGTATCCAAAAAGCCCGCTACCTCGGCCAAGAAGCCTGTGGCGCCAAAAGTGGTTCCGGTGCAACAGGCAGCGAAGGCGGTGGCAAAGACCGCGAAGAAGCCGGTGGTTTCCAAAGCAGCGTATCGCATGGATGTACCGCAGGAAGTTCTTCCGAAAGTTCTGCCACACATCACGCAGAAGCCCGGCGCTGTCCCCGCGGCTGTCATCAAGAGGTTGGGTCATGCGATTCAGGCGCGCAAAATGCGCGGGGACCGTCTTTTTCTGGAAGACGACCGCGAGTCTGTGGAGAGCGACGAATCACTCATCCGAATGCAGCTGGATAGCTACCACTGGTTTTTGACGGACGGCATACGCGAGCTCCTTTCGGAGACCAGTCCGATCACCGATTTTTCTGGAAGGAAGATGGTGCTCAATATTTTGGGGCACACCTTTGATCCTCCTAAGCACGATCCGGACACCTGCCGCCGCCGTAATTTAAGTTACGAGGCAGTGATGAAGGGCTATGTGCAGCTCATCAATAAAGAGACCGGAGAAATAAAAGAGCAGGATGTTTTCCTGGGATCCATTCCACTCATGACAACCAGAGGTACATTCGTTGTAGACGGCATCGAGCGCGTGGTAGTGCACCAGCTCGTGCGTTCTCCCGGTGTGTTCTTCTCGCAAATGCCCAACCATCCGCATTTGCACGCTGCCAAAATCATCCCCAAGCGCGGTGTGTGGCTGGAGGTGGAAACAGACCGCCGCGGTCTTATCAGTTGCAAGATCGACCGTAAGCGCAAGATCCCCGTGACGCAGCTGCTCCGCGTGTTCGGGTACCAGACCGACAAACAGATTCTGGAGTTGTTTGAGGAGGTGACGGGTGAAAAAGACTTCATTCTTGCGACTCTGGAGAAAGACAGTGTTCGCACTGTGGAGGATGCCTACCAGAGCATCTATCGGCGCATCCGCCCCGGCGACCTTGCGACGCCGGAGAACGCGAAGCAGCTCATTGATTCGCTATTCTTCGATTTTAAGAAATACGACATGGGCAACATTGCCCGCTACAAAATGAACCGGCGCTTCGGCTTGGAGCTACCGCAGGATGAAAAACACCGCGTGTTCCAGGTGAGCGACTTCGTAGCGATTTTGCAGGAGCTCATTCGTTTGAATAACGGCGAGGGCGTCGCGGACGACATCGACCACCTCAGCAACCGCCGCATTCGCAGCGTGGGCGAGTTGGTGCAGAACAAGTACCGCGTCGGACTCGTGCGTACGGAGCGCATCATCAAAGACCGCATGACGGTGATGGATATGGAGGCGGTGACGCCGACGCAGCTCATCAACTGCCGACCTATCACGGCGGCAATGCGCGAATTCTTCGCATCGTCGCAGCTGTCGCAGTTTATGGATCAGACCAATCCGCTGGCGGAACTGGCGCACAAGCGGCGCCTCTCCGCTATGGGTCCTGGTGGCCTCTCGCGCGAACGCGCGAGTTTTGACGTCCGTGACGTGCATACCAGTCACTACGGGCGTATTTGTCCTATTGCGACACCGGAAGGACCGAATATCGGTCTGGTCGTCCATTTAGCATCGTTCGCCCGCGTGAACGAGTACGGTTTCCTAGAAGTGCCGTATCACGAGGTGCATCACGAGGTGCCTCTGGATCCCGAAAAACTACACGGGCGCATGCTCGGTGCGGACATCCGTGATGGGCGCAAGCTGGTGGGCCGCGAAGACGAGGTGGTAGATACCAAAGAGAAAGCCCGCAAGATCGTATCACTCCTCAAACAACAGAAGGCAAAGGGTGTGCCTGTACGCGCATACATTGATCCGAAAGTCGTGTACGTGGATGCCGACAGGGAGCGAAAACTCATGGTTGCGCAGGCGCAAACTGACTACACCGAGATGAACGAATTACTTTCCAAGCGTGTGTCGGCCAGGCGGGGAGGTGAGGCAATTTTAACCAGTACAAGCGACATCACGCATGTTGACGTATCGCCAAAGCAAATCCTCTCCGTGAGTACGGCACTGATCCCGTTCCTGGAACACGACGACAACACGCGTGCATCCATGGGTACGAACATGCAACGGCAGTCCGTGCCGCTCATTCGCCCCAGTTCTCCTCTGGTGGGTACGGGATTGGAGGCGCTGGCGGCCTCGGTATCCGGCCATGTCATCATGGCGGAAGAAGACGGGGAAGTCGTTTCTGTCGATGCAAACGAGATTGCGGTCATCTACAAATCCGGCCGCAAAGAGACGTACAAACTCGAAACATTTGCGCGGTCCAACCAGGGAACGTGTTTCCACATGCGTCCGCGCGTGCAGCACGGTGACATGGTCAAGCGTGGTCAGAGTCTCGCGGACGGTTCCGCCGTGGATAACGGCGAACTGGCGCTGGGTCAGAACTTGCTTGTCGCATACATGTCTTGGCGCGGTTACAACTTCGAAGACGCGGTGATTATCTCCGATCGCGTAGCGCGCCGTGGCGATTATGACTCCATCCACATTGAGTCGTATGTCACGGATGTGCGGGATACCAAACTGGGGTCGGAAACCGTCACGCGCGACATCCCCAATGTGGGGGAAGCGAAACTCAAAGATTTAGACAGTACGGGGATTGTTCGCATCGGTGCCACCGTGCACGAAGGAGACATTCTCGTCGGCAAAATCACCCCGAAGGGCGAAACGGAGCTGACACCGGAAGAACGGCTTCTGCAGGCGATCTTCGGTGATAAAGCGAAGGACGTCAAAGACAGTTCGCTTCGTCTGCCGGGTGGTGCGGGTGGCAAGGTCATTGATGTGCACATTTTTGATCGCGGAGAAGGCGATGAACTGCCCACCGGCGTCATCAAGCAGATTAAGGTTTTCGTTGCACAGACACGCAAAGTGCGTGTGGGTGACAAGATGGCGGGTCGCCACGGGAACAAAGGTGTGATTTCCACCATCGTTCCGCAGGAAGACATGCCGTTCCTGGAAGACGGTACACCAGTGGATATCATCCTGAACCCGCTGGGTGTGACGTCCCGTATGAACATCGGACAGATTTTGGAGACACACCTTGGCTGGGCATGTAGCGAGCTTGGCATCAAGATCGCATCGCCGGCATTAGACGGTGTGCACCCAGAACAAATCCAGCAGTTCCTCCGGGCGGCGTCGTTGCCGGAAGACGGCAAGGTACAGCTCTATGATGGCCGGACAGGCGAACCGTTTGCCCATAAAACGACCGTGGGCATGGTGTACATGCTTAAGCTGCTCCACCTTGTCGAAGACAAGATCCATGCCCGCAGCGTTGGGCCGTACTCACTGGTGACCCAGCAGCCGTTGGGCGGCAAGGCACAGCATGGTGGACAGCGGTTTGGAGAAATGGAAGTGTGGGCGTTGGAAGCATATGGAGCCGGATACACACTCCAGGAGATGCTCACTATCAAGTCCGACGACGTCATCGGGCGCAGCAAAGCGTACGAATCAATCGTCAAAGGCGAGCCGATCAAGCGCCCCTCAATCCCCGAGTCCTTCAATGTGCTCGTGAAAGAATTACAGGCATTGGGACTCAAGGTAGATCTGCTCAAGTTCCGTGATGAAGTCATGCCGACGGAAAAGGTCACCATTGAGGAGGGCGAAGTGGAAGAGGTGGAGTTGAATTCGCGCGTGGAAGCCGAAGAAGAGGCCGAAGAAGTGAGCAAGGCAGACCAGATCACGGAAATGGAAGAGAGCGGGGAATCCGCGGATGAGGTGGAAGCGGGTATAGAGGAAGGTAAGCCTGTAGAGGCTTCCGGTCAGTCTGCAAAGGAGGCGATGAAAGAATCGGTTTCCGAGGATGCTATGGAAGCCGCATAATCTCAGTGAGTAGTGGTTAGTGGATAGTGGGTAGTGCTGCTACCCTTGCACCACTAGCCACCACTCCCTACTCCCTACTCCCAATTCCCTAATTCCATCATGAAATCCGTGAATAAAGTCATTCTCCTCGGCAATGTCACCCGCGATCCCGAACTCAAGCAGACGACAGGCGGCCAGTCCGTCTGCACGTTCGGTCTGGCGACCAATCGCATCTGGAAAGACGCCAATGGCGAAAAGCAGAGCCTGGCGGAGTATCACAACATCGTTTCCTGGGGCGGGCTTGCGGAGTTCTGCGGCCAGTATGTGCAAAAGGGAAAACCCCTCTTCATAGAGGGGTATTTAAAGACGCGCAGCTGGGACGGTCCAGAAGGCACCAAGATTTTCCGGACAGAAGTTGTGGCGGAAAATGTGGTGCTGCTGGGGCAGAAGGAGAGCGGCAGCGGAGAACGCGCTGACGCGTGGAACCAGGACGATGCCCAGCCCGATACGGCCGTGCCAGAAGAAGGTATTGTGCTGCCGTAATAATCGCGCCGCATTTTTGCAGCAATCTCTTCAATTTTCCTTGACGCTGCGTGCGCTGTAGATACACTCACACAGCTCTATGCAGCTATGCGCCCACCCGCCGGATTCGATTGCCTAAAACGTGATGTGCTTCGAGTTCTGCGGGTGTGCGTGAGCCACCCGCTTTTTGTTTCTGCAAGTGCAGAAACAGCCCCGAGATTTTCGAAGGGATGCGGTGGCGTCTCACACTCCGTGCTCCTTAAAAGCACCGGCACCAATACAATGAAAAGAATCAAATCATGTGTTACGAGTGGGCATATCCCGCCCGCTATGCGCAGCAAGCGCCGTGACACGTGAACAGCAATGAATCGGCACATCATGTGCCGTAACGAAAGAAATGTTACTCATCGCATCACACGGATGCCTCGACTCTGCACTCCGATGAAGGACGTGGCCAGCTGCGATAATCCCCGGTGAGCCGCTAGGCAGGCGCTATCAGCCGGGGGTCTCCGAATGGGAGAACCCCGCGGGAGTTATGTCCCGCGACCCCGCACCCTTGAGATTTTCTGAACGAAATTTCAAGGGTGCGGGGAGGACACCCTGTGAACTGAAACATCTCAGTAACAGGGGAAAAGAAATCAAGAGAGATTCCCCGAGTAGTGGCGAGCGAAAGGGGAACAGCCCAAACCCCGCACCCTTTACACTTTATTTTTATATCGAACCATATCATGTATTACGTGTATTTCATCCAATCAGTAGAAGATCATAAAAACTATGTCGGATTCACCGCCAATCTTGATCGTCGCATTGCACAACACAATGCGGGAGCAAGTTGCTATACGAGTGGTCGACATTGGGAACTTGTGTATTACGAAGCTTATAGGTCCAGAGCAGATGCAGTACTGCGCGAAAAACGTTTAAAGCAGTACGGAAAGTCACTTGCTATGTTAAAGCGTAGGCTTCAAGAAAGTTTTTTGTAGAGTGTAAAGGGTGCGGGGGGTTGTAGGAGCCCAATATCCGATTGTTTTCTTCTAGGCAAACGACCCTGGAAAGGGCGGCCATAGAGGGTGAAAGCCCCGTCGCCGAAGGGAGGAAACACGGTAGGGATTTCCTGAGTAGGATCGGGCACGTGAAACCCGGTCTGAATCTGGGTGGACCACCATCCAAGGCTAAATAGGTGCAGAGATCAATAGCGGATAGTACCGTGAGGGAAAGGTGAAAAGCACCCCGAAAGGGGGATGAAATAGTCTCTGAAATGTGATGCGTCCAAGGAATAGGAGCCCCGCACCCTTGAGATTTTCTGAACGAAATTTCAAGGGTGCGGGGTGACTGTGTGCCTTTTGCATAATGAGCCAACGAGTTTGTCGTCTGTGGTCGGCTAAGGCAGATATAGCCGGAGCCGGAGCGAAAGCGAGTCTTAATAGGGCGTATATGATCGCAGGCGCAAGACCCGAAACCGGGTGAGCCACCCATGGGCAGGATGAAGGGCGCCGGAAGGCGTCTGGAGGTCCGCACCAGTACATGTCACAAGATGTTTGGATGACCTGTGGGTAGGGGTGAAAAGCCTATCGAACCCGGAGATAGCTGGTTCTCTTCGAAATGCCTTTAGGGGCAGCCTCGTCGCGCACGGCAGGGGGTAGAGCTACTGTTTGGATGCGGGGGTCTCACGACCTACTAAATCCTGGCAAACTCCGAATACCTGCCTTTTGGCGGCGGGAGTGAGACGGTGACGGCGAAGCGCCATCGTCGAGAGGGAAAGAGCCCAGATCATTCGCTAAGGTCCCTAAGTACCGTTCAGTGGTAAAGGAAGTGCAGATGCATAAACAACCAGGAGGTTGGCTTAGAAGCAGCCATCCTTTAAAGAAAGCGTAACAGCTCACTGGTCGATTGCATTTGTGCGCCGAAAATGTAACGGGGCTAAACGGTACACCGAAGCGGTGACTTTCCGCATTCATTTGCGGGAGGAGTAGAAGAGCGTTCCGTTCAGCGTTGAAGCCTCTCCGCGAGGATGGGGTGGAGCGGACGGAAGTGAGAATGTTGGCATGAGTAACTACTAGGCAGGTGAAAACCCTGCCCGCCGAATCCCCAAGGTTTCCCACGCAACGGTAATCGGCGTGGGGTTAGTCGGTCCTAAGGTCAGGCCGAAAGGCGTAGCCGATGGCCAACAGGTTAATATTCCTGTACCTCATGAAAATCGTCCAAGGTTCCAGCTTGAAAGCTCCTCTGGCCTCTGCTCACTTCGGTGAGTATGTCACCGGGGAAGGATAGCTGTCGCCTAGGTGCGGCGTGACGGAGTGGGAAGACCAGAGCGTGTGTATTGACTGCACGTGGAACATGTAAGGTGCTGAGACCGGGAGGAAAATCCCTCGGTTGAGCCGAGCATGGATCCCAAATACTCCGCGCAAGCGGGGTGAGTCTGCCTCTTTCTGCTTCCAAGAAAACCGTCGCACACAGAGTTTCATGAGACCGTACCGCAAACCAACACCGGTGGGGTGGTCGAGAAGACCAAGGCGAACGAGTAAATTCGCGTCAAGGAACTCGGCAAAATAGCGTCCGTACCTTCGGTAGAAGGACTGCCACGTCAGATTCATCTGACGTGGCCGCAGCAAAAGAGCCCAGGCGACTGTTTACCAAAAACACAGGTCCCTGCGAAGTCGCAAGACGATGTATAGGGGCTGATGCCTGCCCGGTGCCAGAAGGTTACGTGCGGAGGTTCACGCCTCCAATCTAAGCCCTGGTGAACGGCGGCCGTAACTATAACGGTCCTAAGGTGAAATTCGTTGCCTTAGTAAAACCGAACTATATGCGGGAACACCCTCAAAAACTTCTCGGTACTCGTTGAGACATTTCGTTTCATCAGTCACAATCCGGAAGTCACGGGGGCAATCCGCAGGGAAGGCCCCGCACCTTTGTACTTTCAGTCAGCAATCGAAAATGTGATTGCAGGCAGAAAAGGAGAGTATAAAGGTGCGGGGAACCCTCAGAGACTATACGTTCGGTCCCGACCTATGAACCTCGATGCACAATGGATAGTCGGCTTCACGGATGGCGAAGGATGCTTCTATGTAGGCATCAACGCTCATCCGGAAATGTCGGTCGGATTCCAGGTTTTACCGGAATTCACCGTTGTGCAACACGAGCGTGATGTACAGGTGCTCCACGCACTGAAATCATTTTTCGGATGCGGAGTCGTGCGCAGGAATCATGGTGATCGCATGGCGTACCGTGTCCGGGACATTACACATCTCGCATCCGTTATAGTTCCATTTTTCGAGACTCATACGCTCAAAACAGCGAAAAAGCAGGATTTTCTGTCATTTCGGAATGTGGTCCGATTGCTCCAGCAAAAGCAGCATCTGACGCCAGAAGGAATCGACAAAATCCGTGCCATCGCTGAGCGGATGAATAGAGGTCGGGGAAGAGAGAGTCCAGCTCCTCCGGAAACGGAGTGAGGTTATATGAGCGAAATTCCTTGTCGGGTAAGTTCCGACCCGCACGAATGGTAGAACGATCTGGGCACTGTCTCGACGCGAAGCTCGGTGAAATTGCAATCCCGGTGCAAATGCCGGGTAGATGACGGAAGGACGAGAAGACCCTATGAAGCTTTACTATACGCTGACATTGTATCGTTGGTCTGCTTGTGCAGCATAGGTGGGAGGCTTTGAAGCGGGGGCGTTAGCCCTCGTGGAGCCAACAGTGAGATACCACCCTTGTGTTCTGACGATACTCACCCCGTTGCCCGTACACAGGTACAGGGGACAGTGTTTGCTGGGTAGTTTAACTGGGGCGGTTGCCTCCTAAAAAGTAACGGAGGCGCGCAATGGTCCACTAGCGCCGGATGGAAATCGGCGTGGTCGTGTAATCGCACAAGTGGGCCTGACTGTGAGGCTTACAAGCCGAGCAGGGACGAAAGTCGGTGATAGTGATCCGGCAGCTGAAGTTTATTCTTCATTCCACGTGGGTGGGCTGTCGCTCAACGGATAAAAGTTACTCTAGGGATAACAGGCTGATCGCTCCCAAGCGCCCACAGCGACGGAGCGGTTTGGCACCTCGATGTCGGCTCATCGCATCCTGGGGCTGAAGAAGGTCCCAAGGGTTTGGCTGTTCGCCAATTAAAGCGGTACGCGAGCTGGGTTCAGAACGTCGTGAGACAGTTTGGCCTCTATCCTCCGTCGTCATACAGAAACGTGAGGGAAGCTGCTCCTAGTACGAGAGGACCGGAGTGGACGAACCTCTGGTGTACCTGTTGTCGCGTCAGCGGCAAAGCAGGATAGCTATGTTCGGCAGGGATAACCGCTGAAAGCATCTAAGCGGGAAGCCCCTCCCAAGATTGCGTTTCTCCATAAGTCCGCCGGAAGATGACCGGCTTGATCGGCCACAGGTGTACGCACGGTAACGTGTTCAGCCAAGTGGTACGAATGGACGATTGAACATTTCTTTTGATTTGCTGTTTACGTGTTGCGCGCGTTTGTACATGCGTGTGGCGGGCAAGACATGCCCATACGAAATCACTGTCTTGGTGACTCTAGCGAAGGGGGTACACCCGTTCCCATCCCGAACACGGCCGTTAAGCCCTTCAGCGCCGATGGTAGTGCGGCATGCGCCGTGCGAGAGTAGGCCGTCGCCAAGACAGTGATTTCTTTATTCCCCGCTGCAAAAAACATCTATGCGCTCTGCGAGCACGCTCCAGGAGTGTTCTTTTTTGTATTGCTCGATGTTTTTTTGGAAAGTCTTGGGTGCGCCATTTGTATAGAAATCAACAATGCTATTTGCAATGGATGTTGCATTCGGCTCAACGACAAAACCGGTTTTGCCATGCGGAACCTGTTCCGGTAGACCGCCGACGTTGGTAACGATGACAGGCATGTTAAAATGGTATGCGAGTGCGGTAACAGCACTTTGCGAAGAAAGAAAACGATATGGTTGGATAAGGAGATCTGCTGCAGAGAAATAGAGCGAGGCCTCCTGCCGTTCTATGAAATGCGTAAAAAATTGTACACGATCTAAAAGTTGCAGTTCGCGAACAGTAGCATGGAAATATTGTTCATCCATATAGCATTCGCCTGCGATGATAAGACGAACATCCATGGCGCGCAGTCGCGGATCCGCGAGCGCGCGAAGCAGTATATCCAGCCCTTTGTAGGGGCGGATTAAGCCAAAAAAGAGCAGATATTTTCCCTCTGTATCCATATGGAGCTGCTGGCGTGCGATAATCCGATCGATCTTTGTACCGAATTTTTCACTGTATGGCGGATGAAAAACTGTGAGTATAGGGCGGTTTTTGCATAATTTCTGTATCTGCTTTCTTGCGGAGGAGGACGTGACAATAGAACCTCTACACGTACGCAGAAATAAATACAAAAGCCAATTCATGCGTATACCGTGCGCATTAGGTTGCACATTGTGCAAGAACGCAAAAGTCGGGATGTGAACGATGCGTAGTACAATGGCGAGCACGAGAGACGAAGGCAGGAAGAATGGATGGAAATGTGCGATGAGCACAAAATCCGGTTGTATTTTCTTTACCTGCCATGCGCTCCGTATCCATGTCCAGGGATTGACGGAATTGATCGAAGTATGGATACCGATGCCCCGCAATGCGGCAGGAGTAGGCTCAGAAACGTACTGTGTTTTTCCAGGAAACAGGAAGCGGGGATAC
>Ga0265294_10010639_pt1 | contig 10433 bp, 8 predicted proteins | sample MunlanPumphouse3_FD_192504 | JGI IMG/M metagenome (GOLD analysis project Ga0265294, IMG submission 192504) | Groundwater microbial communities from a municipal landfill in Southern Ontario, Canada - Pumphouse #3 | ecosystem: Environmental > Aquatic > Deep subsurface > Groundwater | place...
CTCCTGCTATGATGCTAGAAGATTTTTGGCAGGATTTGAATGGTGATTTATAGTCCGCTTACCAAGCATTCAGTCAGCTAATAGGTTATATGGATATAAAAAATACCCTTAGGTGATTTCCCAAGGGTACAAGGTTAAATTCATGTCAAACTATCATCCGTTCTTGGATCTTACATATCTCCTCATAATTCTCAACTCTAAAATGGGTGTAACGTTCTGTCATACTCTCATCTCGATGCCCAGTTATCATTCTAACTTTCGCATCTGGAATACCTGCAGACCGCAAGATGGTATTGGTAGTGTGTCGTAATGAGTGGAAAGTGATATTACGCTGTATCCTAGTAACTTCATCAATTCCAATCTGATTAAGAGCCTTATAGAAGCTTCTCTCGATCCATGATTTACTAATGGGCTTGTTGTAGGTAGGTCCATGGAATACGAGCTCTGTCGTTCCTGTTGACTCAATCACGGTTTGAAGCGTGTTATATATTTTTGCGGTAATCGGGATATCCCTGATACTCCCGCACTTCGGCTCTTTCAAACCATATTTTTCTTCCCAAGCAGTATGGATCTCAACGAAAGTGGGATGTACTTGGGATACTTGAAGGCCTCTTACCTCACTAATTCTAATGCCGGTACCGAGAGTGAGCAACCCGATAGCATATTGCCGATAATCTTGCCATATATGTGGATTGAGAAGGCTCCTGACCTCATCCAGAGATAATACACCTTTTGGCCTATAGTGGTTACTCACGGGTTTGACAAATTGTGCGGGATTTTCGGTAAGATATTCTCTAGCACAGGCTTCTTCCAACATAACCCTAAGGATTTGAAGGCGTTGGTTTATAGTACCGGGAGCTATCCGATTATCACTGGCCATATTGATCACCCAGCGATCAATCTTTTTCGGTGTAATGTCCCGTAATCTCATATCACCCCAATATGGAATGAGATGATTCTCTGTCACACCTTTTCTGCTATCCAAAAACCCATAGCTGATCGTTCTTCGCCTAGCCCTTCTTCCAACAGCGTACAAGCCTTCATGAGCCCAGAAGTCAACGGCAAAATCTTTGAACGTGATGTTGAGACGTTCCTCTTCCTTGAGTTTTTCTTCGTTGGCTAATCGTTCAATATAATTTTGAGCCCATAGAGCAGCAGCAACTTTTGAAGATTGTCCTGTTGAGATCTTTAAAGCTGGTTGAGTTGGATCGGCATTGGGAATTTTCGCATAGTAGATAAACTTTCCCTTTACCGTCGAGCGCTTGTAGAGAGAAAACTTTCCTTTAGGTCGGGCCATGCAGCACCTCCAAAAAAACCTCCTGTTCCTTTTAAAGGTCACAGTAAAGGTCACACTTCAGAGATATACATAGACTCCGACTATACGGTGGTCCACTCATTTACTTGCAACGCAAGTATTTGAAAGTTGGGCGCGATTGGGTTTGAACCAACGACTTCTACCGTGTGAAGGTAGCACTCTCCCGCTGAGTTACGCGCCCTTAAATTAACTGATTTATCCTAAGGCAAAAATACAACTTTGTCTATATGACTTGAAATAGAAACTAAAAGTAAGTAGTATCATGTTGTGTTGCTATTGCAACAATATTATACTAAGGAAACCCAATGGAAAGTTATTATCCAATGCTTTTGCAATCACCACTCTTTGCAACACTTGATGCTAAAGAGTTACCCCATATGCTCTCCTGTCTACTGGCCAGACGTAAACACTATGGAGCCAAACAATTCATCATTCATGAAAGTGATACCATCGAAGATTTGGGAGTTGTCTTGCAAGGAACTATTCAAATTATTAGTGAAGACATCCTAGGGAACCGCTCAATTACGGTAAAGTTAGGCCCTGGCGAACTCTTTGGCCACATCGCTGCTAGTAAATTATCAGCGGTAAGTCCAGTCTCAGTAATGGCTGAAACAGATACCGAAGTTCTTTTACTTAAATTCTATAAATTAGTGGCCCCCTGCACACGAGCCTGTTCTTTTCATTCACGCGTGATTGAAAATATGATGAACGTCTTAGCTGAACGAAATTTGATGATGAACCGTAAACTCTCCATCCTCTCTAAACGATCTATTCGAGACAAACTCTTAACCTATTTAGCTTGGCAAAGCCAAGATGCCCAAAACTCAGAATTCAAAATTCCATTTAACCGTGATGAGCTAGCAGACTACCTCTGTGTTAATAGAAGCGCACTCTCACGAGAAATATCGAACATGATATTAGAAGGATTTTTGGAAAGCGAACGTAACCATTTTAAACTAAAAGCAAAAGCACTAGCTTAAACTAACGCAAAGAGTGGATCAATTCTATTAAATCGAGACCTTTTTGATGCCACGATAACGGTAGCCCATAGCGATCACCACTTCCCACCTTTATCTCGGAAGGGGGACGCCCTTCCACATACCACGTCAAATAAGGCTTCGGATTGCCAGGAGTGAAAACCGTTAAAGCAGAATCTTGTCGGTACGCGAGATCGCCATCTGTATACTGCCCTAATAACGTTGGAAAATGGGAAATGACAACCAACACACCCACCTCAGCGGGAGAGTAGGGGGCTTCTTTCAAACGATGAAAGACTAAATCATTACTTTCTGGATCTAACTCCACAAATAAGATTTCTCCTTGTAGAGAACTTTTCATTTGGTCGGTAAAAGCCTGAATCTCGAGTACTTGTTCAGCAAAACCTCCAAATTTCTCAACCCAAGGACTAATGTGTTCTTTAGGAATCGACTCAAATTGGATTCCCCCATCAGTTACCGACGCACCTAATAAAGAACTCCGTTTACCCTCAATCAAATCAATTGTATATGTCGCATTATTATCATAACCATTCCGGTAATAAATTCTGTTGTCAACTAATTGTAACCCCTCAGCCAAATCGTCTGATACTTTTGCAACCCCAGTACCGTCAAGTTGACTAACAACTATCCCGCCAGAAGCCCTTATAACAGCCAGCCAATGCCCTTCTATGGCGTATTCAGCCACATTACACATAAACGCGACAATTGGCTCGCCTCCGCTAAGACGTTGGCGTTTCAGGCATCCCTCATCAGTGAAAAAGACCCAGGACCCTGCGATTGTTGCATGTTCATACGTACCACCACGTAACAGGCCTAACTCTCTCTCTTGAGCAATATCGATGGTAACAAGCACCTTCTCATCTCCACTATCGCGGAGTGTGTAAGCCCTCTGTGATTGAATCCCAATTAACGTCCCAGCCTGCTTTAGTATAAGCTTTGCTTGTGTTCCCTTCCCATAGAGGTGTAGTTGCCAGAGATCACCACCTTCTGTAGTACTCCAATACAACGTATCCCCAACCAAACGAACACTGCTCACCGGCGATTCAAAAATAATTTCTCGTGCATAAGAATCAAGATCAAAAGCAACTAACTTATTACCATCAGCATAATCGATTGCAAAGAGTTGATCTTCATACTTACCAATGAGGAGTCCCTCTAATTCGACAAGAAAGTTATTGCGGGTAGTAACGCTACCAATCTGATTGGTTAACATGTGTTGGAGATAGTGGATCTCAGAACCATCTTCGAAACGCATCGGATTTATAAACCAGATATTTTCTTGATCAGAGATTACATATCCACCATTATATATATTTGTCGCAGTGTTGCCCCGTAAGGTACGATCGGGGTCAAGGAGTTCTGCATTGACTACTTCAGCCAAATGTTGGGCCGTTTCACCATTAATAACAACCCTATCGTGCATACAACTAGAGAGGAGTATAAAAGAGAGGCCAAGTGTTAAAGATAATAATAAACGCACAGATTGTTTTGCTTGCTTCATGCTATTCAGACTCTACTGATAAGTAGCGCTAAGGTCAAGAAAAAGAAACTGCATTATGCTCACGACCACTACGATAAATACCTTCTATCATTTTTACGGTCTCTCTCCCATCTTCACCTGTAATTAGCGGTTTAGTCTTACCCTGTATAGCCCGAACCACATCTTCAATCTGACGGGCAAAGAAATAGGAAGAAGCATCAATTGTCTTAAAGAACGCTTCATCTTGTTGTTTGAAGGTTTCTAACAGTGCTTGTTCTCCTGCAATAGTCCACATATCATTAATCGGAGTTTCAGCTAAGCCACCTTTACCAGCCATAAACATAGGTCCTCCATCAGTTTGCACACCGACCGAGGCTCCACTGGTACCATGGACATGCAGATTAGCATACACAGCAGGATTTTGCGAATTGCTCACTAAAATAGAGCCCATCCCCCCGTTTGTAAAACGGACTGTAGCTACCGCACTATCTTCTACTTCAATATAGGGGTGATTAACATTATCCCATTCAGCTTGAACGCGGGCCACCGGCCCCATGAACCAGTGCATAAGATCTAACAGGTGGGCCGCTTGATTAATGACCACCCCCCCACCTTCACTATCCCATTTACCGCGCCATGCATCACTCTCATAATAGGCTTGATCGCGCCACCCTAAAATGGTTACCTGCGCTAAAGCCGGCGTTCCCAATTTTCCGCTATCAATTGCTTCACGGATACGCGCACAAGCTGGGTTCCAACGACGTTGGCTTATCACAGAAAGAACCTTTTTGGCTTTTTCAGCAGCCAAGATCATTTCAGTGCATTGTGCTTCAGTCAGCGCCATTGGTTTTTCGACTAAAACATGACAACCCACAGCGAATGCAGCAAGTGCATCCGCGTGGTGTTGCGGGTGTGGCGTAGTAATCAGAACTGCATCAATGTGGTCGAGTTCAACCATATCGGCCACGGTAGCCCGACTGGAAATACCCCATTTAGTAGCAAATTCATCACGACGTGAAGGAGTCCGTCCACAAACAGAGACTAGAGTAGCCCCAGTTGCTTCGCGGAAAGCTTGGGCATGCAACTGCGCAATTTTCCCATATCCTATGAGACCAAACCGTATGGTATCCATAATACCCTCCATTATTAACTAGCACCAAACCCTCTTTATTCTTTAGTACTAACGTTGAATCCTTGCTGATCCACCCTTAGCAAAAGCTTCGACCTGTTCTAAACTTGCCATCGTGGTATCACCAGGGAAAGTTGTTAACATGGCACCATGAGCCCAACCAATTCGCAAGGCATCTTCAGGCGCTTTACCTGAAAGTAACCCATAAATGAGCCCAGAGGCAAATCCATCACCACCGCCAACTCGATCATGTACATCGAGAGAGCAGGTCGGTGCTTGATACCCCTTCCCATCGATCCACAATAACGCTGACCAATCGTGACGGTTTGTCGAATGTACTTCGCGCATTGTAGTTGCAACAGCCTTAATATTGGGGAAACGCTTAGAGACTGTTTCCTGCATACCAAAGAACACTGTCGGATCGAGCTTTCCGTGTTTTTCAACTTTAGGTCCTTGCAAACCTAATCCCATTTGTAGGTCCTCTTCATTGCCAACTAATACATCAACATATTCAACAATGCTACCCAGAACCTTCTGAGCTTGTTGGACAGGATTAACACCCTGAGGGGCATTTACGGTCCAAAGTTTCTCACGATAGTTCAAATCGAATGAGACTATGGCCCCAGCTGCACGAGCTGCTTTCATCCCCTCGATGACTAACTCGGGAGTCGTAGCTGAAAGAGCACTGAAAATACCACCGCTGTGGAACCAGCGCACGCCATGTCCGAAAATCTCATCCCAGTTAATAGAACCAGGTTTAAGGAGAGCTGCAGCTTCATTACAACGATTATAAAAAACGACAGGAGCACGCACCCCACCACCTTGATCACTCCAGACTTGAGCAATATTAGGACCATGTACACCGTTGTGCTCAAAGCGAGAATAGAATGAGTCGACACCCATTCGACGCACCTCGGCTTCTACTTTTTTCCCTACAGGATAATCAACCATTGCTGACACCACTGCAGTTTTCTGTCCAAATGCACGAGCTAGATTCGCTGCAACATTAAATTCTCCCCCTGAAATATGCATGTCGTACTGACTAGCATATTCAAATGGGACGATTCCTGGATCGAGTCGGGTTACCAAAGCCCCTAACGCAACAAGGTCATATGGTTTTTCACGAACTGTTCGCTCAACCTCTTTCGATGCTGGAATGACTAACTTTCCCATGTGTATCCTCCTAGTATCTGGTAGCATTGTACCAAACTATAATTAATAACGACAATCTTTTCGTTGTCTTATGTTTTTCTATTTGCAATGACATCTCGCATGGCATCGAGATGTTTGATGGCATCGGGTCCTAAATTTCTTAACAAAGCGACATATAGAACATCGATTATCACCTGTTGGGTGATCCGAGCTGAAAATGCCTCAGAGACAAACCCACTGGAAGCCACTGCTACTGGTAACATCAGCGTTGCCATACGCGCTAAGCTAGAACGTTCACTCGTAGTAATAACAATAATGGGGCATTGCCGTGCTCGTAATTCATGGGCGATAGCGATAGTATCCATATTAGTTCCCGTGTGGGAGAAGAGGAGGGCCACGCACTCCTTTGAACTTTGGCTCGCTAACATGAGTTGTAGGTGATAATCTTCGGCCATTACACAATTTAATCCCATGCGAATAAATTTATGAAAAGCATCTTGGGCAACAATATTGGACCCCCCGAGTCCAAAGATATATACTCGTTGAGCTGTACTCATCATCTGAGCTGCCTGTGTAATAATATTTCGATCAATAATTTCTTTTGTTAAAGCTAAAGAACTCATAGCATTGCCAAACACAAGTTCAATGTCGTCGGCGTCGCTATCGATACGTGATTCGTATACGCGCAAAGCAGGACCGATGGCCTCGGTAGCCAACGCAATGCGAAAACGCTGATACCCACTGTATCCCAATTTACGCACAAAGCGGACTAAAGTAGATTCAGAAATACCAATCTCTTCGGCTAATTCATCAATACTAGGATGCACCGCATTAGCTGGATTTGAGAGAATATGGTCGGCAATTATCTTCTCTTTAGCACTAAAACGTTCATACATAGTTTTAATCGTGTAAATACAACCTGAATCTAGTAGTTGTTGCTCAGTCTCATGCATAGAGGGGAGTATACTATGAAAAAAATATTCATGCAAATGAAATAAACATGTCAAAATGTAGTTTTTACTAGTAACTATCTATTTGTATTATTATTAAGTATTTAGGGCAACATTCTTACTTTTGCTCGCTTTTCGATTCTATTGGAAAATTCATATAACTTCTCTAACACATAAGATTTCTGGCGTTCACGCTTAGGAATTCGTGCCGATTCTTGATAGATATAGCTTCTAACTGCGTTGATGATATCTTTTTGTTCAGAAATAAAGACAAATTTTGGATTATGGTGTTTAAATACCATCACTCCAGAATCTTCCATAGCAAAGAGCTGGACTGATTGAATTATGTATTTTTGGGGGAGAATGTAAATTTCCAAATTGTCATGAGCCTTAAGCAACTGAATAAGACTTTGTAAATGCGCATGAAATTCCATCGGGAGGTATGTAAAAGGCTGTTGGGTCAGTAATTCAGGTATGAGAGCTGGTACATAACCTTTCAGGACATCCGTAATCCGCGGGAGACTCATAATTAATCGGAACTTTTTATGCTCCAAATGAGACAAGGTCAGCTGTAAGCGTTGCTCCTGTTGTAAAAGAATTGCTGCCCGATCATGCTCGGGAATCTTATTTCGCTCTAACATGGTATTAAGTAAATTTAGAGGCATTCCAATTAATAACAAACTTTGCATACCCACCCCATTGCCAGTGGCCATGGTGAAAAAAGAATTTTGCTGATAGATATATTGACGAGTTTTTTTTCCAGTAAAAGTCCGTACCAATGGTTTGCAGAGATTTAATTGAACTGCAAATGATTGAGCTGCCTCTTCGACGAGATTGGGCTCGGTGATATAGACATAATTGATGGTTTCTTCTGATTCCCCACGGACATGTGTTGAAGATATTTTCGCTATACCCTCTAAAACAAATGAGGTGTGATTAAACATATCATCGCGTTTTCTTGGATAGTAATAACTAGTGATAGCACCGGTCATGTAAAAGGGGAGCCATTGCTGAACGGCCATCGCCATTTCATTACTATCTCGCGATAACGTATGAATAATTTTTATCTTGGTTCCCTTTTGGATGCACAAGTGCATTAAAGAAACCCATTCTTTCAGAAAATCTTGGTTTTCTAAAATCCAATCAAGTCTTTCATCACTATATAATAGGAGTCGTTTATGAGCTTGGTCAGAAGCAACTGCCTGTAAGAGGATTTTGCGAGTAGCGGCTCTTAATCCATCTTTGCCATTGAATATCTGGGCTTGCACTAATTGCCCAGTCTCTTCTTTTGGTAGCGGCATCTCTTTGTACCTAGTTACCGTCTCTCCAATATTACCAATACTATCCAACAATAGCTCAATGGATTCGATACTAATCTTGGATTCATTCGCGAGCCAACGGATAATATAGGAAGCAATAGTAGCTTCATCTACATTCTTATCTTCTAGGTGGTAACCTGTAAGCTCAAGAAGGGCGACCCGCTGAAAATCTTGACGGGCTTGATGGGCAAAGAACTCGCCAATGAGAGGAATGTAACGAGAATCGTCCGCAGGTTCGCGTTCCCCAGTTCTCCATCGACTTATTAATGAAGGATCTACACTCAATGCATCAGCGAGGCGTGTATTTGTTGTATTCGCCATTTTCATTAATAAATTAATTTTTTTGTTAAAATGCATAATTGTATTCTTCCTGTATAATAAAGGATCTTAATAAGTAGTATATCAAGAAGTACTCGCGTGTTCCACTAGCCCAAGTCGGGAAACATAGGCTGAGTTGGTCAAAGAATGCTTACACAAATAAAATTGGTATGGTATTGTTTCTTTGAGAATAGCAAATAGTGGAGGAGCGTGATGGGAGCAATTGACGGTAAACCAACCACGAAAGATATCGAATTACTCTATCGAACTGCACAAATTGCCACGCAAACCAGAGCTGTCGGTAACCGACCCTTTGGAGCCTTGCTAACCGATGCACAGGGTACTATCCTCCTAGAACAAGGCAATGTAGTGGTAACTGAACACAACGACTGTGCTCACGCGGAGATTATGTTGCTGATGCGAGCTTCGCACATGTATGAACGCGAATTCTTAGCCACCTGTTCCCTCTATGCGAGTATGGAACCTTGCGTCATGTGTAGCTCAGCTCTCTTTATGACTAATGTAGGGCGCTTGGTGTACGGATTAACTGGAGAAATGTTGAAAAAATTAATCAAGGACAACGCCAGAGTACCCTCTTTTGGGTTTCCTTGTCGTGAAGTTCTCAACACTGGCCAAACAGAAATTGAAGTAGTAGGACCGATTACTGATGCAACTCTTGGGCAACGTATAGCTCAAGATCATATTGGTTACTGGGGTTAAACAAACGAGATGAACATAGATAATAAACTCCCGTGGTTATTACAAAAAAAGCATATAGCCCATATTGAAGGAGATCACTTACTAATTGGAGATCGCCGCCGTTATCCGTGGGAGCACTCCTATGTAGCTTGTTCTTCCGTGGCCCAAATCGCCCAAGCAATTGCTGAAATGGTCACGCAAGGGGGCGGACCACTCCAAGTTGGACTCACTACGATGCGCTTCCTTGCTAAGAAAATTGCAGCTGGGCACGAGAGCAATGCGCTTACTTCGTTTGCAAGCGCAGTTGAACTACTAGCAGCAGCACGTCCGACCAATACCACTATGCGTCGTACATTGAAGAGGTTCTTGAAGCATCTCCAGCCTTGGTACGCCAACGATTCTTCACAAAAATCCCTAATCACCTTTGTTGGAAGCATTATTGATGCCATTGAAGCTGGCTTCGATGCAGATTACCAACAAATGAGTGATCATGGTTCTCTACTTATCACAAACAACGCAGGGATCCTAACAACCTGCTTTGCTGAGCATACATTTATCCTCTCGCTGATTAAAGCGCGAGAACAGGGAAAAAGTTTTACCGTTTATGTCCCTGAGACGAGACCTTATTTACAGGGTGCCCGTTTAACTGCTCCTGCCTTAGTTGAACTTGGTTTACAAGTACAGCTCATTACCGATGGTATGGGAGCTCACTTTATGGGTCAGGGAGCAATTACCCATTATATGACCGCTGCAGACGTGGTAGCCATGGATGGGACCGTTGTTAATAAAACAGGTACCCTTGCCAATGCTATTTGTGCTCAATATTACCAGATTCCCTATACAGTTTTTGCCATGTCGCCCGATCCTAGTATCCATACCGCCTCTGACATTGTAATGGAGGAACGTGATGGAAAAGAGGTGCTCTATGTTAATGGGAAATTAACCACATTAGAGTCCATTACCGGCAGGTATCCCGCTTTTGATTGTATTGATCCTGCTTTGATTTCTCATATTATAACCCCGAAAGGACTTGCATTTCCACACGAGATAGATTCATTGTATGGGCAACGAGA
>Ga0265294_10010641_pt1 | contig 10432 bp, 8 predicted proteins | sample MunlanPumphouse3_FD_192504 | JGI IMG/M metagenome (GOLD analysis project Ga0265294, IMG submission 192504) | Groundwater microbial communities from a municipal landfill in Southern Ontario, Canada - Pumphouse #3 | ecosystem: Environmental > Aquatic > Deep subsurface > Groundwater | place...
TTACAGGCATCACGCCACTTGGGCATTCTTTTGCTTCGAGCATTGTGATACAAGTTTCAGCAGCTTCCCGAGCAATTTTCTTTAAATTGATATTTTCAGATTTGAAATAAGAAATATCCATTTGGGCGCCTGGACCTTCAAATGTCGTTTCGATTCCATTTTGATCAGCCGCAGTAATCATAAAAAATGCTCGACCGAATTGATTTTTGGCTTTGACAATGTCTCCACGCGAAGTATAGATTACTGTGTTTCTTTCTGTGTCGTTAAAACCACCGATCGTTCGGACAATCCGCGGATCAAAATTTTCAATTTCTTTAAGCCCTTCTTTGATTAAGGCGACTTTTTCTTCCTTAGTGACATCGCTATAATCTCTACCAATTGGGCTGATAGTCTTATATTTCTTTTCTTTTAAATGTGTGACTTCGAGAACTCTTTTGTCTGAAAAACTTTTTGACAAGGTTAGCGCGAGTGCTAGAAGTCCTTTTTTAGATAAGTCACAAGTATAACCATAAACGCTTTGAAGATTCTTTAATAATCTGATTCCGACACCATTACTATTGACGTTTGTCGAAGTTTCAACTTTTCCATTATCAATACTCAAAGAGTAAGTATTAGTGTCTTCATAAAATATTTCAGCATAATCTGCACCAGTAGAAAGACCGAGGTTAAGAATTTCTAAAGCTAATTTTTTTGAAATCATACGTATTCCTCCTTATAAATTATTATAAGTTTATATTTTTAATCTCTTAAAAACAACTAAATTACATTGACAATATGAAAAATTATTCATATACTTTAATAAATAAGAAAGGTTTTTGTGAAAAACATGGATATTAGAAATAAAATTATCGATGATGAAGTCATTCAAAAGATGAGTCAAATGCTCTTTGTTTCCAGTGAAAAAAATCGTTTGAAAATTCTTGTTTCCTTGTTCGAAGGCGAAAAATGTGTGAGTGATTTAGAAGAAGCGACCGGCGCTTCTCAATCTTTAGTTTCACATCAACTGCAAGTGCTCAGGAAAGCAAAACTCATCACTTTTCGAAAAGATGGGAATCGAGTTTTTTATTCATTGGATGATGATCACATTTATAAATTAATTCAAGTCGCCTATGAACACGCCCAAGAAAAGGAGCAACACAATGAAGAAAATTAAATATTACATCAGAGGAATTGGTTGTTCGTCTTGTGCTTTAGAAATCGAACATAGTTTGTCTCAAGATTCAAATATCAAAAAAGCGACAATTGACTTTGCTAACGGGACGATGAGTATTGTCTATTCACAAGAAGAATATTCAATTTCAAAATTAACTGAATTAATCAAGAAAGTAGAAAACACCGAAATTGAAATCGTCAAACAAAATCCGGCGAAAAGAGATAACAAAGCAACAGTTTTTGATACAAAAATGCGTTTATTGATAATAAAAGTTGCGATTAGCACGATTTTGCTTATCGGTGCAGTTTTGTTTGAACATTTTTTGACTGGAGACAAATTCACTTGGCAATGGGGGATTCATTTTTCTATTTACCTTTTAGCGTATCTTTTGATGGCCTACGATTATATTTGGAAAGTTTTAAAAAATGCACGGAGGTGGCAAACGCTTTTTGACGAAAACACTTTGATGATTATTGCTTCTTTAGGAGCTTTTATTATCGGGCAGTACATGGAAGCGGTTCTCGTGATTCTTTTAGCGCATGTTGGCAATATTTTCGAAGCGATATCTTTAAGCAGTTCTTATAATTTGCTCATCGGGGCAATAGATAAAAGATCAAAAACCGTCTCTTTATTAAAAAATGATAATTCAATTGAACTCATCGATGCGAAAAATCTTAAAATCGGTGAAGTGATTGTGATTAAGGTCGGGGAAGTTGTCCCTGTGGACGGTGTCGTCATCGAAGGAGCCGGATTTTTGGACACATCAAGTGTAACTGGTGAGTTTATTCCGCTGGACGCTAAAGAAAAAACAAAAATTTATAGTGGCTTCGTCTTAAAGTCAGGATTTTTAAAATTAAAAGCAACTAGTAAATTTGATAATTCTACGACTGCAAAAATTCTCAACATGGTTGTCGACAGCAAAGAACATAAAGCAAAAGCAGAAAATTTTATTACGAAATTTGCTCGCCTTTATACACCGATTGTCGTAGTAATTGCGATTATTATCGCGATTTTTCCATTTCTTATTATTTCGCTAGTAAATGGAAGTTGGGTCACTGATATTTGGAAAGACTATCTTTACGCAGCATTAACATTTTTAGTTGTCGCTTGTCCATGTGCGATAGTAATTTCTGTCCCGCTCGCTTATTTTTCTGGTATTGCTTTAGCATCTAAAAACGGCATTATTATCAAAGGTGCTAATTATCTCGATCGTCTAAACGAAGTTAAAGTTTTAGTCATAGATAAAACCGGAACTTTGACGACAGGAGAATTTTCTGTGACTGAAATTCAACCCAGCGGGATTACTTTAGAACAATTTAAAGAATTTGTTTTAGCGGCTGAATATTACTCCACTCACCCTCTAGCGGTAGCGATTAAGAAAAATTTTAAAGATACGATTCTCGATGGGAAAATTGAAAATTATGAAGAAAAAATTGGCTCTGGCATTACTTTAATTTATAAAGGCCATCAACTTGTTTTTGGCAACTTAAAAATTGTAAAAAAATATCTTGTTGAAGGAAAAGATAGAAAAGAAAATATCACCACTTTGCATTTGCTTGTCGATAATAAATACGCTGGATTTTTAACAATGGATGATACGACTAAAGACAATGCAAAAAAGACAATTGATGTTTTAAAAGAGCTCGATGTCAAAACGATGGTTCTCACCGGTGGAAATAAAAAAAGTGCAGAAGTATTTGCTAATGTTATGGGAATCAAAGAATATCACGCTGAATTATCGCCTAATGAAAAAGTTGAGTACTTAAAAGATGAAATCACATCAAGACGAGGAGCAGTAGCGTTTATGGGTGATGGCGTCAATGACGCGCCGAGTATTATTTTAGCGGATGTTGGTGTCGCTATGGGAGCTTTGGGGAGCGATTCAGCAGTTGAAAATGCCGATGTAGTTCTTTTAAATGATGACCCATATAAATTTGTCGATGCGATTAAAATCGCAAAAATGACAAGAAAAAGAGCAATTGCATGTATTAAAACTGCTTTATTCATTAAAATTTCCATTATGGTCATCACTCTAGTACTTGCGGTTTTAAATATCGCATTTAATATGATGTTCCTTGCGGTTTTAGCAGACACAGGTTTAACGGTTTTACTCGTCATCTATGCATTCTTACTGATCAAGAAGAAAATTAGATGATGAGAAGCACTCCAATAAATTGAAGAATAGTCCCGATTAAAACGAATAAGTGGAAGATGCTGTGCATCCACTTTTTCTTTTTTCCGAGAACGTAAAATAAAACTCCTAGTGTATAACTTATCCCTCCAAACAAAATCAATAGCAGAACGGTAGTTTCTAACATCCTTAGAGCGGGGTAATAAAAGATGATTGCCCAACCCATTACCACATATAAGATTACGGTGATAACTTTTATAGCTTTCCCGTTCAAATTGAAAAGATTGAGTAATGTACCGATGAGTAATCCGATGATTTCAATTGAAAAGATGATAATTCCGATATTTGTCTCTTTAAAGGCAAAAGCACAAATGGGAGCATATGTTCCGGCGATTAAAAAATAGATCGTATTGTGATCGATGAGGCGGAAGAGTTTTTTCCAAGTTGAGGTCTTTGGTAGTGCGTGATAAATCGTTGAATTGAGATAAAGCAAAATCATACAAAAGGCATAGAAGAATAAAGATAGACTTTCAATCCAACTGTAATCGTTTAAAATCGTGAACCCAATCGCAGTTCCTAAAGTGATGAGTCCAAAAACAACACCGACCAGATGGCTGACCCAGTTGAAAGTTTCTTCCCCTTTAGAATATTTAGGAAGTGGGTGACTTTTTAAAACTTCTTTCATTTCATCAACGGTCATTGGGTTTCTCCTTTTGCCTATTCACTATAAAAAAAGAAACGTGATTGACCAACCTACTCAACAAAATTATTCATTAGAGAGAAAAAACAAAAAGTAGAAAACGAAAAAACTGCTCTACTTTGAGTAGAAACAAGGCTCCTTCAATCAACTTTATTACAAGTAATAAAAGCGATATCGTCTCAATTGTTGATGAAATAAAGTCGGTGAATGTTTAAACTTAAAAGAAGGAGTGAGTATGAAAGTTTTACTTTATTTTGAAAATTTAAACACGATTAAAAAAAGCGGAATTGGACGTGCTCTTCGTCACCAAATGGAAGCTTTGACCTCTGCTGGGATTGAGTATACCTTAGATCCAAATGACAATTTTGATTTAGCACACATCAATACTTATTGGGCAAAGTCAAAAGCAATCCTAAAAAAATGTAAAAAAAGAGGTATTCCTGTCATTGTCCATGGACATAGCACCATTGAAGATTTTAAAAACTCATTTCGCGGTTGGAAATTGATGGCGCTTTGGTTTAACCCCAATTTGATGTGGTTTTATAAAAATGCTGACTTTATTATTACTCCTACGCAGTATTCCAAAAAATGTATTGATAATTATAAGTTAGGAACCGAAGTGATTCATGTTTCAAATGGAATCGAACCAAAAGATTATGCACTCGATAAAAAGAAGATTACTGATTTTAAAAAACATTTCAAAATTACCGATGAACATGTCGTGATCAGTGTTGGCTTTCCTTTTAATAGAAAAGGAATCAAAGATTTCTTTGAAATCGCAAGGCAAAGACCTGAAACAAAGTTCATTTGGTTTGGTTTTTTGCAAAACATTCTCATTTCAAGAGATGTTAAAAAAGCAATTAGACAAAAGCCTGAAAATGTTTTGATGCCCGGCTATATTGATAACGCGATTATCAAAGGAGCATACCGCTATGCAGAATGTTTACTTTTCCCTTCTTATGAAGAAACTGAAGGAATTGTCGTTTTAGAAGCATTGGCATCTAGTTGTCCAGTTTTAATTCGCGATATCGGTGTTTATGCGGACTGGCTCAAAGATGGACGAGATTGTTATAAGGCTCGAAATAATGATGAGTTTTTAGAAAAACTAGATTATCTAATGTCACACGATAATACAAAAATTGTGGAAAATGGTTTTAAACTCGTCGAAGAAAGAACATTAGAAAAATGTGGTCAAGAGCTTAAAAAAGCTTATGAACAACTACTGAAAAAATTTAAAAAAGCCGTTAAATAGAAATTCACTTCAAAGACATAAAATTACTAATCAATTTTAATTGATATTAAATATCTAATTGTGGTATTATCTTAAAGCACGACTTACTTTGGTAGCAAAAACCAAGGCGGAAGGAGTAAAAAGACAATGAAAAAAGGACTACACCCAAATTATCACAAATGCACAGTGACTTGTTCTTCTTGTGGAACAACATTCGAAACCGGTTCTACCCTTGACGAAATCAAGGTTGATACCTGCTCGAATTGTCACCCTTTCTATACCGGGAAGAAGAGATTCGTCCAGGCCGAAGGACGTGTTGATAAATTCAACAAAAAATACGGTCTTGATAATAACGAGAAGTAAATTCAAAAAAACATCCGATGAACGGGTGTTTTTTTATTCTGAGTAAAACAACACTTTATTCATTGAATAAATATCAGATAAAATAATATAATAAAAGATACGATATTTCAGGAGGTCATTTCCCAATGAAAAACAAATTTTATATCACCACCCCAATTTATTACCCAAGCGCGAAACTTCATATCGGACATGCTTATTCAACGACCCTAACTGATATTTTAGCGCGCTATCATCGAATGCGCGGTGAAGAAACTTATTTCTTGACCGGTTCAGATGAACACGGGATGAAGATTGAAAAAAATGCTATTGCAGCCGGTCTTTCTCCTCAAGCATTTGTCGATCAGATTGTCATTTCATTTAAGAATCTTTGGACTGCTTTAGATATTTCTAATGATGATTTCATTCGCACTACCGACCCTAGACATATTGAGACTGTCCAAAAAATCTTTTCAAGACTCATCGACAATGGAGATATTTATCTTGGAGTCTATGAGGGATGGTATTGTCGAGAATGCGAAGCTTTTTGGACCGAAACCCAAGTTGGGCCAGAGCATCTTTGCCCCGACTGTCATCGACCAGTGCAAAAGGCCCAAGAAGATGCATATTTTTTCAAAACTCATAAATATACTGAAAGACTTTTAAAACATTATGCTGAACATCCAAATTTCCTTTTGCCGGAATCACGTAAAAACGAAATGGTCAACACATTTATCAAACCCGGTTTAGAAGATCTTTGCGTTTCACGTACCTCTTTTTCTTGGGGAGTACCAATCATCGAAGATCCCAAACACGTCGTTTATGTTTGGCTTGATGCTTTGACCAATTACATTTCGGCTTTAGGCTATCTAAGTGAAGATGATTCATTATTTAAAAAATTCTGGCTTGATGAAAAAAGTGAAAAAGTACATATTTTAGGCGCTGATATCACACGCTTTCACGCGATTTATTGGCCGATGTTTTTAATGGCGCTAGATTTACCACTTCCAGATCAAGAATTAGTTCACGGTTTGCTCATGACCAAAGAGGGGAAAATGTCTAAATCCAAAGGTAATACGATTGATCCATTTCCTTTAATTGAACGTTATGGTGTTGATGCTGTGCGATATTATTTAGCGCGCGAGGTTTCTTTCGGTGCTGATGGTCAATTTACTCCCGAGCAATTCGTCGAAAGAATCAATATGGATTTGGCAAACAATCTCGGCAATCTTTTAAATCGGACAGTTTCGATGATCAATAAATATTTTGAAGGTATAATTCCAGATTTCTTATCTGGAATAAATCCTTTTGATCAAGAAGTCGAAAACCTAATTGTTTCAACGATTAAAGAATATGAAGAACAGTTTAATAAACTCCATGTCACCGAAGCGATTATCGCGGTGATGAAACTCGTTTCTAGAGGAAATAAATATATTGATGAAACAATGCCTTGGGTTCTTGTTAAAGAAGGTAAAAAGCGCGAATTAGAGTCTTCGATGGCACACCTTGTGCGGATCCTTTATATCGCGGGAATATTGCTTCAACCAATTCTCACCCATAAATCGAGTTTACTTCTTGATCAAATCGGAATTGAAAAAGAAAAACGGACTTATGAAAGTATTAAAAACGAGCATTTACTCGATCAGATCAAAGTTCAAAAAGGAGAACAATTGTTTCCTCGCCTTGATGAAACGAGTGAAGTTGCTTATATCGTTGAGAGGATACAAAAAAATGATAAAAATTAAAAGAAAAATAATCTTGCCGTCATGTTTTACTTTATTAACTGTTTTACTTTTAACAAGTTGTATCAAGGGCGTTTCATCTTCTTCCACTTTAACCGTCGAGGATATCAATCTTTATTTTGTCGGACAAAATTATAAAGATTATGGAAATGCTCTGATCACACTCAAAAGTTTCTTAAAAGAAGAGCGATTAGAAATCAGTGACCCTAATTTAGCTTTTTATGATTGTAAAGATCCAGATAATGAAAGTTTTCTTATCGAGGATACATTTAATAAAACCGGCGAATATGAAATAAATGTCAAATACAAAGACAAATATACCGCGAATTTTAAAATTGATGTCGGAAACGGAGCGTTTGTTCCTGACGAACTCACCTATTTAAGCCAAGACGTTCAAACTAACTATGCACCTGCACTTGGCAATCAAAAAATGCTGGTCATCCCGATTAAATTAGAGTCAGGAAGCCTTATCAACTCTTCAACTGCTCAATGGACAACGACAAAACTGCAGAATATCGATAATTATTATTTTGGAACTGTTCCAAACAGCATTTCTTTAAAAGATTACTATAGTACTGCCTCTTTTGGGAAACTCAATATCACCGGAATGGTGAGCGATGTTTATGAAGAAACTTCCCCATCTTTGACGATGTCTGAAATCGATGGTGATACGACTTATCAAAAATTATTTACTCTTATCTCTAGAGCGGTTGAATGGGTAGAAGCTCATTATCCTCTACAGGATTGGAAAGAATATGATACGAATGGAGATGGATGCTTAGATTCGGTCCATTTGATTACCAATTTCAATGCTACCAAATGGAATTCACCATTATGGCCGCACATGTATGAGACTGGGAATACTTCTGGGACTCATGAAAATCCGGTTGCTAATGTTTATTCAATCTCAGCGATCAACCATGTGGGTAGCGCGATTACCGCGATTCATGAACAAGGTCATATATTTGGGCTTCAAGATTATTATGACTATTCTAACGATGGAACAAGTGCTCGTGACTATGTCGGCCAAGCTGATATGCAATCGCACAACGTCTTCGATTGGAATAGTTTTTCAAAATTGTCTGTCGGGTGGACAAAACCACTTGTCGTCGATGGAACTTTAGATTCTGTGACCGTAAGCCTACGTCCTGCTTCTTCTAGTGGAGATTGTTTACTTGTTCCAACTCCTGGCACATGGAATGGATCTGCTTTTGATGAATATATTCTCATCGAATTATTTACAAAAGTTGGTAACAACATTAGAGATTGGTTAACTTGGAACAATCTTAAAACCGGTGGAATTCGTCTTTATCACGTCGATGCGAGAATTTATGGTTATGATTTCGGTGGTGGAGAATATAACGCTGGTGAAAATGGTGGAATTGTCGACAACGTAAAAACGAGTTCTTATAATCATCACGTTGTCGGAGCGAATAATTCTTACGACCCTTCTGCATATATGAGCGTTCCAGGTTTTGAAAATTTTAAACTTTTGACCCTCATTCAAAGAGGAGGTGTAAATACTTTTGGAAGTGCTTCAAAAACGCAAAGACACGCGCTTACATATGATGATTTATTTATCACTGGTTCAAGTTTTACTTTTGAAGCTTATAAACAATTCTTTCTCAAACAATCTTCTCCTGTGGCAACGAGTATGGATGACGGGACTATTTTCCCTTATACAATTCATTTTGACTCAGTTGACACTGAAAAAGCAGTGATAACGATTACTAAAAATTAAAATACGATGAAAAGAATAATTAGAGGAACTTGCCTTGATTTATCTAGTGAAGGTAAGGGAATAATTAAAAATGGGAAAGAGACGATTTTTGTCTCCGGTCTATTCATCGGCGAAGAAGCAGATGTTGAGATTTTATATTCACGAGCCGGAGTTCTTTTTGGTAAGATTATCAAACTACATAAAATCTCTAAAGATCGAATCGATCCCAGATGTAAAATTTGCACTATTTGTGGCGGGTGTCAATTTCAGCAACTCGCCTACTCTGCGCAACTGGAATATAAGACTAATCGCGTCAAAGAAGCACTGAAGAGAATCGCGCATTTAGATGTTATAGTCAAACCGTGTTTAGGGATGGAAAATCCTTACTTTTATCGCAACAAAATACAAGTGCCTTTTGGACTAGATAAAAAAGGAAAAATCATCTCTGGTTTTTATAAAGAAAGAAGTCACGAAATTATCCCAATAGAAGAATGTTTTATTGAGGATCGTAGAGCCCATCCCATCTTAAAAACAATTAAAAAATTGATGAAAGAGATGAAAATTGCGCCATATAACGAAGATTTGCACACTGGAACTATTCGCCATGTTTTAATTAGAACCTCTTTTACTTCTAAGGATTTGATGGTAGTTTTAGTGACGAATCACGCTAACTTTGGTGGCCAAAGAAATTTCGTAAAATCACTAGTGAAAGAACATCCAGAAATCACGACAATTGTTGGAAATGTGAACTTTAGAAAAACCAATGTTATCTTAGGTGAAAAAGAATATATTTTATTTGGAAAAGGATACATTGAAGATGAGCTTTTAGGAGTACGTTTTCGAATTTCTGCATCGAGTTTTTATCAAATAAACCCTATGCAAACCGAGGTTCTTTATTCTACTGCTATCAAGGCTGCAAATATCACTAAAAATGATGTTTTACTTGATGCGTATTCTGGAGTTGGAACGATAGGTTTAATCATGGCCAAATACACTAAGGAAGTTCTTGCCGTTGAAATCAATAAAGATGCGATAAAAGATGCGATTAATAATGCTAAAACAAATAACATCACAAACATTAAATTCATTTGTGATGATGCTTCTAAATATTTAAATACGCTTGACCGAAAACTTGACGTTGTGATTATGGATCCACCTCGTAAAGGATCAGATGAAATATTTTTATCTGCACTGCTTCATAATTTGCCGAAAAGAATTATTTATATTTCATGTAATCCTGAAACACTAGCGCGAGATTTATCTACTTTAAGTAAAAAATATGAAATTGAAATAGTTCAACCAATTGATATGTTTCCAATGACTAGTCATGTGGAGACGGTCGTTTGTTTATCGTTAAAGCAGTAACAAATAATATGAATATCATCTATTTTTTTCTAGATTAGATCATTTTCATCA
>Ga0265294_10010642_pt1 | contig 10432 bp, 9 predicted proteins | sample MunlanPumphouse3_FD_192504 | JGI IMG/M metagenome (GOLD analysis project Ga0265294, IMG submission 192504) | Groundwater microbial communities from a municipal landfill in Southern Ontario, Canada - Pumphouse #3 | ecosystem: Environmental > Aquatic > Deep subsurface > Groundwater | place...
GTTCTCCGTCTAATCTCTGATACTGTAGTAATTTTTCAATCATATGTTCTCCTTAATACAATCATTATACATCTTTTAAATTTTTTAAACAAGTTCTTTACTCATCAAAATAATCACGAAGTTTAGCACTTCTGTTAGGATTTCTTAACTTTCTAAGTGCTTTTGCCTCAATCTGTCTAATTCTCTCACGAGTAACGTTGAATTCTTTGCCAACTTCTTCCAAAGTTCTTGGGTGATTATCATCAAGCCCATATCTCATGCGAATAACCTTTTGCTCACGTGGAGTAAGAGTTTCTATAACTGCAAATAATTGTGTTTTTAATATGTCTTGCGCCGCGTTTTCTGTTGGCTCTTTTATACTATTATCTGAAAGAAAGTCTCCTAACTTACTATCTTCCTCTTCTCCAACGGCTGTTTCTGTTGAAATAGGATCCTGAGCAATTTTCTGTATTTCTACAACTCTTGCTTCCGTTAATCCCATTTTTTCGGCTATTTCAGTATTTGAAGGATCTCTTCCTAGCTCTTGCATAAGTTGTTTACTAATTCTACTTAATCTATGTATGGTCTCAACCATGTGGACAGGAATACGTATCGTTCTAGCTTGATCGGCTATGGCTCTTGTTATAGCTTGTCTAATCCACCAAGTTGCGTATGTGGAAAATCTAAACCCCTTAGTATAATCAAACTTCTCAACGGCTTTTAGAAGCCCCATATTCCCTTCTTGTATAAGGTCAAGAAACTGCATGCCCCTATTCACATATTTCTTAGCTATAGAAACAACTAATTTTAAGTTTTTCTCGCTGAGTTCTTTTCTTGCAAACTCATCTCCCTTCAAAATACGCTTAGCTAAATCAACTTCTTGTTCACTAGTTAAAAGTTGTGCCGACCCAATGTCTTTAAGATACATCTTAACTGGATCATCAACTTTTACATTCTTCATTATTTCTCGCAAGTCTTCATCTTTAATAGTTTCGTTTTCAGTTTTCTCTATTTTGATGTTATATTCTTTTTCAAACTTGCTATTTATTTTTTGCATCTCTTCAAACGAAAGATCATATTTCGTAAATCGTTTTGCAATGTCTTCTTCGGACAAAACCCCATCGTTTTTAGCTGCAAGTTTCTGCAACCATTCTATGTCTGTTTTCATCTTGTTAGTCATATATTCCTTCCTTATTGCTGTGCTTTAATTCATTTATTTTTAATACAGTATCTTTTAATTCCTTAGCTAGCATTGAACGTTCACTTATATCATTTGTTGCCATAATTCGTTTGCTAAATTCTTTTTGTTTAGTTTCTAATCCACTTATACAAAGAGTTGCCACACAACCATCGTAATACTCTTGGCTTTCTTCCCCATTATTAAATCTGTGATTAATTATCGCCTTTATAGGTAAATTATTTTCAACATCAAAAATATCAAAAACTGCACTCACAATAGGCTTTTTATTTTGCTTATATGAATTTTCAATATATTCGTATAGTTTAACATAATCTGAATTAGTTAAACTTCTCTTTATTATCGAAGACATTCTTGCATATTCTTTTTTATTAAGCAACGAAGCTAATACAAAGTTTACTGCTTTTGTATAAGCATTACCCTGATTTATAGCCAACTCTGTTTCTACTGGCTTTTCAGAGGTAACCGCCTTTACATTCTTTTCTAAATCCGCTTTAAGCACATCAAGAGATATATTAGTTATATCTTTTACCTTTTCTAAATAAAGATACTTTTCGCTTGTAGTTTCAAGCTTTTTCAAAACTGAAATCGCCATTCTCACAAATTTATTCTTTTGTTCGGTTTTAGATAAGTCAAACTGTTTCGAATAATAATCTATAAGAAACTCTACCCAATACTTGCTATTACTAATTTGTTGTCTAAATTTATCTACTCCATATGATTTTACGTAGTCATCTGGATCTTTCCCTTCTGGTAACGAGGCTACATAAACCTCTAATCCTTCTTGAACCAATATATCAATTGACCTTATAGTTGCCTTTACCCCTGCGCTATCGCCATCTAAACACAGAACAACCTTTGGGCATACCTTTTTTAATTCCTTAGCATGAAACTGAGTCAAAGCCGTTCCTAAACAAGCAACAACATTATGAACCCCTGACTGATAAACAGAAATTACGTCCATTTGTCCTTCAACGATTATAATTTCTTTAACATCATTTTCTTTTTTCTCTTTCTTTAATAAATTTATACCGTAAACGCATCTGCTCTTATCAAAAACTATTGTATCTCTAGTATTCTTGTATTTTGCAAAATCCGGCTTGTCCTCTAACAACCTTCCGCTAAACCCGATTACATCACCATAAGAATTAACTAGTGGGAAAATTAATCTACCTGCATAAAAATCATATGTTTTTTGATTTTTCTCTCCAGTAATTCCGGCCTCATCCATTAATTCTGGGCTATATCCTTTATTTTTTAAATAGGAAACTACTTCGTCCCAGCCAAGACTGTAACCTAAGCCAAAAATTTTTATAATTTCAGGCTTTAATACTCTTTTATTTATGTAATCAACTGCAATCTTGGCCTGTGGAAGCTTCAAGTTTGAGTAATAATAATTGGCTGTGTCTTTTAAAATGCGATAAACGTCTTCTTTTAATTTTTTCTTCTCTACAATATTTTTATCAAATATTTCATTAGGCATTTTCATGCCACAATTATCTGCAAGAATTCTGCAAGCTTCGTAAAACTCACAACCTTCAACGTTTTGTACAAAATTAATTAAATCACCACTTGCTCCACAGCCAAAACAGTGATAGAACTGTTCCATTTCGTCAACAGCAAAAGAAGGTGTCTTCTCAAAATGAAAAGGACATCTCCCCCACCATGTCTTTCCCTTTTTCTGTAACGGCAAATATCTTTGTATTACTGCAACAATGTCGTTATTGCTTTTTAGCTCTTCTTTCCATTCATTAAAATCTTTACTCAAGTCTGCAATCCTTTTCTCATCAGTTAAAACATTTTTCTCAATATTTAGTCATTTTTTTTGTGTGTACACGATATCAATACAAATCAGCTTGTCTTTTTCCTCTTTTTTTAGTTATATTTTTATAAATTTTTCAAAAAAAGTCCGGGATTACCCCGGATTTTTAATTTTTTTATTAAAATACTCTATTTACAGAGGCAAAACTCATACGAGTTTTTATTTTTTAGAAGCAGAAATTGCCGCCTGAGCCGATGCTAATCTTGCAATTGGAACTCTAAATGGTGAACAAGATACATAATTAATTCCCTCTTTATGAGCAAATTTTACACTGGCAGGATCAGCTCCTTGTTCTCCACAAATTCCACACTTGAAATCTTTTCTTACGGCACGAGCATTTTTCACTGTCATGTCAATAAGTTTTCCAACACCGTCTTCGTCAACTCTTACAAATGGATCATTTTCAAAAATTTTCTTATTAAAGTAATCTGTTAAGAAATTACCAGTATCATCTCTACTGAAACCAAATGTCATTTGAGTTAAATCATTTGTTCCAAATGAGAAAAATTCAGCTTCTTTTGCAATCTCTCCTGATGTCAATGCTGCACGAGGTATTTCAATCATCGTACCAATTCTATACTGCATTTCAATATTAGCTTCTTTAATAAGTTTATCTGCTGTTTTAGCTATTATATTTTTAACATATCTGAATTCACGAATATCTCCAACCAACGGAACCATAATTTCTGGAAGAACACTCATTTTATATTTCTTCGCACATTCAATAGCTGCTTGAATAACTGCAGTTGTTTGCATAACTGCGATTTCCGGCATAACTATTGCGAGTCTACAACCACGGAAGCCCATCATTGGGTTAAATTCGCTTAAGCTATCAACAGTATCCTTAATTTCTTGAAAAGTTTTCCCCATTTCCTTAGCAAGTTCTTTTTGTTCATCTGCTTCATGAGGTAAAAACTCATGTAGTGGTGGATCCAAAAATCTAATTGTAACAGGAAGTCCTTCCATTACTCTAAACAAATCAATAAAATCTTTCTTTTGCATAGGAAGAATCTTATCAAGAGCAACTTTTCTTTCCTCAGGGGTCTTTGAAAGTATCATTTCCCTAACAGCCTTAATTCTAGCTGGTTCAAAGAACATATGCTCTGTTCTGCAAAGTCCAATACCAGTTGCTCCAAGTTCAAGAGCTTTTTTAGCATCTCTTCCGTTATCTGCATTTGCTCTAACTTTAACAACGGCAAATTCATCTGCCCATTTCATTATTGTTGCAAAGTTGCCAGATATCTCCGCCTCTTTTGTTGCAACTTTCTCAGCATATATATTTCCTGTTGAGCCGTCAATACTAATAAAATCTCCTTCTTTGAATTTCTTTCCACCAAGGACGATTTCGCCTTTTTCTTCTCTAACGCTTAATTCTTTACAACCTGCAACACAAGCTGTTCCCATTCCTCTCGCAACCACAGCAGCGTGGCTGGTCATTCCACCTGTTGCAGTAAGAACACCTTGGGCAGCAACCATTCCTTCAATATCTTCTGGACTAGTTTCACTTCTTACAAGAACAACTTCTTCGCCTTTTTCTTTCATGTCTTTTGCCTTTTCAGGAGTAAGAACTATTTTCCCACAAGCAGCACCTGGACTAGCAGGCAATCCTTTTGCAATAACTTTTGCTTTCTTTAATGCTGTTGGATCAAACATTTGGTGAAGCAAACTATCTAAAGATTTTGGATCTATCTTCATAAGAGCTTCTTTCTTGCCAATCATTCCTGAGTTAACCAAATCAATAGCAATTTGCAATGCTGCAAAAGCAGTTCTCTTTCCGTTTCTTGTTTGTAACATATAAAGTTTGCCATTTTCAATAGTAAATTCCATATCTTGCATATCTTTATATGTCTTTTCCAGTTTGTTACAAATGACAACAAACTGATCATATACTTCTTTGTTTTGTTTCTCAAGGTCGGAAATTGGACTTGGAGTTCTAACACCAGAAACAACATCTTCTCCCTGAGCATCCATTAAGTATTCCCCGTAAAGTTTGTTCTCTCCGGTCGACGGGTTTCTTGTAAAAGCAACGCCAGTGCCACTTTCTTCTCCCATGTTTCCGAATACCATCATTTGGACATTTACAGCAGTTCCCCATTCATGAGGTATTTGATTCATCTGCCTGTAAATATTAGCTCTTGGATTATCCCAGGAATGGAATACAGCCTTTACAGCGTTCATAAGCTGTTCCTGTGGATTTTGTGGGAAATCCTGTTTCAATTCTTTCTTATAAACTTCCTTAGAAGCCTTAACTAACTTCTTTAAGTCCTCGGCGGTCATATCAGTATCTTTCTCAATACCTCTTACTTTCTTTATCTTGTTCATTTCGGCTTCAAAGAGGTCTTTATCAACCCCCATCGCTACATTTGAGAACATCATAATAAAACGTCTATAACTATCATAAGCAAATCTTTCATTATTAGTTAATTTCGCTAAACCAATAACAACTTCATCATTTAATCCCAGGTTTAATATGGTATCCATCATGCCAGGCATACTAATCCTAGCACCACTACGTACAGAAACTAATAAAGGATTTTCTGTGTTTCCAAAAGCTTTGCCAGTGATTTTTTCAAGTTTAACAAGAGCAACTTCAATTTGCTTTTTTATGTCTTCGCCAATCATTTTGTCGTCCTTGTAGTATCTTGTACAAGCCTCTGTTGAAATAGTGAAGCCTTGTGGAACTGGCAATCCTAAATTTGTCATTTCTGCCAAATTTGCTCCCTTACCACCAAGAAGATTCCTCATTCCTGCATTGCCTTCTTTAAATAAATAAACATATTTTTTCTTCATATCTTCTCCTTAACCTTTCATGTTTTTATCTTATTTGTAAAGGTTTCATTATTTATTTCATAATTATTAACTTTTCTACAATTTTTATTGCTGAAAAGCACAAAAACCCTTTAAATTCGATGACAAATTTATTATATCGCGTTTCTTTTTATAAGACAAATAAAATAAACTAAAAAGTGCAAATAATTCGCACTTCTTTATATTTAAAAAATATTCTAATTTACTTTTTCGTTACCTAATCATAAAATTAAGCTTTTGATTTTATATTCATTCTGTACCTGAAAATTATTTACCAATAAATTAAAGCAACTAGATACTAAGCCGTCTTTTAATTTTAAGGTTTTAAGACTATCTACGCTACAATTATTTATTAACTTTAATCCATTAAATTCACTTCTAGATAAAGCCACACTTTCATAAGATGCACAATTACGGCAGCATAAATTTCCATTTAATAAATCTAAAAATACGTCACTAATATATTTTGACCCACAACTTGAACACGTTGTAAATTGCCAACCATTTCCTGATGTATTCATTACTTCTAATAAAAATTTACTCGCAACCATCTTAGGTTTAATTTTTTCATGAACTATTGCTCTTAAACTTTTGATTGTAGTTAAAAATAATTGTTGAGAAACTATCCCCGGTTTCATCATTAGATTGTCTATTTCTAGTATCATATTCCCAATACAGTAAGCATCCATATCTTTGGTAATATCGAGGAAATCATCTATTAATTGAGCCGAAATAATTGTATAGAATTGCCCTGTCTTAGACAAAACGAACTCAGCCATACAAAATGACTGAGCAAAGATTTTAAGTTTTGCCTTAGACAATTTTACACCACGCATTGAAGCAGATATCTTTCCAATTTCGACGGTAAAAATAGTTATAAGCATATCTTTCTCTTTATATTCTTGTCCCCCTAAGACAATCCCTGCAACTTTTAACTCTTCTCTCATTTATCTTCTGTTTTACCTTTACTTAATTATTTATTTTATTCATGAGACTCGCCTACACCTTCTTCTAAGGCCTTATACAACATATAATAATTTATCTCTCCAGTTCCCTCAAATAATCTCCAACAAATATCCCTTGTGATGTCTTCTTTCATAGCTCCCCCTTTTTATACTTAGGTTATGAAAGAAACAAAAAACTATTCCAATCCTTTTGTGTCATACCCAAAATCCGATACTAAGTTACCCTTATCTCTCCAATCTTCTTGTACTTTTACAAACAAATCAAGATAACATTTTTTTTCAACCAGACTTTCGATTTCAATTCTAGCTTTTGATCCTATTTCCTTTAATTTTTCGCCTTTTCTTCCTATAATAATTTGCTTATGACTCTTTTTCTCACAAATCATCGTTGCACCGATATAAACGCTATTCTGTTCTTCTTCAAACTTATCAATTACAACAACTATTCCATGTGGAATCTCTTCTTGTAACAACCACAATGCCTTTTCTCTTATTATTTCTGAACACAAAAATTTCAAAGACTTATCTGTATATAGTTCTCTGTCAAAATAAGCTACGCCTTCAGGAATTAGTTCTTTTAACACCTTGATAAGCGTATCAACATTTTTTCCTTTTAGACCACTTACGGGTACAACTGCTTTAATAAAACTTAGTTCATTCAACCTGGACAATATCGGAAAAATTTTCTCGTAATTAACTAAATCTACTTTATTCAGAACAACTACAATTGCCGATTCAAATTTTTCAAAGCCTTTTATAAAATCAATTTCCATTTGTCCAAATCTCTTAGTTGCATCAAAAACTATCATAAATATATCTGCATCTTTTCTTGCACTGTTTATGCTTTTTTGCATATACGTATCTAGTGAATTTTTACCAGTATGGATTCCCGGAGTATCCACAAAAATAATTTGGCTATCTTCATCATTATAAATACCAAAAATTTTGTTACGAGTAGTTTGTGGTTTTGGCGAAACTATTGCAACTTTCTCTCGTATTATACTATTTAAAATAGTGCTTTTGCCAACATTAGGCCTTCCCAATATTGAGACAAAACCAACTCTCAACTTATTATCATTTGTTCTTTCTTTTTCCATTTAAAATCCTTTATTTAGCCTTTTTTACACACTATGCATAGTACAACAATGTCGTTTGCATAGTACTATTATTCCTCTATATCAACTTGTCCAATCTTCAATTTATGCAGTATCATTTCTTCTTTTTTTCTCATCTCTTTTTGTCGATCCTGAATATCATGATCATACCCTAACAAGTGAAGTAGTCCATGACAAGACATGTACATAAGCTCTCTTTCGATAGAGTTTTGATACTGTTTTGCCTGCTTTTTAATTCTATTAAAACACACGCAGATATCGCCTAAAATAATCCTACCCGTTTCAGGATTAATGTCTTGTTTAAACCCTTCATTCTTTAGAGGTTCCTCTAACGTTTCCCCTTTTATCTCTATTGTTGGAAAAGATAAAACATCTGTCACTTTGTTTACGTTACGATTTTCTTTATTGATTTTTTTCATCTCTCTAGGGGTACAAAACATGTAGTTGATTTCCAACTTGCTTTTTGGCAAGCCTAATTTACTCTCAGCTACGTTGAACAATTCCGAGATAAGCGGAATCCATTCCATATATTTTTTTTCATTATAAAAATTAACTTTTATCATACTACCTTCTTATTGATTTTTATAAATGTCTGAACATAATAAGTATTACCTATTTTACAAACATTACTTGTTTCTTCTAGCACTTCTTGATTATCTATCTGATTGTACGCTAAAACTTTACTCTCGGCAAGTAAATTTTCACGTTCTGGCTCAAAATCTCTATCTATAGTCACTAATTCCAGCTCGTGGTAGGTCTGTTGTATTGACTTTATTGGCAAAAGCCATCCGTTAAAAAGATATTTTTCATTCTCTTCGATTTCATAGTTTTCAAACTTTGTTTTATTGTCATTTTGCAAAAATTGCTTACCAAATATTTCATATGTTCTAAGTATTTGCTTCTTACCCGTTCTTTCATAGTACTCCTCGTGTTCTGCAAACTTAACTTGTCCCGCTACCCAAATGTCTGCATATATTTCCGCCTTTGGCTCGCATTCAATAATCTCCCCCTTTACTTCTGTATGGCAGTCCACCAACATATCTCCTACTTTTACAATATCTCCCACCTGAACCATTGCAGTTCCGCCATACACAATCATATTGGTTATTATCATATTGTTTGTCGCATAAATAGCTGTGTAAGTCGTTTCTAATAAAGTTTTTTCCTTAATATTTATCAGCACCGTTGTACCTTGTTTTGCAACACTTACCATGCTAATTTGCTCTATGTTTTGCAGTAGCAAGGATTCTATTTCAGAAGAAGATATTTTATTAATTGCGTTCACTGTAATACCATTTTCTTTCAGTACTGAAACAATTTCTCCCTCTTGTATTTCTTCCAGTCCCATTATTTGTATATTAAAAGTAAAAAACTGAGCAATAACAACCATTATAATAGCCAAAGCTAGTCCAATAAAAAGCCCTAATCTAGATATAAAAATATTTTTGATATATGGAAATCCTTTTTTAGCTTTGGTTTCTATTTTATATTCTTTTATCTCTGGCAATGTAAACAGCTTTGGATAGCTTAACATATCAATACAAAAAGATAGCTCTTTATAACTATCTCTTTTTACATTATATAAGATGATATCATTAATCCTTGCCTTGTCCAGTAGTTTGTTGATATTTAGCCCTTCGATTTTTACCTTGTATTGGTTCTCAAACATTTTTACTCCTATGCTACATATATATTCAATATCTTTCCAGACACAATCAGATTGTTTTTTTCAAGCTCTTTGATTGTTAGGTCTTCGCCTTCAATATTTAATACTGTGCGCTTGGATTTTAATACAATTTTCTCCTTAGAGTAAGAGATGATTTTCGTATAGTTTTGAATACAAACTAACTTTCCACCAACGTTAATATATTTATAATTTAACATAACCTCTTCTAGTGGTAAGTCTATAAACTTAGCGAATTCATCAATAAAATTAATCATATAAAACCTCATTTATTTATATGGTTGATCCTAATATATTAGAATAAAAAAAGAGGCAAAGCCTCCTTTTTATTTGTAATTTTATATATAACTCGTCGTAGTATATCTTTATTTGTTTTTAAAAGCTTTAAATACAATGCTAAATAGCTATATATGCATCATGAATCAATAATCTATTCGCTTATTGCTTGAATACGAGAATAGTATTCCTGCCAGATATATGCCGATGTGTAATCACTAACAGACTCAGCCGGAACATATATCGGGCAATCATTAGTATACCGAAACGGAGCCCCCGAAAGATAGGGTGGAGTTATTGCTTCAATAATTATACTGGTTAATGATTCACAACTACGAAAAGCATAGTCATATATAATGGTCACACTGTCTGGGATAGTTATACTTGTTAATGATGAGCAACCAGAAAAAGTAGCCGATACTATACTTGTTACACCATTTGGAATAGTCACACTTGTTAATGACGTACAACTTTCAAAAGCACTTATTCCTATACTTGTTACACTGCTCGGAATGGTCACACTTGTTAATGACGTACAGCCCGAAAAAGTACTTTGCTCTATACTAGTTACACCCACTGGAATAA
>Ga0265294_10010644_pt1 | contig 10431 bp, 4 predicted proteins | sample MunlanPumphouse3_FD_192504 | JGI IMG/M metagenome (GOLD analysis project Ga0265294, IMG submission 192504) | Groundwater microbial communities from a municipal landfill in Southern Ontario, Canada - Pumphouse #3 | ecosystem: Environmental > Aquatic > Deep subsurface > Groundwater | place...
GGCAGATGTTACGCTTCGCCAGGAACTGGATGCACTGACCAGGGGGCTGGCTGCCGGTGTGTCGGTTTCTTTCGATAATATCGGAGGGATGCAGGAGAATAGCGGTAAAGAATATCGTTACATGGACGCCAATGCCAGGATCACGGATGACGGGACATTGGTCACTACTCCTGAGATTTACGGGAAAGACTCGGAAACGTTGGGACACAGCCAGCCTTTTGAGAGTTTGATGGTGTACAGTGATTTCCGGACAAACATCGATTATCATCGGACGATCGATAAGCATCAATTGTACGGATCGTTGATTTATGACATGCAATATTTGATGAGGCAGGGTAGGAACAATACCCGTAAAAACCAGTCGTTCATTGTCAATGCTTCCTATACGTATGACAACCGCTACAGTGTGAATGCCGTTGTCAACCATTCCGGCTCTGCTTATCTGCCCGATGGGGATAAATTTGAGACTTACCCTGCCGTCTCTGCTGCATGGGTGGTTTCAAATGAATCATTTCTGAAAGATGTTACGCAGATCAATTTGCTCAAGATGCGTACTTCTTATGGCTGGTCCGGCTGGGATGGAAACTTATCGCATGAATTATGGCGCCAGTCTTACGGAAACAGCAATACAAGCTACAACTTCGGAGTCAATGCAACCGAAGTGTGGGGAAGCAAAGAGGGTGACCTGCCTATTGTAGGGCTGGTAGCCGAAAAATCGAAAAAGGGGACAATAGGGATCGACCTCGCGGCTTTTAACAATCGATTGTATGCCAGTGTGGAGCATTTTACCGAAAAACGTTCGAATATACTGGTCTCCGGTTCCAATTCCACTTCCGAAATTATCGGAATAGGGCTGGGAAAAGTAAATGAGGGTGTTTATACCTATAGGGGCTTAGACGTCTCTCTCAGTTGGAATGACCGGGTAGGCAATTTCGCGTATGTGGTAGGATCAAGTATCTCTTATTTGAATTCGAAAATTGTCAATGAAAACCAGGCTTATCAGGAATATGATTACCTGTACACCAAGGGAAATCGTGTGGGACAAATGTATGGGTTAGAGGCGATTGGCTTCTTTCACAGCCAACAGGAAATTAACAATAGCCCGCGACAAACTTTCTCGCAGGTGTCACCGGGTGACATAAAATACAAAGATCAGAACGGAGATAACATCGTTGATGAGAAAGATGTGGTGCGTATGTTCGGTTCTTCGATTCCTCGTTTCTATTTCGGATTCAATCTGCACATGGAATATAAAAGATGCGAACTGTATGCTGATTTCCAGGGGATAACGGGGCTGACGGTTTCATTGCTCAATAGCCCCCTCTACAAGCCGCTTGTGGGCAATGGTAATATTTCGGATACCTTCCTGAATCGGGAACGATATTGGACCGCGGAGAACAAAGCCCATGCCACGATGCCCAGATTAACGACGATGGAAAACCTGAACAACTATCGCGCTTCTTCCCTGTGGTATCGTGATGGTTCGTTCCTGAAACTGCGCAACCTGTCGGTCGCATATACTTTCCCGAAATCTCAAACCCGTTTTGCTGAACTGAAAGTATTTGTACAAGGCACCGATTTGTTCTCTCTGGATAATATTCATTTTGCGGACCCTGAGCAACTGGACATAGCCTATCCGTCAACCAGAAGCTACTGGGCAGGTATTAAACTTAATTTCTAATAGGAAGTAAATGATGAACGTTATGAGCAAAAAAACACTTTGGTTCATATGGCCTATCCTGGCACTTGTTTCTTGCAGCTATCTGGATTTTGATGAAACCAACGAGCTAAAGACGAAAGAAGATATCTACAAATACTTTAATACAACCGAAAGTATGCTTACGCATGTCTACTCATTTATACCACAGGGGTATGCGTTTTTTGGCACTTCCGGTACTTTTTCAGCGGATGATCTTGCAATGCGCGACTGCGCGAGCGATGACGGTGAGTTTGGAGCCGTAGAAGCAAACATACAAAACGTCAATAACGGAAACTGGTCGGCCATCAAAACATTCGACTCTGCCTGGTATTTGTACGAAGGGATCCGCGCGGCCAATAACTTTTTGGAAGAAATAGCCCATGTCGATTTTTCACGTTATCAGTACAATGCAAGCTATCAGAACTGGATGAAAAAGCTGCAATACTTTCAGTACGAAGCAAGAGTATTGCGTGCATATTACTTTTTCGAACTGGCACGCCGCTACGGAGATATTGCGATGCCCTTAAAAGCGTTGGATAAAGAGGAGGCGAACAGGATTGAAAAAACTGCATTTTACGATGTGATTCGTTTGATTGTCCGTGAATGTGACGAAGCGGCAAATAATCTGCCCGACAATTATCTCAACGAGCCGGACAAGCAGGTGGGACGCGTAACGAAGGGATTTGCAATGGCCGTAAAATCAAAAGCATTGCTTTATGCTGCCAGCGAACTGCACAATCCTTCTATGGATACCGAACGATGGAAAGAATCCGCCAAAGCTGCATTGGACATGATCGAAACAGGATCGTATGCTCTCAGCCCGATGGAAAGTGCCAATAACATTTCGTCCACTGAAGTAGTCATGATGAGAATGAATTCGGAAACGACTCATTTTGAATTGTATCATTTCCCTGTTCGTTTTACGTCAGGAGCCCGCGCTTCCCGTTGGATTGCTTACGGTAATTTCCCCTCACAGAATCTTGTGGATGCATTTGAGACGAACAAAGGGTATCAAGCGACCCTGGAAGATATCGGCTGGGTTTGTGAGGATCCGCAATTCAATCCGCAAAAGCCTTACGCCAATCGTGATCCGCGCTTCTATCGCACCATTTTGGCAAACGGAGCGGAATTTAAAAAAAGTCCCATTGAACTCTTCAAAGGGGGGAAAGACGATTATCCTGTCACGCAAGGCGGTTCACCCACCGGTTATTTCCTGCGTAAATATATGCAGGAAACAACCAGCTTCACGCCAGATCATCAGGTGAGCAACAAACATCATTGGGTGGTTTACCGATATGCGGAAACGTTGCTCACCTATGCTGAGTCCATGATCCATGCTTTCGGAGAGGTCAATTATACGGACGATTCCTTTCCGTATTCTGCTCTATGGGCGCTGAATGAAGTGAGAAAAAATGCAGGTATGCCGTTGATCTCTTCCTGCAGTAAAGATGAATTTCTTTCACGGATCTATCATGAATGGCGCGTTGAGTTTGCTTTCGAAGATCATCGTTTCTGGGATGTCAGGAGATGGAAAATAGCAGATTCCACTCAGAGAGAACTATACGGTGTGAAAATAGAAAAACAATCGGACGGTACGCTTCTTTTCCATAAAAATCTCTATGAGACACGTAAGTGGAAAGATTGTATGCACCTGTATCCGATCCCGCAAAGCGAATTGCACAAGAATACAAATCTAAATCCCCAAAATGCAGGGTGGTAATTCAATTGTCTCATTAAATATTTTAAAGATATATGAAAAAGTTACATAGCCGCAAACTGATCTATTTATTCCTTACGCTGTGCTCTATTCTCTTCGTGGCTTGCCAGGAGTTCGTGATTGACTCACAACCGGAGGGGCCGCTCAATATGCAGATAGATGCGCAGGATACCTATCGCGTATTGGCCACCTCGCCCAGCAATGTAGTGTTTCACATCAGTTCGAATACCCCATGGGCGATTACCAGCGATCAACAATGGTGTAAACCGGATCCGGCGATGAGTGCTGCCAGTTCCCTGGTTTCCGAGATCGTGGTGGCAATAGAATCAAATACGGGGAGACAATCGCGTACTGCCAGACTGACCATCAAAGCAGAAGGCATTGCCGAGGCAAAAGTGATCACCATCGAACAAACGTCGAAAGAAAGCCTGGTGGTGATTCCCTACGACGGAATGGTTCCTGCCGAAGGAGGAACCATCTCTTTCAACATCATCTCGAATAAACCCTGGGAGATCATTCCTTCCACACAGTTTCTTGAACAGACAGACAAGAACAGCGGCCAGGGGAACGACAATGGGGAGAAAGAGGCGGTTAGCATTACCATTCCTGAAAACCCGGGCAGCAGAAGGAGCGGTACCATTACCGTGAAAACCGATTTTGAAACGTTTACGTTCACTGTTCATCAAGACGGAGTGGTAATTGAACAAGAAGAGCCCTCTCCCAGCGGTACCATTGACTTCGGTTGGTCGGAATCTGCAAAAATTGTCAAAGTGCGTTCGAACAAGGCATGGAAAGTGACAGTCCCGAATAAATATGCTGAATGGATAAAGGCTGAAGCACTGAGTCAGTCTGAACTGAAGATTTCGCTGAAACCGAATAACCGTTTGATTACCCGTAAAGGAGAGGTATTGTTGTCAACGGTTGAGGTGATTCCCGGATTGGAAAGTGTTTCTTTTGGAATCACACAAAAACCATCATTCTGGTTTAGCGGCAGCAACTATCAGGTGGACGCTGAAACCGGCAACGTGGAAGTGATGGCTGTTGTGAATAATAATATTGTCTCTCACTATCCGTTCCGGAAAGGGCATCTTACGTTTCAATTTGCAGAGATGCATTTGACGGGAACATCCCGTCTGGTTTTCAATATGTGGCCCAATAAGGGGAACACCAACTTCCATTTCTGGCTGAGGTCTGATGCGGCATGCCAGTTTACCTGCGGAGGGAGCGGGTTTGCCTGGGAGCAAAAAAAATTCTCCCTCACAACCGAACAGGTAAACGCCATTCGAAAGATTGAATTTTTTGTAGAAGATGACCCGGGCAATGCCGGTAAGCTAAGATTGAGATTGTTGATCGACGGAGTGGAAAAGGGTGTGCTCAGCAATAAGAAGAATTGTTATGCAGAAGATCCCGATAATAACCCCGGACAGATCATCAATCTTCAAATTCCTGTCGCAAACAGCGGCGATTACTATGTGATTGAGAGTATTACTCATGAACCTTACGAGTAAATTCCACCGTTTTAAAAAGTGTACAGTGTATATGAAATCGTTCAGACATAAAATAGCATTCTCCTGTTTCTCGTTCTTTACTCTCCTGTCAGCGCTTTCGTTGCTGAACAGTTGTAAAGATGAAGCGGGCCCCATGAAATGGGTTGATCTCCGATACAGAGTGGAAGACGCCTATCTGTTGGAAGCCGGTAACCCCGCACCGTTTTCGTTTCTGGTGAAATCAACGGATCCCTGGGAAGTATTTGGCCGGGATGATTGGTACACCATCTCTCCCGATAAGGGCGAGCCGGGAAAGACCTATACGGTGACCATCACCTGTAAAGAGAACAGAGACCTGGATGACCGTACCGATACCATCCGCATCAAAAGTGATTATTGGATCGGCAAACAGTTTGTCCTGACACAAAAAGGTACTGCCTTTTTGAATGTGGAATGGGAGGAGATGATTGATCAGGAAGGGGATGCTGAGACATTCGAGGTGTACAGCAACCAGAAATGGAGCGCCACAGTGACGGAGGGAGACCCCTGGTTGAGCATTCTCTCGGGCACCGCCGGTGAACTGAACGGGAAGATCACGGTGAAAGCGACGAAAAATAAGGGAGAGCAACGTACCGGGATCGTAACGATATATGACCGCCACGGGAAAGTTGCTTTGGAAGTGCCATGCACACAGGAGGGCGTATTGCTCACGCCGGCTACCCCCGAGAATGGGAAATGGTTCGCCATTTATGAACAGGCGCAACAACTCGTTATTCCTGTTGAAACGAACGTGGAGTGGAGCGTATCAAAGGAGAATGAATCAGACGATGATTGGTACGACTTTGAAAAAACTTCATTCAATGGTTCTGATAATCTGGTGATCAATGTCTCTGAGCATAAGGGTGCCAGTGTGCGTACCGGAGTAATTGTGCTGACGACCAAAACGGATGAGGGAACAACCCCACTGGTGAAGACCGTAAAGTTTAAGCAGGCGAATCCCCGGATACCGGTGGTGAAAGAGGTGAACAAAACAGTGAGCGGCGATTATTATGGGCCGGGAGGCTTAATGCCGGGACGCTATAACTTCTATCTGGAGCCATTTGGCAATACACAAATACGGCTGTTCTTTATCTGGAGCGGAAGCAACCCGTATGCCGAATTGCGGTTCCACCTCTTAAACAAGAAAACCAGCTTGAGCACAACACCCTGGTGTGGGGATGTTTTCAATGAAAAAAGCAGTTGTATTCATGATGTAGACACCGACAAGCCGAATATCCTGTCATTCAATATTAAAGAAGCTGTGGATGCAAAAGATCCGGGCAAATCGTGGATCTATACAGAGTGGTTATTGAATGATGTAGTGATAGCGAAAGCAACCAGCGACGGAATCACGGATGCAAACGGATCGAGTGATACGTGGAAGATACCCTTCAACCAAATCAGCGCCGGCGGGCTCTTTATGCTCCGTGCTTCCGGGGGGAGTGTCGTACTGAAGAAGTGGGAATACATCGCTCCGCTGGTATGGGGGGATTAATGGATGTGAGAAAATGAGTATGCAAAAACTATTTATTGTACTGTGTATAGCCCTGCTTGGGTTTTCGTGTATCACCTGTTCGGATAGCGACAAAACAAATGAGATCCATCCGGAAAACAAGTACCCGCTCGTTGCCTTTGTGGTGACAGTAGGCAAGTCGCATTATCATGGGAAGATCGATCAATCTTTGCACAGGGTTGAAATCAGTGATATTGCAGATCCCAACGCCATTACGGGTGTGGATTATACTTTAATGAGTGCCGGGGCTGCTATTTCGCCCGATCCCGCAACATTCATCGGAAGATGGAAAAAGGAACAAACGGTAACGGTGACAACGGAGGATCATGTGCAAACTACGTATACCATCGTATTCACAACGTTTGTCGAGCCGGTTGAGAAGGTACTTTTTTGGGACGATTTTGACGGGAATGGCCCCCCCGACCCCGACAAATGGGTCCTTTGCAAGAAAGCCGGCTCCGACTGGAATGATGAAATGTCGGAAAGCTATGATCAGGCTTATGTGAAAGACGGTAAGCTGGTGCTGGTGGCTGAAAAAGTGAATGGTGCATATCAGGCGGGAGGGATTACAACCAACGGCAAGTTTGATTTCACTTTTGGCAAAGTAGAAGTACGTGCCAGAATCATCAGACATCCCGACGGTGCTTTCCCGGCTATATGGATGATGCCTCGGAGATTTATTTACAATGGCTGGCCCAACTGCGGGGAAATCGATATCATGGAGCATATCAAACAGCAACCCAATATTCATCAAACCGTACATACCCATTATACGTATCATTTAGGGATCAAAAATCCGGCCAATACATCCGCCTTTACCTGTAATTATCAGGAGTGGAATACCTATGGCGTTACATGGACAGAAGATCAATTAACGTTCTCTGTCAACGGGCAGGCAACGTTTTCTTATCCCAATTTAAAATTGGGCAATGAAGCAGCAATGCAACAATGGCCCTTTACCAGGGAGGCCTCATTTTACCTGATCCTGAATATGGGATTAGGAGGGAAGCCCGATTCCTGGGCAGGCCCGGTCGATGATTCCAATTTACCTGCCGTCATGGAGATCGATTGGGTGAAGGTAACCGGTACCGATCATACTCCTCCCGGCGATACACGTAAGGCGGTTATCGGATACCTGCCTCTGAACGACGGGGAATTCGGGGAAGTGTTTCCATCCCTTGAATGGAATCATTTGACACATGTCAATGCCTGTTTTGCAAGAGTGAGATCAGACGGCTCGCTCGATGTAGAGAGTGTACGGAATCATATCAAAGAAGTTCGTCAGGCAGCCCGCAAAAACAATGTGAAGATGCTTATTTCAATAGCCAAAGAAGAGAAGGGATCCTTTGCCGCTGCCGTGAATGATCCGCAAGCCAGGAAAAAATTGACTGACCGGGTGATTGCATTTACCAGAGAAAACGAACTGGATGGTTTTGATATTGATTATGAAGATTATGATGACTGGGGCACGAACTTTCCCGCATTATTGGCGTTTGTCAGGGAGTTATATGGTGCCAAAGACGAAGGAATGTTAATGACTTGTGCCGTCAATTGTCGTTGGCGTAATTATGGTACAGAGTGGGCGCAATATTTCGATTATATTAACCTGATGAGTTATGGACGGAATGCATTTACTGATACTCCGGTTCAACATGCCTCATACGATGATTTTGTAAAAGACCTGACATATTGGAACGAACAGAGCCGGGCACCCAAAAGTAAACTCATCGGAGGGCTCCCTTTTTATGGCTTTTCCTGGGATGAGCGGTTGAAAAATGTAGTAGACAACAGGCGAAGAATACGATACAGCGCGATCCTTCAATATCTCGGGACAGAAGCTGCAGACAAAGATCATATTGATAACACTTATTATAACGGCCGTCCCACAATCACTGAAAAATGCAGGTATGTCAAAGAGAACAACTATGGCGGAGTGATGATCTGGCAATTGCTGCAAGATGCTCATGATGCTCATAATGACCTGAAACTCATCAAAGTAGTGGGAGAAACGCTGCAGTAATGCGAAGGCATGGATGGTTGCCTCCGTGATATTCCGATTCAACAACCGAAAGGAGGAGAAAATTACATTTTCCGGTATGCAGAGGGATTCTCTCCTTTGATCGCTTTGAAAACCCTGCTGAAATAGCGGGAGGAAGAGAAACCCACTACTTCCGATATTTCCGTAATATTCATGGAGGTTGTTGTGAGCAGCATGATTGATTTATCAATACGTTGTTTGTTCACGTAGTTGATGATGCCCATTCCCGTAATGGCTTTCACTTTATTAAACAACAGGGAGCGGCTCATACACATCTGATGCGCGAGAAAAGTGACGTCCAGCTTCGGATTACTCATATGATTTGCTATGAAGGCATTCAGTTTCAATAGAAAGGCTTCGTCAGCGTTGCTGAAGCACATTTCTTTGTGTGACAAACATTGATCTTCTTGATACCTTAGCCGGATCTGTTCTCTTTGTCTCAGTTGATTGTAGATCAATGCCAATAAGCTGTCCACCTCAAATGGTTTCGGAAGGAATGCATCCGCGCCGGTTTTATAGCCGATGCGCATATGGTGGGAATCATGATAGGCTGTTAACAGGATAAAGGGAATATGGCTAATATCCAGGTTCGTCTTTACTTCCCGGCAAAGATCGAACCCATTCATGCGCGGCATCATCACATCACTGATAATAATGTCCGGTACCTTCTTTTTAATTTGCTCCAGTCCTTCTTTTCCGTCTTTTGCTACGTACACACGGGCAAAATAATCGCTCAAGGTTTCTTTCAGATAATTGCGCAATTCAGCCGTATCTTCTACTACGATCACGAAGAATTTTTTTAAAAACGTGTAGTCAATCTGATCCGGTTCTTTCACCCCGATATCAGCAGCAGCTTCTTCGGAGGGCCACTCAGCCTGTGCGTTCGCATCTGTGGATAAAGGCAATTCATAATAAAATTCCGCGCCCCGTTCCGGTGCATTCAATGCGCCTATGTTCCCTTTATGCAGCGTAATGAGTGTCTTGGCATATGATAACCCTATTCCGCTCCCGCCTTTCTCATGTGTCCCCTGGTAAAAATTGGAGAAGATGCCCGCTGTATCTGCCCAATCTAATCCGATCCCTTCATCTTTAACCGATATCCTGACCCGGTCATTGTTGGGTGACATGCGGGTAATCAAGGTTGTTGTAGTGCCTGATTCACTGAACTTCAGCGCATTCATCAGGAAATTGGAAAGCACAAATTCACATTTTATCTTGTCGAAAGGCACTGTATGGATTCGTTCATCCGGATCATAGGCCAATTTGATGCCTTTTACTTTGTACTCATTGGCAAACTTATCTCCTACAGACCGAACCCATTCATTCAAAGGATGCGGCACAATATGCAACTGATCCTGCCCCTCTTCCAGCTTTCTCACATCCAGTACCATATCCAGGATTATCTTCATTTGACAGGCCTGCCTGTAAATCAAACCTAACTGATGCTCCGTATCTTTATGGCAGGATTCTCGATCAATCAGACGTTTCAGCGGGGCGCAAATCAAGGTAAGAGGCGTGCGAAGTTCATGACTGATATTGGTCAAAAAGTTGATCTTTTCTTCATACATACGGTTCTTGATGCGTGTGATCTCTTTTCTTTGTTTCACCTGATTCTTCCGGTGAAAATAAAACACAATGCCATATGCACACAGGAGCAGCAACAATATCGCTCCTGCCCGAAACCATACCGTTTTCCACCAGGGAGGGGCGACGATGATATGAAGAATTTGTTGTTTCGGGCTCCATTCGCCAATACGCGTGTAGTAGGAAGCGGTGATGGTATATTCGCCTATCGGCAAATGACGTATCGTAAGCTGATTGGAGTTGTTTCGGGTTAACTCCTTATCAAATCCTTTGATCCCGAATATGAAAGTATTCTTGCGAAAGATGTCATCTTCATTCAACAACACTTTCAGTTGTAAAGAAGAAAAATTCCAA
>Ga0265294_10010645_pt1 | contig 10430 bp, 17 predicted proteins | sample MunlanPumphouse3_FD_192504 | JGI IMG/M metagenome (GOLD analysis project Ga0265294, IMG submission 192504) | Groundwater microbial communities from a municipal landfill in Southern Ontario, Canada - Pumphouse #3 | ecosystem: Environmental > Aquatic > Deep subsurface > Groundwater | place...
GATGAAAGCCCCGGTGAAGTTGTCCTTTTCCAAGGTAGAAAGTTTAAAACATACCGAGGAATGGGAAGCATTGGCGCCATGACCAAAGGAAGTACCGACCGATATTTCCAAGAAGGAACCGCCGCTGATAAACTTGTACCCGAAGGAATTGAAGGACGAGTAGCCTACCGAGGAGAAATTGCCGATATTATCCACCAATTTGTTGGAGGACTTAGAAGTTCAATGGGATACTTAGGAAGCAAAGACATTCCAACATTCCAAGCAACAGCAGAGTTTGTAGAGATTACCAGTGCAGGGTTGAGAGAGAGTCATGTGCATGATGTGACCATAACAAATGAGGCACCAAATTACCACGTATAATATGCTTTTATAGCATCATCTTTTAAATTCACTCTACGTTGAAGAGTGAATTTAAATGCTCACGTACTTGCATGTACGCTCCGCTTTAAATCCATTCTTCGCCTTGATTGACTTCAAAATCTAATACTCTAAAAGCATATTAATGGAAAAGAATAAGCCTCTTTTTCTCTATTCTATTTTATAGTATAGTGTTTAAATCTAATTTTATCTTTTATCATATCAATAATGTTTTACCAATAATACTATCTCTCCGAATAAATTTAACAAAATGATAGCAATATTTTTTATACTAAAATGTGTAAGAAGACTTTATTAAATTGTTTATAGTTATTTTAATATACGATATTTTAATGTATGTTATTTATTGTTTTTCAGGCTGTTTTATATATAATGTATATTCAATAAATAGTTAATCTACTAGAACATTCAATTATGGAGTATAAATGACAGATTACGAATTAATCACTGAAATAACAGGAGTAACTGGAGAAGAAGCTATAGACACAATGATAAATAATTCTAGTAACTCTAATAAAAAAGACTTATTTAAATCTACATTTTCTACAACAGACTTAGCAAAAGAATGCAATCAAATAGATACCGCTAACCAACTGAATTACTTATTAAGAAATATGAAATTACTATTACCAAATGGTTATTTATCAGAAAATACTATAAAAAGTAAATTAGCAATAATTTTCAAGGGTAAAAATAAACAAGGTGAAGAATATTCACAAATCAGATGGACAACAAAAGGTCGAGATTATATTTTAAAAAATATAAATCAAAATGAGTTATCTGAAAATATTAAAATAGTTGATGATGTAGAATTAAGATACACTCATCCAAACAATGATCTGACTGAATATGTTGATGCCTATATTATTCTTTGTAAAGTTAAAAATGAAGAAAATAATATATATAAACTTAATCAAAAAATTAATTACAGTAATATTGCGGAAGAATTAATTGAAAAAATTATTAAAAAAGGTAGTATTAATACAAAATATTGGACTTGTTATACAGATGAAGAACTACAAAAAAGTGAAATAATTTATTGGTCAGATTCAGATTTTAGTGATATGGATGATGACTATTATGATGATAGTGAAGAAGGAGAAACTCAACGAATGATTAATGAAGTTTCTAATCAACTAGGATATGATGTAGATGAAGGATTGGCTAGGTCATTTATTCATGATATGTCAAAGTAAAGTCCTCGTTCCCAACTTCCAGTTGGGAATGCATAATCCAGTATGTATTCCCTGCAAAAGATAGGGTGCAGACCCCAAATGGAAACTTTCTCTTTCAAACATACTCATTAAGAATCATACAAAAATATCAAACTTAAGTGAAACTCACTTAAGTTTTGTTATAATAGTCCATAAATGAATTATTGGAGGGTATTATGTGTATAAATCCGAACTACATTGTAGATGAACAAAATCATAAAATTGCTGTTCAATTAGATATAGAAACTTATGAACAAATTACAGAAACTCTTGAAAATTTTGGACTCTATAAACTTATGGAAGAAAACAATGATACTGAAACATTATCGGTAAAAGATGCAAGAGAATACTACAAATCACTCAAAGAAAATAAACTCTCATAATATCAATGAAAATTGAATACAGAAAAAAGTTTTTAAAAGAACTTTCAAAACTGCCAGACGAATATGCCCAAACCATTGAAGAGTTTGTTTTTGATATTTTCCCAACTTATGATAATTTAAGTCAAATCGGTAAAATTGAAAAAATGACTGGCTATAAAAATTATTTTAAAATAAGATTTGGTGATTACAGAGTGGGTATTAAAAAAGAAGATGACACAGTCATCATTGAAACTGTAAAACACAGAAGAGAAATATATCAATATTTTCCATAGACTTTTAACTTCCAGTTGGGAATGCGTGCTTAAGTATAATACTCAAACTTTATCTCATCCTTGACAAAGCGTACGATATCTAGTACAATTTAGAAAATTAATTTAAAGGTTATCTATGACAAAAGTTATGTCGGTAAGCCAAGTTAGAGCAGATATTTATAATGTTATGGATGAAACAGCACAATCTCATGAACCAGTACTTATTACTGGAAAGAGAAACAATGTTGTTATGCTCTCCCAAGAAGATTGGAATGCAATAGAAGAAACATTATATTTAAACGCCATACCTAATATGGCATCTTCAATTCAAGAGTCAATGAATGCACCAGATGAAGAGTTTAGTGAAAATATTGAATGGTAGAGTATAAAATTCTTTATAGTAAATTGGCATTAAAAGATGCTAAAAAACTATCAAGTGCCAATTTAGATAACAAAGCCAAAGAGCTTATTAAAATCATCAGAAAAAACCCCTTTCAAAATCCACCACCTTATGAAAAATTGGTTGGCAATTTAAATGGTTCTTATTCACGAAGAATAAATATACAACACAGAGTAATTTATGAAGTAAGAGAAGAGGATAAAGTCGTGAGAATTTCCAGAATGTGGTCGCATTATGGAGAATAAGACAACATAACTTTCCTCCTCCTTGACACCAAAATGTTATTACAATATAATTACAAAATAAATCAATTCATTTGGAGTATACAATGACAATGCTAACAAAAATAGGTAACTCTCAAGGTATTAGAATACCAAAGGCACTGATTGCTCAAGCTCATTTAGAAAATGTTCCTATTGAGTTGGAAGTTGTCGAAAATGGGTTGTTGATAAAACCTATTTTATCTTCAAAAAGAGAGACTTGGAAAGAGCATACACAAAATGTTATTTTAAAAAATAAAGATATAAAAGAGACTAGCGTCATTGATGAATTTTTAAATGACAGTGATTTAGAAGAGTATCAATGGTAGATGAAATCAAGCGGTTTGATATTGTTTTAGTCAAACTTAATCCAACAGTAGGTTCAGAAATTCAAAAAACAAGACCTTGTATTGTTATATCTCCCAATGAAATGAATGTTTTAAAAACGGTGATTATTGCCCCCATGACAAGCCAAGGATTTGATTTTATTTTCAGACCTGTAATTCACTTTGAAAATAAAAATGGCTTGGTATTGTTAGACCAAATCAGAGCAGTTGATAAAACAAGAATTGTTAAAAAAATTGGTGAAGTCAATAAAGAAAAAGCAAAAGAAATCTCTCAAATGCTTATGGAGATATTTGACTACTAATTTTCTTTCATTCCTAATACTTTTCACCATTTCCCACTTCACCTCTTTATTACTAACTTTTCACTATAATACGCCCATTATAAAAATAGGGCGATGAATGGCAAAAAGTCAAAACAAGAACAGTGTTAAAAGTGAAAAAATGGATATGCTTGCAGCAAGAAGCAATGAGAACAGAAATGCAACGCTTAAAGCATTTTCAAAAGATACCACAGTAAAAGAGCAGGTGGTCAATGCCCGAAAAGGGGCTAATTTAGATAAAAAGAAAGCTAAAGCAAAAAGTAAAGCCAAAATGGCAAAAGCATCTAAAAAGAAAGCTAAAAAATAACGGTGATGTTAAGCCTACTATAAAGGCTTAAACAATCACTTCTCCTTGGGCTGTTTTTCGGACATCTTCAATCTTAAACGTTTCGTTAGCAATAGTTCTTGGAGTGCTGTTTTGGTGCTCGTTGATAACTTTTTGGATGGTGACTAACTCCTCTTTACTGAAAAGAGTTTCATCATAATCTTCTTCCATTTTTAGAAAACTTAGCTCAATAAACTTCTCATTTGCACGTACTTCAATGTCCAAATAGTCTAAGAGTTCTTGGATTAAAAAAAGCCGTTCATCTTCTTCGTCCAGTTCTTCTTCATTGGCAATAATATCAAACAATTCGCTCAACATTTTACCCTCGGGGTTTCGATTGAGTTTGATGTACTCATCGCCAAATATCTTTTTGCCGCAGTGTTTAAAATGGTTGTAATCGATTAAAAAAAGCATAATCAGAAGCTTTTTGTCGTTCAAGTTTTTAACTTTTTTGTGCAACATATATAAAATTACATTAGCAATTTTCGTTATATCAAAATTCATAGGGTTCCTTTAAATATCATCTTCGTTTTCTGCTTTCATCTCTTCGAGGCTGTCTAAAATATCTTGGGCATCTTTGGATGTTAAGTTGCCTAGCCGTATGTCTTCTAAAACTTCGTCAAAATATTTTTTGACTTCTTGCATATATTTGAGTTCTTCTTTGAATTCTTTGGTTGCTTTTTTTTGAATTTGTTGTTCGAGTTCTTTAATATCTTCCGATACTTCTACAAGAACATCTGTTTTTAACAACGTTTCTAACTGTTGAATGGTATTCATAGGTGCTCCTTTTTTGGAAGTATAACGTATTATACTTTATAAGAGTTCTATGGGTATTTTTACAACGGCTTTAAAAACCAATTCAGAACTCTTTTTTTGGATACAAGGTTGGTGGGCATCTTGCGGATAAAATATTGCCAAATGCCCCTCTTTGATACATAACGATGAAAAGTTTTCGTGGGTTACTTTATATTTGATAAAATCATTTTCCTCATGATATGGCTCAAGTAGCGTCAAATCTTCAATAGGACAAACATCCATAAACTCTTGCCCTTTAACCATAAATTGAACATCGACATATTTTTTATGCGATTCAAAAAAGGCATTTTCTCTTGCTTTGGTCAAGTAGGCTTGTTTTAAAACAAAAATTCCATCGGTTAAATACTCTTTCAAAGATTCATTGGGTTGTATGCGCAAGAAATCATCGTTGATGGTTTCTAAATAAGAAAAAACCGTTTGAAAACACGCTTGTGGTAATTGTTGTTTCAGTGTTGCTACATTTCCAAAAACTGCCATGGATTTTCCTGTAAAAATTTTGGCGTATTGTAACATTGTTTTTTATGATTTGTCTTGAACGGAATGGTTGTTGTATACCTGCAGGTAAGAAACTACAAAAAATAAGGATTACAATGAAAGAAAAAACAAAAAAGGCATTTAATCCTAACGATTTTTTTACCACCAAACGGGTTGAAGATGTTGCCACTGCTTTTGAACAACTTAAATTACTTGATTATAAAAAAGTGAATTTAGCCGATGAAATCACAAAATACAACTATGAAATTACCTCGAAAGAGTACGTGCCATTTGAATTTAGCGAGATAGAAGCGTATTATACGCTAGAAGTGGACACCATAGTTTAAACCAATGAAGTTTTCTTCATTGGTTTAATAGCTTATTTGCAAGGTGATAGAGAGAGTTCTTTTTCATTTTTTTTCAAAAAGGCTTCTCCAATCCCTTTGACATTGAGTACTTCATCCATGGTTTTAAAACACTTCTTTTGTGTTCGATACTCAACAATAGCTTGCGCTTTTTTCTCACCAATACCGTTTAATTGGGTCAACTCTTGAACCGTTGCCTTATTTAAATCAACCGCCAACAACGTAAACATACAACACACTAATCCGATAATTATTTTCATAATAGCTCCTTTTTTAAAATAGTTACATTATAAAGACATTAAATTGATAATAAGCTTAAATTATTACAAAAATATCACAAAATAAAACTTTTCTGGCTTAATAACCAATATAAAGGTTCTGTTGTATAATAAAACTAAATTTTACTAGGAACTTTTAATGTCTTTTGCCTCATTTTCTCTCTCTTCTTTGCTTTTAAATACGTTAAAAAAAATAAGCTACGAAACTCCAACCCCCATTCAACAGCAAGTTATTCCTTTGGTGTTACAAAAAGCAGATGTTTTAGCGCAAGCACAAACTGGCAGTGGAAAAACAGCGGCATTTGTTTTGCCTATATTAAATGCGTTATTGGAAGAACAAAACAGTAAAAAACCGCAAATTAAAGTGTTGGTTTTAACACCTACTCGAGAACTGACACTTCAAGTTGCCGAAGTTTTTTCTGCATTGAGTCAAGATTTTGAGAGAAAACTCAAAATTGTCTCGATAATTGGTGGACAAAGCATTGGTGATCAGTTATTGGAAGTGCAAAAAGGGTGCGACATTGTGGTGGCAACTTCGGGAAGATTGTTGGATATAGTACGAAAAAATCAAATCAATTTTGCCCATTTACGCTATTTTGTACTCGATGAAGCCGATAAAATGTTGGATTTAAATTTTACAGATGAGTTAAATACGGTTTTAGAAATTTTGCCAAAAACAAGACAAAACTTGCTTTTTTCAGCGACGTTTCCCTCTAAAATCATGGATATTGTTTCTAAAATAACTCAAAATGCTCTTCATGTAAGTATAAAAAGCGATGAAACTGTCGTCAAAACCTTGCACCAACGAGTTCTTTTGGTCGATAAAGCCAATAAATCGGCATTGCTTCGGCATGTTATTTCTCATGAAAAGTTAGAACATATTTTAGTGTTCATGGCAAATAAACGTTCTTGCGATAACATTGCGCAAAAATTCCGAAAATATGGATTCAACGCCGACTCTTTTCATGGCGATTTAACCCAAGAAGAGAGAATTTTGACGCTTGAAGAGTTTAAAAACAAAGATATTCACATCTTATTTGCCACCGATATTGCTGCACGAGGTTTGGACATTCAAACCATTACGTGTGTGGTGAATTATGATTTGCCACGAAGCACGGCGGATTATGTTCACCGAATCGGAAGAACTGCACGTGCAGGAAAAAGTGGTTTAGCCATTACACTTTTAAGCAGTGAAGATTTTGAACACTTTAAACTCATTGAAAAACGGTGCAATATTACTTTAGAAAAAGAGGAAATCGAAGGGTTTGAATTGACTCAAGTGAGTGTGCCAAAACCCAAAGGAGCTGAACCTGTTAAAGGCAAACGAAAAAGCAAAAAAGACAAACTGAGAGAAAAAGCAGCCAACGAATCTTGACAAACAAAGTATTGAATAGCTATTTTAGATAAGTTTTGTTAAAATGCAAAAGAATTAAAATACGATGGAATATCCTTGAAAATTGAAACAAAAATAGCCCAATTTGATACGCCTTTACATTTAGAAAGTGGGCGAATTTTAGAAAACTACGAAATTATTTATGAAACTTATGGGCAATTAAACGATGACAAATCCAATGTAATAGTTATTTGCCACGCCTTAAGTGGTTCACACCACGCAGCAGGACGCTACAACAATGAAGCCAAACCCGGATGGTGGGACAACTTTATTGGCGATGGAAAAACCATAGACACTACGAAATATTTTGTGATTTGTACCAACAATTTGGGGTCGTGTTTTGGCTCAACTTCTCCTATGAGCATTCCCAAAGGAAGCAGTGAACCGTATGGGTTTAAATTTCCTGTTTTAACGATTTCAGATATTGTCAAAGCACAAAAAAAATTGTTTGAATCTTTGGGTATTACTCATGTTAAAGCCATTATTGGGGGAAGCATGGGTGGAATGCAAGCGTTGTGTTACTCCATTGAGTACCCCACATTTGCTGATTGTGTGATTGCGTTAGCAACAACTGCATACACACGACCGTGGGCGATTGCCTTAAATAAAATAGGCATTGAAGCCATACGACATGACCCTGCATTTAAAAATGGAAAATATACCAAAGATGATTTAATCGCAACTTCTCTTCCTGGATTGGCTATTGGAAGAATGGCAGGCTTAATTGCGTATGTAGGTCCCAATTCACTCAATGAAAAGTTTGGAAGAAACTACGCTCCAACCGATGGTTTGTACGAATTGTTTGGGCGATTTGAAGTGGAAACTTATTTGGAATACAACGCCTATAATTTCCCTAAAATATTTGACCCCTTGTCCTATTTGTATATTTGTAAAACCATGAATATTTTTGATGCAGCACGTGGAAGCGATAAATTACCCGATGCCTTAGCCAAAGTTAAAAATAAATTGCACTTGATTTCATTTTCCGATGATGTGTTGTTTTTCCCCAATGAAATGGAAGAGATTTACAACATTATGATTGAGTTAGGCAAAGAAGATTTGGTGACCTATAAAATGATACAAAGCCAACATGGACACGACTCTTTTTTGGTAGAAGTGGATAAATTTAAAGATTATATTGTAGAACTATTAGAGGAAAAACAATGAGTAAAAAAGAACAAAACAGTGAAGAAAAAAGCGTTTTAAGCTTTGAAGAGAAAATAGAAAATGCCAAAAAATTATTGGAAAAACTCATTGACCCACAAATCACGTTGAGTAATTCCGTTGAGATTTACAAAAACGGTATGAGTGAATTAAAAGAGGCACAAGCGCTGCTTGAGAGTGCTAAATTGGAGTTTGAAGAGTTACAAAAATAAGAAGTTGACCTATGATTTCATAGGTCATAACTCTTTTTTATTTTTTAAACTTTTTAAGTACGGGTTCTACTATGGGTACAACTTTAACCGTAATAAACCCAATAATCGCACCTATGAGAATTTCACTTATAAAACCACCCAATGGAATCACTTTTAAGGTTTCATCAAAGGCGTGTAACATGTGTGTTTCATGTACAATAATTCCACCGCCAACAGCCAGCATGGCAACTGTTCCAACAACTCCAATGGTTTTAATAATATACGGCATGGCTTGAACAAAACCATTGCCGATGGTTTTTAAAAACATACTCTTTTTTTCTTGTAAATAAAAGCCAATATCATCGAGTTTAATAATCAGTGCCACAATTCCATAGACAAACACAGTGGTTAAAATTCCCACTAAAACCAAAACGGAAACTTTTGTCATAAACTCGGTATTGGAGACTAAACTGAGTGTGATAACAATAATTTCAAACGACAAAATAAAATCGGTTTTAATCGCCCCTTTGACCTTTTCATCTTCGAGTTTTTCAGTGCTTAACTCTTGTATGGTCTCTTTTTCATCGGCAATTTCATGGTGTTGCCCCAATTTTTCTAAAATACTCTCAACTCCTTCGTAAGCTAAGTAAATTCCTCCTAAAATCAAAATAGGAGCAATCAACCAAGGTGCTAAAAAGCTCATGAGTAAAACCACGGGAATAATGATAAATTTGTTTTTAAAACTTCCCATGGCGATTTTATAAACAATAGGAAGTTCTCGAAGCGCTGCTTTTCTTTTGGCTTCTAAAATAGCTGTTTGTCGGATAGTTTCAAGTTCTTCTAAAATTATTTTTTGAGATTTTTCGTCGAGTTTTTCAATATTTTGTTTGAATTCTTCAACCGATTTGGCTTTATTTAACTCATTTTTTAAAATATCCGAAGTGGTTTCATTGGTAAAATTCGCAATGGCAGCCAAGTCATCAACAACAAGACCAGACGATTTGATACTTGCCAGTTTAGTGTAGGTGGCAATGTCATCAAAAAGCACTCCCACATCATCAAGTGAAGTTGCCAATGATTTTGTAGCCGTTGCCATGGTTTTTCCAGCAAGTGAACTGACATCATCTGCAAGAATGGATAAAAATCCTAAAAATCCTGCCATTGTTTTCCTTCTAAATTTTTTTTGTATTTTAGCATAATAAAAAGAGAGTTAAATTAAGAAAATAAAACAAAAATATGACAAATTGACATATTTTTAAAACCGTTACACTTTTTTTGTTAAACTTTTTTGCAAAGGAGAACGCTATGAAAACCATCAACGAACTACACCACTTAGATAAACCTCGCGAAAAACTGCAAAAAAATGGTTTGGATTGCCTAAAAGATTATGAACTCATGGCTGTTTTAATAGGAACAGGTGTTCAAGGCAAAGATGTGATAAAACTATCCAAAGAGATAATTTCTCTTTTAGATACACACTTTGAAACCCTAAATTTAGAGAAGCTCTTACAAATACACGGCTTAGGCTCTGCCAAAGCTTCACAAATCTTAAGTGCCATTGAGCTTTCCAAACGCTATTTAAAACAGAAAAAAAGCACTAAAATAAGCAGTTCAAATGATGTTTACCACGAGCTCAAACTATACTACAATAAACAACAAGAATATTTTTTGGCTCTGTATTTAGACGGTGCGAATCATCTGCTTGACACCAAAGTCATAAGCATTGGCACACTCAATCAAAGCTTAGTTCACCCAAGAGAAGTATTTGCCTATGCGGTTGAAATACGATGTGCCAGTATCATCGTAGCCCACAACCACCCCAGTGGCATTTTAAAACCAAGCAGTGAAGACCTAAGTATCACACAAAGGCT
>Ga0265294_10010646_pt1 | contig 10429 bp, 10 predicted proteins | sample MunlanPumphouse3_FD_192504 | JGI IMG/M metagenome (GOLD analysis project Ga0265294, IMG submission 192504) | Groundwater microbial communities from a municipal landfill in Southern Ontario, Canada - Pumphouse #3 | ecosystem: Environmental > Aquatic > Deep subsurface > Groundwater | place...
CGGCTGAATGGGTTAGATGTCCCGGGAAGCAGTTGAGCTAATAAAGACAGTTTGTTTGCGATGTCAGAAAAAGCCATAAGGCTTTGATAATCAAGGGTTTTACCCCTATTTTTCTATGTCAAAAGGTGGAAGTGGATTTAAATCCATTTCACCCCCTGTTCAGGATGTGCCTCGCGCCCGGTGGGTTGAGGATTTTGCGGTTTCCGCTGGAATATGTGGTGCGTTTCGATACTTCGGTGCCGCGGTTGCCTGTAAATTTATCGGATTCGCCGGTAGAGGGAAGTCGTGCGCCGAGCATCGATGCCGCCACGGCACAGCCGATTATCCCGTCGAACCAATGGTTGTCGGATGCCTCCGGGCGCAGTCGCCACTCGTCGACTTTGCGGCCACGGCCTTCCGTCTTGACTCGAAACTCGGACGTGAATTGTTCTGAGATGAGCTGATGAGTCAGGGGATTGCTTCCAAAAAGCGACAAGTTACCCTTGTCGCCCATGGCAAGAGCGAACCTCGCGTGGATGAAGCTTTTCCAGTAATTGGTATCAAAAAGGGCGTGACGGATGGCTCGTTTGCCCCGGACGTTCGGGATCATCCAGTTGTGTCCGATGCGGTCGCCGGGCTGGCGGCGGTACTCCCAGAAAGGCTTCGACGAAGCTCCGATATATCTTCCGTGACTCGGCAGAAGGACAGCTGCGTGTGCGTTTTGCCGGCAGAACTGATAGACAACGTCGGTCGACTGACCCCAGTTTGCGTCGACAAGACAACGTTCAATTTTCATCATTGCGCCATCGTCACGAAGCCACTCTTTCTTAAGGTATGCCTCGCATACTTTTTCGAGTCCGCCATAGATGCAGCCTTCGAGTCCGGCCCCGGGAGTGGCATCCTGGAGAGTCGGGTGCGCATCCTTCAGGTGGAAGTATTTGCGGAACTGCTCAGGGTAAGTTCCGTAATCAATAACGTATCCGGTGAAGTCTTCTTCCCATGCGGCGATCAGCCAGTACAGGAGTTCCTTCTGAACGTCGATAAACATTGTCACGAAATTGCATCCGACGGGGATTTCGCCGCGCTTCATACCGTTTGTTTTGCGGGCTATTTCATCGGCTGACATGATCTTGTCTTCGCTGAGATTTTCCGGCATCGGTTCGTTCTGATACTCCCCCCAGAACGCGAGTTCGTCCTGGAATTTGAGATTCATCGCATGCTGAACGGCAGAGAGTTCGTCATGATTAAAACGGGCTTTCCAGGCGATTTCCGCGCCCTCGTCCATTTCGTTTCGGTGTGCTTCGTAAAAGGCGGTGGCATCTCTCAGGTCTCCATGTTCGCGTAAAGAATCTGCCCGTATTTCGGAGTACTGCTCCCAGAGCTTTTCGTCGGATGGGAATTTATAAATCATCTTCGTCCGCTCGCCGTTCCATTCCGGGTGTGTCGCACTGTTCAATATCTGATCCGCCATGTCACTCTGACGAATCACCGTGCATGGCATGATGCCGGATATTTTCTGTCCCGGCCCGGCAAGTCCGAGAACGTCACCAGCCAGAACACGCACCCGCTTTCTGGTCTGCTCCAGAGAATTAGCCGATTCGGAGGTCTGCGGATCGTCGATGATTACAAGCGACGGCCGCACGGGTTTCGCGTTGCTGGGGCGCTTGAATTTCATGCCCCTGATTCGCCCGGTAATTCCGGCCACCCGAATGATCGCGCCGGAAGCGGAGCTTCCTTTTATAGTCGGCAGAACAATTTCATTCGCAGTCCAGCTGATGCGTGTGCGCTGGCCTCTATAAAGTTGTCCGGAGCAACGATTTGAGATGCCGCCCAGGCACTGGATCGGAAACACGACTTCGGGAAAATCTTCAAGAAGAAGCTCGTTGACTTCGAGTTCCGTCTTGATGCTGTCGAGCATCTCAAGCGCTGCGGTTTCCGTGGAACTTATCAAGGCGACGAATTCCCGGTGTCCGTAAAGCATGGCCCAGAGACATGCCGTTTCGGCGAGCGTCGATTTGCCGGAACCGCGCGGCATCGCCATCGCAAAAAGTCCGCCGTGAAGAACAGCCTGTTCTATCTTCGCAATCACCTTCAGATGATCGTCCGACCACATGAGATGGAACGTGTCACGGAAATAGCTTTCACAGAAAAGCCTGAACTTCCTTTCGCAAGCGGCCTTTCGTTCCGGATCGGCTACCGACGGCAGCGGCCCGATATCGCGGCCCGACATCGAAAGCGTCGCATTCCTTGCTCGCGCCGACTCTTTGAACGTCTCGTAGTCGGGTGCGGCATGCTCGACTTGCGGCGCATGTTTCCTGTCGAAAAGCCACGCGACATATCGCGGCAGGCTTATCAGCTTCCGGTTGCCGGAGTCGGCGATCCGGAACTTCACCTGATTATAATGACGGTAAACCTGGCGTTCCGTAATGACCGTCCCAAGTGGAGTCAGGTTCAGGAGATGCGCCAGCTCGATCGGCCTCAGTTTAAATGGATCAATTGCCACTTTCAAGCTCCTTTACCAGCCATGCCGCGTAGTGTACAAGGTTCACCGTTCCGTCTGGATTTACGGGCGCGCCAGCGCTGATATCCTTGCGGATATTTTCCTCGGAAACGTGGCGGCTTCCGGAGCGTCGCAGGATATTCACAATATCTGAAATCGGCAATGCCGTGCCATTGAGTTGGTTCTTGTTCATGGTTTATTTTATCCATGCCGAGTAACCGAAATCGTCGACCGCATTTCGGGCGTTCTGGGCTACCAGCAAGCGCCAGTAGCGCAAAGGTGAATACCACAGAGTCCTTTCCTTTGCAAGAAGTTCAGCATTCTCGCCGAGCCTGCGGTTCGCCGCAAGGAAGAGCTTGTAATCGCTGTAGTCGATTGGCCAAAATCTCCTCGCATATGTATATTCGACATCATGGATCAACACAGCTTCTTTGGCAAATCCCAGGAGCCGTGTCAGAACTTTCCTGAGCGGCTTCGGCGTATCATCGCTACCCGCTCCGTTGTAGCATGCCGCCAATTCTTCGTAGGTCAGAAGTTCGAACCATTTCGGTGTTTTCAGCCCCAGTTTTGTTATGGTGTCTCGCATAACGTGTGCTTCTGCAACGCTAATTTTCAATTTGCTCATAATCTTATCTCCCTTCTTCAACTTGTTTACTTAATGCTGCCCAATCGCAGCCTTCGCCGTGAACGAATTCAGCCCAGCGCTTGCGGATTACGTCGCAGTATTTCTCGTCGAGTTCCATGAGGAACGCCCTGCGTCCGGTCTGCTCGGCGGCGATGAGTGTACTTCCCGAGCCTCCAAAGAAATCTGCGACGAGGTCACCCTTTTTTGATGAATTTTTCATGAGATAGATGAGCATCTCGACGGGCTTCATAGTCGGATGCAGCTCGCTCTTTTTAGGTCTCGCAAATTCCAAGACAGTGGTCTGTGAAAAATCGCTGAACCAGCTGTGAGCCGCTCCGTCCTTCCACCCGTAAAGGATCGGCTCATGAATCCACTTATAGTCCTGTCGTCCAAGCACTAAACTGTCCTTCTTCCACACGAGACACTGCCTGAGTTTCAAGCCCGCCGCAACGCATGCGCTCCGAAAATTGAGACCCTCGGTATCGCTGTGAAAAAGATAAAATGACGCCCCCTGTTTCATGATGTCATGAGCGCACTTGAAGGCCGAAATCAGGAAGTTCCTGAAGTCGCCGTCCGACATGTCGTCGTTCTGGATCGTCATGCCGGTGCCCCCCTCGTAGGCGACATTGTACGGAGCGTCCGTGACGAGAATATCTGCCGACTCGCCGTGCATCAGAGTCTTGACATCATCGTTATTTGTCGAATCTCCACACATGAGCCGATGGATCCCGAGCTGATAGATTTCGCCGCGCTTACTTATCGGCTCCTCTGGAGCCTCCGGAACTTCGTTCGGATCGGTCATGCCATCCGTCACGACATCGTCCTCTTTGCCGTTCAGAAGAGCTTCAAGTTCAGAACTGTCGAAGCCCAGAAGCGAGAGGTCGAAGTCCATCTCCTGAAGTTCCGAAAGCTCGATCGGCAGCAGCTCGTAGTCCCAGTCCGCGATCTCGTTCGTCTTGTTATCGGCGATGCGATACGCCTTGATTTGTTCAGGCGAAAGATCGGTCGCGACATGCACCGGAACTTTCTCAAGTCCCATCTTTTTCGCCGCCTTCCAGCGGGTGTGTCCCACGATTATCACCCCGTCATTGTCGACGACGATCGGCTGGCGAAACCCGAATTCCCGAATACTTTTGACGACCGCATCGACCGCTCCATCATTAATCCTCGGGTTCTTTTCGTAGGGTCTGATTTCGTCCACGTTTTTCAATTCGACATTCATATCGTTTCTCCCGTTTTGTTTTTGGATTCCTTGATTATCTGACTCACCCTGCGGACGCTTATCCCCGCAAGATGGCTTATCTCTTTTCGCGTCGCGCCCCGTTCGTGCATCGAGACGACGAGCGCCTGTCTTTCAAACTTCGAATCTTCCGCCGGAACATAAAGTGCGCCGGTATGGTAACGCCGCAGTTCCCGGAGAAGTTCCGCCGGCAGTACATCCCGGGCATTCACATAATTTTTCATCTGGTTTTCCTTTATGGTTTTTTCCGATGTTAGGAAATTCGGATCGCGCACGCGATAAAACCCTAAAACAATAAAAATTTATATAGATATATAACTTTATTACTAACTTCCTAACACATGAGTTATTTTGTTGATTATCAGCACTTTAAGTGTTAGGAAATGCCTTTCCTAACAAGTTCCTAACTTCCTAACAAAGCCCCCTTCCTGTTAGGAGTTTTTTGGCAAAACTCCTAACACTTCCTAACAAAAACTCCTAACAGTAATCAGGGGGTATATTCCGGACAAAATACCTGTCGCCTTTCATTTTCAGGATGTCCCGTGCGATCAGTTCGTTTATCGCGTCGAGCCGTTCTTTTGCCGTGCTTCCTTTTCCGGCGTAATGAGAAATATCCCGTAACCCGGCCCCGGATTTACCCTCTCTCTGTACGGCCTTGAATACCCGCTTGAACAGTTTTTCCCTGAGCTTTATGAACTCATTCCCGTCCTCAATCCCCGAAAGCATTTTTTCGGCATGCGAGAAAAACCAAAGAATCAGTTTCTCGGCTCCGGCCCATGCCCGATCAGTTAGAATAACTTTTTCGCTTTGGGTCGATAAATCATTCGTGATTGAAAGCATCACCGCGAAGCGCGGCCCGTATTCATTTACCAATCTTCTCCAGTTTGGATGAAGGCTTGGAGGGCTTTCTTTCTTGAACATTTCGGAAAGGCTCCCAAGATAGCCTTCCGGAACCGTAACAACCCCCCGTTTCCTGCGGAAAGACTCCACGCAGAGTATGAGTTTATTCATGGTGTCCGCCGGGTCTATCTTTGCCGGATTTCCGAAAAATTCAGGCATCTTGCAATAAAGAAAACGCCCAAGAAAACCATCGCTTATATCAAGCTTGCTGACAATCGACTCAAAAACTTCAGGCTGAATATTTGCCATAATATTCGGGTAACAGTAATCCGTGGTACGCAGACTAGAGTTGCCCTTCGACGAAAATGAATGCTTGAAAAATCCTTTATTAAAAGCCTCCGTCAGAAACACTGTGGCATAGTGTTGCCAGTGATTGGGATTGAGCCACTTCGAAAATTCTGAAATCGTTATAAGTCCATTATTTCTAGCGATAAGAGCGTCCGCTATCCCTTCGGCGCTCCCGGCTGTCGCAATCCCCCAATTGAAATGCTTTGCCAGAAGATCAAGGATGTTTCCGATATCCTTTCCCGATGCCGAATTCGCCGCAAGCATCGCATAAACATTCGCCACCTGACCAAGTGCGGTATCGATATAAACACGTGCGAGTCCAGGGCCTATTTTAAGGTAATCGCTCAGATTATGCTTCGGCCTTTCGTCTCGTTCACTCAGGGCGCACCCGGCAATCACTATCGCTTTAAGCAAAGCCGCTTCAAGCGGCAGCCTTGGCTTCGTGACACGGCTGAAAAGTTCCGTTATCAACCCAAGGCATGTGCCGTCGAGAACAGCTCTTATATCATCGTTCGAAACTTTGTTCCATGGCTTGATCCGAGGCTTCTCTTCCGGTTTTATCTGTGTGATGATCCCGGAAATATCCACAGCGGGAAAGACCGATGGGATTATCTTATCGATTTCCGGCTCCTTGAGTCTGCGAAGGGCATGCCAGTCGTTGTCCCTGCAGCCATTATGATGGCACTTGAACCCTATCGCACCATTCGATTGTTGGGTAATAACCGCGCTCCTATTATTATGCTCGGAATTGAACGGACATATTTCAAAGACCCATTTCCTGCCGTCTTTCCATGCGCTGGGGCCTTCGGCCTCTGGACAGTGTCTCACAATCCAATCGTCAAGATTGAAAGAGTCGCCAGACTGTTGCAATGATGGCTCAGTCTTTGATGTTTCGCCCGCCAACTCCTTCAGTTTTTCAATCGGAACTATTTCCAAATTTTCAGGCGTTTCAATAATCTTCGCAATCCTGAAAATTCTATTTGCTACCTCATCACCCTTTCGGTTCCAAGTCCCCGGCAGTCGCCATATCCGGGCGAGATTATGGACGCTCTGGTCTATATGCACCTTATCATCGTTTACGCTCGAAAGAGCCTTCAAACATGCCTGAACAAGTCCGCTGTCGTCGGGCGGAAGATCAATGCGGTACATAAGTTGCGCACCGTTGCCTGAATCCATAAAAAGTGGACTCGTCCACCCCATGGATTTCAACCCTTCACTGATCTCAAGAGCTTTGTAAAGAGCGGCGTCATGCTCTTCTTCGGTAGCCGATATTCCCGATGGCCTCATCGGATCGCAGTCGATCAGGAACCAGCGGCGGTTGACGATGTCCGCGTCACCGGTCGTCGAATCCTTGCCAGCCGCTTTCATCCTGTTCGCCGACCGCGCCAGCAGAGCCGGATTAACCGGGTTCGGCGTTACATAGACGCCTCGAGCCGAGATATTCTCCAGAGCCTTCGGCACATCGTCGATATGTTCAAAATCGAAGTACCCGGACTCCGTATGCTCATGCCGATACCCGGGCGTCGTAGCATTCAAGGCACGGATCTCGAAGACGTCGCCCGGCCTGAAAAACAGCCGCAATGCTCGTGTGATGTCCGTATTATATGGCAATTTTTCTGACCTTTTCCATTATCCAGCATCTGTTGAGTTCGACAACATCGCGTCTGGTCATAGGACGGATTCCGCATTTGTAGCTAAGCTCGGCATCAAGCTCAATCAAATCCCTTTCGCACAAGGGACAAATCTGCCCCATCCTTGACTTGTAAAGCTGAACGAATTTCTCATGGCATCGGGAACATTTTACTTTCTTTTTCATAGCTCTTCTTTCTATTTAGAATGGGACGAAGTCCCCTTCATTTGTTTCTTCTACTTCACACGGCACGGCGTCATCCCATCCAGGTTCAGGGATATATCCGGGGATCGCCTCCAGCTCGCAATCGACGACCCGGTCGAATTTCTCGCCCGCCACCGATTTTACGACGATCTTCGACGGCATCGCCAGGAGTCCTTCCTCCGCTAGGAGAACGGCCTCCTCTGCGGTCTTCGGCGGCGGCGCATGGGAGCGTTTCCGCCACCATGCCTCAAACTTTGTCCGCACGTAGTCCATGTGTTCCGGACACACCCATTCGCTGATATAGTGATTAAAGCCGACGCAGTATTCGACCCGCATCGTCCTCGGCGTATTATCCTCGCCATAGCGTTTGATATGAACGTAGTATGCTATATTCTTGACTTCGTAATCCATATAGTTGATTTGCCCGGTAATGATTCCTGAGGTTGATGCCGAGCTATCGTGTTTTTCCTTTTCAGGCGGCGAAAATTCATAGCCGCAGTCCGGGCATTTCTGATATGCCGCATGGATCACGGAACAGCATTCCGGACACTTCTTTGCCGGGGCCTCACCGTTGCCTTTGCCAGGTTCTTTTATCTTTATCGAATCGACCGGGCCATGCCGCATGATGTTGCCGCCGAAGTCCAGGACAAGGCAATTTGTTTTCCCAGGATAAAGACGGAAACCTCTTCCGACCATCTGATAGTAAAGACCCGCCGACATAGTCGGCCGCAATAGAACCACACAGTCGATATTCGGCGCGTCAAATCCCGTAGTCAATACGCCAACATTTACAAGGTATTTTATTTTGCCGGATTTGAAATCCGCTATATATTGTTCCCTGAAGAGCGACGATGTTTCGCCAAAAATACACTCGATTTCGGCATTATGTTCCTTTCGCAAAGTGGCCGCTATATGTTCGGCATGTTTTATTCCTGACGCAAATATTAAACAGGCTTGCCTGTCCTTTGTATAAGACGCTATTTCATTGCATGCGGAAAGAACAAGATTCTCATCGTCCATCAGCTCTTCTGTTTCATTGGCTATAAATTCGCCGCCTCTTATATGAAGCTTTGAAGTGTCAACTTCGCGTCTGCCTGCCTTCGAAATTAATGGGCAAATATAGCCCTGTGTAATAAGCTCCTTTACCCCGATCTCGTAACAAACATGATTTAGTAAATTTTCAGGAGCGCATATCATCCCCGACTTCATCCTGTACGGAGTCGCCGTCAACCCGATCAGCCGGACATTCGGATTTATCTTTTTCATGTCGGCAAGGAAAGATTGATACATCCCTTCGCCATCCGGCGGAATGAGGTGACACTCGTCCACGACTATAATTTGGAATGCGCCCAGCTCGTCCGCTTTTTTATAGACCGACTGAATCCCCGCGATGATGACCGGAGCGAGTGTATCCCGGCTTTTTAAGCCGGCCGAATAAAGCCCGACCATCAGTTCCGGTGCGATGGCGTTCAGCTTGTCGAACGCCTGCTGAAGAAGCTCCTTCACATGCGCCAGAATCAGCACTCTTCCGTTCCAAAGAGTAACGGCATCCTTGCAGATCGTGGCCGCAATCGGCGTCTTGCCGCCAGCCGTCGGGATCACGACGCAAGGGTTATCATTCCATGTACGCAGGTGATTATAAACAGCCTCGACAGCTTCTATTTGATATGGCCTCAATTGCACTTCTTATAAACTCCATAATTTCCGTCGCTCCGTAGTGAGCGGAGCGAACGGAGTTTGAGCAACAGTAAAAGTAAGCTTCGCTTACCGCTTCCAGGGTGGGGTGTTGTTTTTTGCCTGGACCGCGGGAGCCGCCGGGGCTACCGATGCTTCACGTTTCGCATAACCTTTTATCTCGTTTGTCAGCTCATCGGAATCCTCGCGCTTTTTGCATTTGACGGATATTTCCAACGGCAGATTATGCAGCTCCACAGAGTCCTTGGGCTGCATTACGCCGACCGCGTGACATATCGCCGAAAGTTCGCCCCTAGCGATCTGCACCGCCTGCTGGTTCGGGTTATCGAGATTGAGTCTCGCCCAGACTTTTCTGCCCTTGAATTCGCCATCGATGATCTCGAGAGTGAGCTCAAGAAAATGTCCGTTCCCGGACTTGGTCGGCTTTACTTCCGACTCCACGATTACGGCGTTATACTTTCCTGCCGGGACGGCTTCCAGCGCTTCCGCCGGGGCCACTTCGTTCGCATTGAAATTCAGTGTTGACATTGTCAATTCTCCTTATTTTTATTGGTCGTTATTTCTGGATTTTTAAAAACTCTTCGATCTGTGAATTCCTGTTTTTTACCACGGTTCCAGTCTGAGACCGGACGGTAATAGCCGACTGGCCGACTCCATATTTCGCATTTTCTTCCGCATTTAGCCATCCTTCACCTCCAGTCCTCTGGGCAGATTTTTGAGCTCAATGTCAGGATGCCGCTTGATAACGGAACCTGATTCTGTTCTGATCAACTGCATGGCGTACTTCTTTTTGCCGCAGTAGTCATTAAGCTGATGAAGCTGCTCCATCGCAAGCTTCCGCCTGTGGAAAACCACACTTATTATCTGCCTTGTCCGGCGTTCATAAATGACCCATTTCCTGCGGATCATTTCTGCACCGGGCCGGACAGCGCCTGCATGAATGCATCCCATGAAAGCGGAAGTTCCGCAGGCAGATTGAAACGGTTTTTCGCCACGCACGCCGGGCCGCCGAGTGTGCGAATGATCCGTTCTCCGCCATCAGCTCCGACCGGCGCCGCGATAGTTCTTTCACGGTTGAATCCGGCGTCTTCCTTCTGAGTCCTGAAGCGTCTCGTGGCAAAAAGAACCGCATCCACCCATTCGGAAATCAGAGCTGCGGCATGCCTGTGAAGACGTGGCGTATACCTGTCATAGGCAGATGATTCCGGGTCTTCGAAACGCTCGACTTTCGCGTGCGCAATGAGTATGCATGCCATCCCTTTTTCGTTTCTGAGATGTTCAAGGGCGTTGATCATTTTCCGCCAGTAGCTCAGTGCGTGAACGTAACCACGAGCATAACCTCCATCTGCTTTTTCGACGGATTTGACC
>Ga0265294_10010647_pt1 | contig 10429 bp, 9 predicted proteins | sample MunlanPumphouse3_FD_192504 | JGI IMG/M metagenome (GOLD analysis project Ga0265294, IMG submission 192504) | Groundwater microbial communities from a municipal landfill in Southern Ontario, Canada - Pumphouse #3 | ecosystem: Environmental > Aquatic > Deep subsurface > Groundwater | place...
TCCCGAATGAGAGGCATAAGCATTCTTAGCATACCAGTCCAGACACCACTCCCAGACATTACCCGACATATCATAGAGCCCCAACTCATTGGCCTGTTTGCCGCCAACATCAGAAGTTTTTTTCCCACTATTACCATTATACCAAGCAACCCTGCCCACATTATTGGAACCGGAATACGTATATCCCCGGCTCTTATTTCCCCCTCGAGCTGCATATTCCCACTGCGCCTCCGTGGGTAGACTGTACTTCACCCCGTTCAACCGACTCTCCAGCTTCCGGATAAAATTTTGACATGCATTCCAACTCACCTGCTCCACAGGTCTGCGCGTCCCCTTAAAATATGAAGGATTGCTCCCCATTACCTTCTCCCACTCTCCCTGCGTCACCTCATACTTACCCATCCAAAATCCATCCAACTCCACCCGGTGCACCGGTCTCTCATCCGAATCACCATCATTACTCCCCATATTAAAACTCCCCCCAGGCACCCACACAAATTCCATCCCTGTCACCGGATCACGCCATTCACGTCCCCCCGAACCGGATTCCGATACAACTGCCTCCTGCTTCAACGCAAAATCCACATACATATCCTCACCCGCTGCAATCTCCACATCCCGTCGCAAAGTCGTATATCCGGACGCACTCACCTTCACATCATAGGTTCCCTGCCCAAGCTCCATGCCCCTCTGGTACGCGGGATTGATATTCATTATCTGCACACGGGCATCACTGGGCTCAGCATTCACAAACAACCGTCCTGCACGCACCACCTTTTCCAGATAAAAAGTCAAGGTGGCGGTACGGCCCGAGCTGATAGTGACCCGCTTAGTTTCCGACCCGTACCCTTTCTTTTCCACCCGAACGCGGACCTTGCCCGGCTGCACACCGGAAATCTTAACCGGCGTGCTGTTCTGAAGGACGTCATTGAGATACACATTGGCTCCCGACGGACTGCTCTTGACCTTGAGCGTACCTGAGGAAGACCCTTTGTCTGTGGGTTCCGGTTCATCCAGCAGACCCGAACCCCGGGCAAGATACATCTTGCGGAACGGTGTGGCGGAGACCCATGGAATCTGTTTATCACCAGACGCGTCCATCACGGCCAAACCGGTTTCCCGGAACACGTCCCGGACGCTCAAATCCTTACGAGCAAGATTTTTCAGCAACAGACCGGTATACAGCCCGTTTCTTCCCTGCCCATCAGCGGCAACACTGCCCGGCCCCGTGGCATAGGCGATCAACGATCCTTTGGGGGCATCCATACGGGCCAGTCCATTGGTCGAAGAACGAAAACTCCGTTTAAACGGATTGTTCCGGCAGGCGTCCAGAATGACAATATTCAGCTTGTTGCCCGCCTCTTCCATCTTGCCCATAATCCGTCCGGCATTGACGCCGTCATACTCCACGTCGCTCTCGGTTCCCGGATTGGCATCCACGGGAAGCAGATAATTGCTGCCCTTGATCTGCATCCCGTGACCGGCATAAAAAAACAAACCAATATCTGCCCGGCGCAGCTTGTTCCCAAATTCCCTGACCGACTCGATCATCACCCGCTTGCCGGCATCGACCTTCTCAATCACTTCAAAACCAAGACTCCTGAGCACCCGGCCCATATCCCGCGCATCATTGGCCGGATTCGCCAACCGCCCGGCATGCATATACCCGCCATTGCCGATAACCAAGGCAACCCGCTTGGCTGCCAAAGCCGAACCACCCACGCACATAATCAGCAAAAGCTGCCAAAAAATAACCCTGCGCACCATGCCCCACTCCTCTATCGATAATTAAACAAAACCCAGTTTGAAATATTGAGTTTCCATTGACTCCCGGTAATACATCGCAGGTCTGTAGGGGCGATTCAAGAATCGCCCGTTTTTCTGCGCCCCGGGAGGTGCAGAAAAACAAATCGGCTTCCGGCAACCCATAATAAAAAATGACATTGCATGACACCTAAAAAACAACGCGTTTCAAAATGGTTTTGGTTTAGCTCATTGGAACTCCAAAAAAAATTACGTCTTTTTTACACATTGCAGGTACAATTTCCAGCACCAATACCGCACATATTCATCACCAATCCCCAAAATCCCCCCCCCGGGGAACATTATGTAGCGAGTTTTGTTATGTTGCGAGTTTAGTCCATATAAAATATCTCGTCCTTTTTCTTTAGATTTTGACTATGAATACCATGAACAAGCAAAAATCAACAGGCACAAATGCCAGCCACCGCTTGTATTTGGTTTACAAAAATTCCATATAAACTATCATGAAGAGCATACACGGATTAAAAATAAACCAACTCATACAAACATGGCCCAGCGGGACCGTGAAAAGTTCCAAGGAACTAGCCAAGCTACATATCAGTCCATCCCTTGCTCAAAGTTATATCAAACGGGGGTGGCTGGTTTCCATAGGACGTGGGGTCTATGCCAAGTCATATGACAAACCGATATGGCTTGGAGGTTTACACTGCTTGCAGTACAACACTTCCACTATCATCACGGGTGGGAGGACACGAATTGCCCGCTTTTCTGCGCCCCGGGAGGTGCAGAAAAGCAGATACGGTGATGCTCATCAGGGATTTCGAATCGCGATAGTATGGACCCAAAAACAACGCGTTTCAAAATGGTTTTGGTTTAAAAGGTAACTTCTCAAAAAGTCGTGGAACATGGGACCTGTTTGCAGGGGGCACCCGTTATTCGATTCCCAAGGAAGTATCCGATTGACGCTGTAGCCCACCGGGGCTATTCGTGTTGTACTCATGGAGGAACAAGATGAAAAAGACAGCCACAGTCAGAGCCCGAATTGAGCCCAACCTCAAGGCCGATGTGGAGAAGATATTCAATCGTGTAGGCTTGAGCACAACAGAGGCAATCAACCTATTCTACAATCAGGTCCGTCTTCGCCATGGTCTGCCTTTCCCGGTTGAAATCCCAAACGAGACTACTCGACGGGTCTTCGAGGCAACCGATCGCTGTGTTGATCTACACACGCATGAGAGCCTTGATGAAATGTTCGAGACACTCGACAAATGCTGAAACTGAAGACCACTACCCGATTTGAAAAGGACTACAAAAAGGCCTGCAAATCCGGGCGGGACATCTCTCAGCTCAAACGCATCATGACTTGGATCGCCATGGAGCAGCCCCTCCCATCTGAGATACGAGATCACAAGCTTGTCGGAAACTACCAAGGACGACGGGAATGCCACTTGGCCAGCGATTGGTTGCTCATTTACAAAATTGAAGATGATACCGTCATTTTTGAGCGCACCGGAAGCCACTCGGAGCTGTTGAATAAGTAAAAACCATATCCTCTCATCCCGTCCAACAAAAGCTTTTTACCCCAATGCATTACATTAAAGGCCACTTTCGAAAAAAAATGGCCTTTTTTATATTTCAAGCCCTTAATCTGAACGATCCTCCCTCAGCATGATGGAAATGACAACAATAGTGCCGTATCCGGGCAACACGACGCAATGTCCAATCGATACCATTTTTCCTGAATAATTATCTTTTTTACTAGATAGTTACATTCTTATTAACGAAACCCCAAAAATTGCTCACGGCTTGACTGCTTTTAGCAAAGTGGTAACCTCCACGATGCATCCTGGTCAGAAGATCATCGATATTCTTTTCAATCTTCGAGTTATATTCAGCCCAGGGCTTCCCCGGTTAATGATCACATTCTCAAACACTCAAGCAGTCTGTCTGAGTATCGGGCTTTGCCCTATTTTGCAGGCTTGCCCACTACATGAGCCGAATCAGGTTCGCTTACGCTATGTACCATTCACTGCCCATCGCTTCCTTCAGACCCTTCCGTTACCAAAAACACCCTTGCAATTCGGATTGATTTCCCTTCAGACGGGGCATCGCCGCTTTCTTGCAAGCGGACGGGGACCCGGCTTTGCCGGGCAAACATACAAAACAACAAAGCCCCGACCAATGGCCGGGGCTTTGTGCTTTACAGATATGAGACAGGGGATTTTTTCGGTTGATATCCCGGAATTTATACAGGTCCGGGGCTGGCAACTGTGGTCAATTTTTCTATGGAATTGGTATCCACACGATAATTATAGATATTCTTCAGATCCTTGAACACCTGGAAAACCTGAAAGAATCCATGCCAATGGGCATAGTCGGGGCCATTCATGGCTGTCCCATGACGTGCACGGCGGCCGGTATGATGCCAGAGATAATACATGAGTTCCTGATACCCGTCGTCCCAGGGGTCTTTCTTAAGCAATCCCTTTTCGGCCAGGGCCTTTTTCATGACCACGGCCTTATCCCAATACTGATTATACAGAGCCACGGAATCATCAAGCATGGAACGCTGAATATCTGTATGCAGGGAGCTATGACAGCTGGTGCACACCTTGCGCATCTTCTTGTCGCCCTTTTCGCCGTCCCCGCGTTCGCCACTGCGGATAACGGATTTCTTGTGCACCAGATCCCATTTCAGCCGTTCGTTGACATTATGGGTACTTTGCAGTTCACCGATACCGCTCATGTGACAGACAGCGCAGGTGGGAGCCTTGTAATCACCGGGTTCCCAGGTATCGGGAGAAGATTCCCATTCCCAGGTTTCGCCCTGGGCATGATAGAGCTGACCGTGCTTGCTTTCTTCATAGATTTCGATATCCGGATGATCCGGACCCAGATGACAGGAGGCGCAGGCTTCGGGTTTTCTGGCCTCGGCCACGGAAAACTGGTGCCGGGTATGACAGACGGTACAGGTTCCAATGGATCCGTCGGGATACCGTGTTCCCACACCACCGGGCCAGGTGTTCTTGATGGGCTTGTGATCTATGCCCAGCTCCACCTTGCCGCCATGACACTGCTGGCAGCCGGCTGCACGGGAAGCATAGTTGGCCCCGCTGTCGGCGGGTACACCCAGTTCGCCCGCACCTTCATAATGGTACATGAGCTTGAGCATGCCCTTGTTGTCGATGGTCGGTCCACCGGCCAATTTGGCATGTCCGCTCTTTAAAAAATCTTCCACTTCACGGGGATGGCAACGTGAACAGGTCTTGGATGAAACCATGGGAGAAGTATAGATATCTGTTCCCTTGAGTCCTTCACACTGACTGGCCATGGGTGAATCCTTTTCCACCACATGACAGTCGTAGCATGAAACCGTGGCGTGGCCCATCTTGCCGGTTTTCCAGTTTTCAACGATCCCGGGTGTCTTCTTTGCATGACACTCGATACAATTCTTGGCATCTTCTGAATATCCTCGATGGACCACAATGTCCTTGCGCCCAAGATTGGGGTTCACCAGGGCCATGGTCTCTCCGCCGTTCCCGGCAAAGGCCTGAGACCCGGCACCCGCGAGGAGTATCAACGCCAGGCCCACCCCCGTCGCTATCATCCTGCATAAAAATCTTCTCGATCCTTTCATCATCCATTCTCCTGCTTGCGGCAGTCGTACTGCCATGTTGATAGCCAATCGCTTACGAAGACCATGTCATGCCATTCAAGCTGTTTGTGCATACCGCGTTCCGATCTTCGTAGAGAGATTGATTACTTCCTGAACACTGCAAAATACTCATTGGCTTCGGAGATCATATTCTTGTGCCCCACATGCTCGTGGCAATCCACACAATGCTTGTCCACACTCCCGTTGAGATACTGGGCATGAGCCAGGATACCGCTGGTTTTCATCCCCTTGGGCTGCAAATCCAGGTGACACTGACGGCAGGCATTGTCATAGGTGAATTCCCGTCTGAATTCGGCCCGTTCGGCCCAATCCCGTGCGGCCGTGTCAATGGTCAAATTCATGTACACGTCCCGTGAGCCGGTATATCCTTTAGCTGCGATATACTTAACGAAATTGCCGTGGGGGAGATGACAGTCCACACACTGGGCGGCTACGCCCTGAGGATTGTTGCCTCCATGCACCGAATGCTTCCATGCCGTGCGGAAAGGCTTCATGGCATGGCAGGTGATGCAGAACTGATCCGTGTTCGTGGCCTCGATCATAAAACCTGAGGCCAGTACACACACCATGGTCAAAAAAACGCCTCCGAGAACCCCGAGTCCCAAGGTCTTTTTCAGACCTCCGGTATGCTTCCCTGCTACGGGACTCTTCATCCGTTCCTTCCTTCGGGTTGAATGTTGTCGGTCGGCCAGATGTCCGACCGCATGTTCCCCTGTCTTTGGAGACCCCCTGTCTCCGATGTCTCATAGTCAAACTTTATGCCAAAATAATCCTCAATGATTTCAGGTAATTTTTTTATCAGACCCTCAAATTTCAGCGATATAAGACAGTACATGTCATATATATATGACACCTTCCCGCACATCTTATTGACCCTCTATGACGAACCGGCTAGCACTCCGGGATGTCGCGACAATCATCTGTATATACACACCTCTTTTCCCATCAGGCTCTGGCACTCTCCCTTGCATGGTCCCTGTTTATGGTCGCCCTGTTCACATGGAGCGCCTGGCAAAAAAAGGAACACACCCTGCGCCTTGCCGAAGGGCAGGCCAGAAGTTTCTTTGATGAAATCGTCTATATCCGTGCCTGGAACGCCCAGCACGGAGGAGTGTATGCGTTTGTCACCCCGACGTGCTGCTCCAATCCCTATCTCAAAGGTCCGGACACCCAGATCCAGACCCGTAACGGCCGGATGCTCACCCAAATCAATCCCGCCTTCATGACCAGACAACTCTCAACCATTGCCGCACAACGTGGTGGCATCCAGTTCCGCATTGCGGGGCTGACTCCCCTGCGCCCGGGTAATCTGGCCGATCCTTGGGAAGCTTCGGCTATCAAAACATTTCAAGCAGGGACCGCTTCCCAGCACTTTGAACTCGTGAACTCGGGCGAAGCACCTGTATTCCGCTATATCGCACCTCTCATCGCAGAAACCAGATGCCTGCAATGCCATAGGGCTGGTGATATTCATGAGGGGACCATCCTGGGCGGCATTTCCGTCTCCTTTGCAGCAACCCCCTTATTGCAGGCAGTTACAGCGGCCGTATCCACCATCCATCTCGTGTTCACGCTGATCTGGCTTGCCGGTCTCGGGGGGATTCTCACGGCAACCTGCATTATCCAAAAAAAACAGGCCGAAGTGGAACAGGCCAATAAGGCCAAGACCTTGTTCATGGCCAACATGTGCCACGATATGCGCACCCCCCTTGTGGGCATTATGGGGGTCACGGAACGCCTCGGTCGACACAACGATTCTCCCCATGACCAAAAACTCACGGAGCTGATTTCTTCCTCGGCGGCCTCTCTGCTCTCCATTGTCAACGACATCACGGATTTTTCCCGTCTGGACCAAAACGCCCTGCACCTGCACCCGGTTCCATTTTCCCTACATAGCTTTTTGGCCGAGACGTTGGAAATCTTCCGCTTTGCAGGGGAAGATAAAGGTATCACTTTCAGGGTAATTGTTGCCCCGAACGTGCCCGATCATGTTGTGGGAGATACATTCCGGATCAGCCAGATTCTGACCAATGTGGTTGGCAATGCGGTCAAATTCACAGATGTTGGTGAGATATGTGTCAGGATTTCCATTTTGCAGGGCACAAGCCAGCCACACACAACCTGTTGTCTGGAAACCACGGTAGAAGACAGCGGCCAAGGAATCACACCGGGACAGGAAGAGGCCATTTTTGCGGATTTTTATCAGGGAGACAGCAGTTTGGCCAAAAAACACAAGGGGTCAGGACTGGGGCTGGCCATCTGCAGAACATTGGTGGCCATGATGGGGGGGACTATTTCCGGGACCAACCGACCGTCGGGAGGTGCGTGTTTCCGATTCAGCATCATGCTGGGTATTCCGGAAAAAGATAACGGCGAAGAACAAACCGGCAACCATGTCCCAAGCACCCAGGCTGTACCTGAAAAATATATTTCCAGATCCATCCTCGTTGCCGAAGACAACCACCTCAATCAAATCTATCTCAAAGAGATCCTGGAGGATGCCGGACATCGGGTCATGGTCGTAAAAAACGGATTGCAAGTTCTACAAACCCTGCAATCCGATCATGTTGACGTCATACTCATGGATGTACAGATGCCGGAAATGGATGGTCTGGAAGCCACCCGACGTATCCGTTCGGGGGCAACGTCCTCAAGTTTGCCGACCATTCCCATTGTCGGCCTGACCGCTCTGACCCTGGAACAGGACCGGGATATCTGCCTTGCTGCCGGCATGGACTACTGCCTGACCAAACCCGTTTCAGAGAGCTCACTCCTTGCGATTATTGCCCGTATCTGCCCGGACACAATCCTTCCCGCTGCGCATGAACAACACGGTGAGGCGCTTCTCCCGTTGCAGAACCTGCAGGAAGCTCTTGACCGGCTGGGGGGACGAACGGCCCTGTACGAGCGCATGACGAAAACCTTTCTGTCCTCAAGCCAAAAAAACATGGTGGACCTCCAAACGGCCTGTGAATGCAAGGATACGCAGCGTGTCCTCCGGCTGGCCCATTCCCTGAAAAATTCCGCAGGAAGTCTCGGGCTGACCGCCTTAGTGCACCGGGCACAAACATTGGAACACGCAGCCAGACAAGAAAATACCAACACCTTTGCCGGCCAGTATATTCATATTGCAACCTGCTTCCACGCCACAAGGCTCCTCCTTACCCAAGGCCCCCCCCATGAATAAGATCCTGCTCATTGACGACGAACCCGTGATCCACGACCTTTTTGCCGAACTGGCAAAGGATCTGGGCCTGGAATTTACAGGTGCTCCAAGTCTGACAAAAGGATTGGGAACAGCGGCCAAAAAACGGTTCGATATTATTTTTCTGGATGTTCTTCTGCCCGACGGGAACGGCCTGGACGCCGTGCAGAAACTGAAAGCCACACCCGGACATCCGGAAATCGTGGTCATCACAGGCCATGGGGACCCGGAAGGAGCCCGGCAGGCCCTGCAGACCGGAGGATGGAAATATCTCCAAAAGCCCCTGGGATACGACGATATCAGTGGTGCCATTGGACAGATCCTGGATTTTCGAAAATTTTCTCCCAAGGTACAGGACATCTCCCAGACCAGACACAAAGGGATTCTGGGGAACAGTCCGGCAATCAGCCAATGCATCCAGACCATGGGCGATGCAGCTTGCCGGGACGTCAATGTGCTGTTCTCCGGTGAAACGGGCACAGGCAAGGAACTCTTTGCCCGGGCCGTACACGACAACAGCCTGCGCGCCACCGGTCCGTATGTGGTCCTCGACTGTGCCTCCCTGACCCCGAACCTCATTGCCAGCCATCTTTTCGGCCATGTACGAGGGGCCTTCACAGGCGCAGACCAGACCAGAGAAGGGCTCATTGCCCAGGCCCATCACGGGACACTCTTTCTGGACGAGGTGGGCGAATTGCCTGAAGAGATCCAATCCACCTTTCTCCGGACCCTGGAAACAGGCCGATACCGGCCGGTGGGAGAAAAAACAGAACGCAGGAGCGATTTCAGGCTGGTTGCCGCCACCAACCGCGATCTGGATCTACTGGTTGATCAGGGGAAATTCCGTAATGACCTCCTGTACAGACTGCGCGCCATATCCATCACCCTTCCCCCCTTGCGGCACAGAGGGGACGATATCATCACCTTAAGCCGACACTACAATGAAGTGCTGTGCCGGACGTTCAACATCCCTGCGAAACATCTCTCAAAAGACATTCTGGATACGCTGACCCGCTATCAATGGCCCGGCAATGTCCGGGAGCTGGTCCACGCCATGGAACAAGCCATCTCCGCTGCCGGCCAGAACCCGGAAATCTACGCCTGTCATCTTCCGCTGCACCTCCGAACAGCCGTGACAGTCCAAGACGTCTGCCCTGGACAGGGAACAACATCCGGTCATAACATTGTGCCAATCAATCATCCCGCCGTCGTCATGCCACATCCCGATCAAATTCTTCCAAGCCTGCGCGAATTCCGTGAAACAGCCGACAAAGCCTATGTACGGGAACTGCTCAAACGCACAAAAGGGATCATGACCCAAGCCGCCAAAGAAGCAGGGGTATCCCGAGGATACCTCTATGAACTGGTCAAAAAGCTGGGGTTGGACGGCTGACGGATCTCACACTCCCAGTAACTATCAGCATATTATATATATAGTAGGAACGACCGGTTGGTCGCCTGAATACGACACGGTTGTTGTTGCGCACATCACGCTGAAAAAAAACTGGTACCCAAGGGAATCCCCGCACGATACGACCTGATACAAAGGGCGACCAGCCGGTCGCCCCTACAAGAAATTTTAGAGATGAATAACTGAAGTTACGCACGCCACCGAGATCTTTCTGCTGAGCCCGGCATTGCCGGCAAGAAGGTCCCCCCTTGAGGGGGGGGAGGGGGTGTGTTCTCAGACTGTGCGGCCATGACAGAGTAACATTGTTGCTGAACCATTGAGTGCACGGACTTTTCAGGCAATGAATGACTCGAACCTGAAAACTCCCTTCGAA
>Ga0265294_10010649_pt1 | contig 10428 bp, 7 predicted proteins | sample MunlanPumphouse3_FD_192504 | JGI IMG/M metagenome (GOLD analysis project Ga0265294, IMG submission 192504) | Groundwater microbial communities from a municipal landfill in Southern Ontario, Canada - Pumphouse #3 | ecosystem: Environmental > Aquatic > Deep subsurface > Groundwater | place...
ATAAAAATGAAGAAACTCCTTTTTTAGGAGTGCTAAGATTTCCATTAGATGAACTTGATGCAGTTGTAATAACCCACGCCCATATTGACCACGTAGGATTTTTACCTTACCTTTTTAAAGCAGGATATAGGGGCCCAGTTTACTGTACAGAACCAACAAGAGACCTAATGGCATTATTACTTTTTGATGCAATTACAGTTGCTGAAAAGAGTAACAGAGAACCTCTTTATGGAGATGAAGATGTAAAAGAAACAATTAAACACTGTATTATTAAAAACTTCAGAGAAGTAACAGACATTGCTCCTGGAATAAGATTAACTTTCCATGGGACCTCCCACATCTTAGGTTCAGCATCCTTGCACTTACATATTGGTGAAGGTAAACAAAATTTAGTTTATTCAGGAGACATCAAGTATGGCTTTACTAGACTCTTTAACACCATGGACATTAATTACCCAAGAGTAGAAACTTTAATTTTAGAAAGCACATATGGTGGAAAACCACAAATGCCATCAAGAACAAAATCAGAAGATGATTTGATTGAAGTTATAAATCAGACTGTTGAAAAAGGAGGGATAACCTTAATCCCAGTCTTCTCTGTTGGTAGAGCTCAAGAAGTCATGATTGTTTTAGAAGAATATTATAGAAGAGGAAAACTAAAAACAGATAAGGTCTTTATAGATGGAATGACAAGAGAAGCTTCTGCAATTCACACAGTCTATCCTGAATACCTAAAACAAAATATAAAAACAAGAATTTTACAAAACAATTCTCCTTTCCAATCAAAAATCTTTTTAACAGTTGATTCTGAAGAGAATTCAAGAGAGAATGTAATTAATTCTCCTGGGTCAATTATTCTTGCTTCTTCAGGAATGTTAACAGGTGGCCCATCTTTAGGTTACTTTAATTTACTTGCAGACAATCCAAATAACACTATGCTTTTTGTTGGATATCAAGCTAAGAATAGTTTAGGTTATAAAGTTCAAAGGGGTTTAAAGTCCATGCCAATAACCGAAAGTAATGGGAAAACTAAAATGTTAAACATCAATATGAGATTAGAAACTGTTGATGCTTTTAGTGGACATGCTTATAGGCAAGAGATTTTAAACTTTCTAACACATCTAAATCCAAAACCAAAATTAATTCTTGTAAATCACGGAGACTCCTGTCAAGAATTTGCAAAATTTATAAATAAAAAGTTCCATATAAATACAGTTGCAATTCAAGACTTAGAGAGTGTAAGATTAAGATAATTTATGAAAATATTAATAACAGGCATACCTGGTTCAGGAAAGACTTTAATTTCTCAAGAGATTAAAAAAAAATATCCTAAATTAAAATTTTTCATAATCAATGATAAAGATTTTTCAATGTCTAGAAAGCTTGGCTCTTTTGACAAAGTTACAAAAGAGTATGTTGTTGATATTGTGAAATTAAATAAAGAGACAAAGTTTGCTTTTAATAAAGACTTTAAAAACACAATCTTTGAGGGGCATCTCTGGTGTGAACTTTCAAAAAAAACACTTATGAAATTTGATTATATTTTCTATTTAGATGTTAAAGAAAAACTCTTAAGAAAAAGGTTAGTTGAAAGAAAGTATGATACTGTAAAAATTGAAGAAAACATAATGTGCCTAAACACTAACTATATCCAAAATATGTTATTCAAAATTAAAATACCATTTCATAGTATTTCTGCAGATGATGACTTAAAATTAAATTTAAATAAAATTAATAAATTTCTTAGACTTTAAACAAAAACATTTGTTTATAAATTATTTTAAACATTATTACATATATGTTAACGAAATTATAACCTAATAAAAAATATAAAAATTGAGAATTATGGTTGAAGTCTTGTCCTCTGCAAAGATACAAAGTGTGAAAGAAATTAAAAAAAGAGCAAAGATTAAAGCTCAAAGAAAGTTACTTTTAAAGTGGGCATTAATAATTGTAATTATTATAATTTTATTTTATCTAATCAATAGTTTCATAATTGATGATAAATATTCTTTTGAAGATAGAGATTCAGGAATTACCTTTTATTCTCAAGACTTTCCAGTTAAAGATTCTTTTAGTATAATTGCCAATGATAAAAATTTAATTCTTTCTTTTAATATCCATCCAGAAGATATTAATGGTCTAGGTTTATTTACTGACCAAATAGTTTATCTTCAGTCTATTTTTAGTGCAAAGAAGATAAGCACAATTTTAGTAATAAACATTATGGACTCTGAAAGAAAAACAATTAGTTGTCAATCAAATCTAGGAGATGTTTATGTTAATGAAGAATTAACAAAAGAAGAGTGTGATAAGTTATTACATTCTGACATAACTGTTTTTGCAATTGACTATCCAGATGTAAATTTAGAGGAATCAAAGGTGCAGGTAAGTGTCTCTGATAAATATATATTTGTATCTTCAAAGAATAAACAAGAACTGGATAAATCAATTCTTCTAATTGCAAGTTATATGTTTTCTGATTTACTTGATATTCAAAAATCAATTGACGATATTAAAAATAAAGTAAATGATCAAAATAAAATTGTATAATTAAAGCAATTAATTTTTAGAACAACAATTCTTTTTTAGAAATTTGTTTTGAATTTCAGAAAATCAATTAAATTTTAAAAAATCAATTCAAATGTCAGAAGTAATTTGATCAACTTTTAGTTTTTTTTCTTCATCAAATAACAAGTCAACTTCTGTTACAGAAATTACTGGTTTTTTAAAAGCAATAGTTCCATCATCATAAACTAATCTAGGGCAGGCTGTGTTAACATAACAATCAACTTTTATACCCTCTAAATATTCTTGTTTTATATAATCTGAAACTAAGATGTATGCTCTTTTGCCATGTTCTTCTAATTTATTTTTAATAGCTCTAGCAATTGTTAATCTAATTTGCCCTTGTTTAGTGCTAACTAATATTCCAAATTTATTTGCATGTTTGCATATCCCAATAGCAGCATATCTTTTTCTTAAAAATTTGTCTGAAATTTCAATTTTTTTTACATATTTTGAAATCGGGCTAATTACAATTACATCTTGTCCGTCATTTATAAATCCTAAGTTGTTTGCATGAAAGGTTCCATCTCCAATAAAGATAATTGGTTCAGTTTTATTAATAATTGTTGAGGCATCACAACCAAGAACCATATGCTTTCTAACTCTTAGGCTCTCTTTACTATCAATTATGTTTATGTTTTCTTTTAATAACAATTCTTTAATTTTTTTTACATTTTCTATATACTGTATAGTTGTAACTAAATTAATTTTATTTAATTTTAATTTTTTAATTTCAAAAACTATAAAATCTAATTCATCTTTATTTAGTGTATAACTAATTGGAACATATATAGTTTTAATTACTTGAGTATACATCTTATAATGTCCAAAGTGAATAAGCAATTTACAACCTAGGTCCTTTGCAGCCTTATCCTTAGAATCACAAGCTCCATAGCAAGGGTCTACAAATAATATTGGTTCATTTTCTTTAAACAAATCAAGTATAATTTCTGAGTATTGTTTAAGCCCTTCAGGTATCTGTATTCCAATGGGTTTTTCTATAATTTTTAGTTTTTTAATTTCCTTAACTAATTGTTCTTTGATCATAAATATAATTCTTATAAATAAACTTTAAAATATGTATGTTACTATATAATTGTATGGTTAAAATAAATTTAGATAAATCTAAGTTGTCAGTATATAAAAAGACAAGAAAAGAGGTGTTAAGTTTAATTAAACCATCAACAAAACAACTATTGGTAGAGAAGAAATTTGTTGACACAATTCTTAAAAAAATAGAAAAAATGAAAGGTAATCATCTCTCAGCAATCATAGCAGGGTCATTTGGAAAAGGTACAAATTTAAAAGATTCAAAAGATTTTGATATTTTTGTTTTATACCCTCCTCATTTTCCTCAAGATGAATTTGTAAGTGAGGGTTTAGAGACTGCTCAAAAAGTTTTTAAAGGTCATTTTTGGGAAAAAGCATATTCCCAACATCCATACATTAGAGGAGTTATTGATGGCTATAAGGTAGAGGTAGTTCCTGCTTATAAGATTGAGCCTGGAGATGAAATAATTTCTGCAGTTGATAGAACTGCTCTACATCTTTTGTTTGTTGATAAAAATATTACAAATTTTCAAAAAGATGAAGTTAGGCTTTTAAAATACTTTTTAAAGCAAATAAACTGTTATGGCGCAGATTCTTCAATTTCTGGATTCTCAGGATATTTATGTGAACTATTAGTTCTTTATTATGGAGATTTTATAAATTTACTTTCTCATGTTTCTAGTTGGATTTCTCCAGTTAAGTTTACTTTATTAAAAGAACAGCATGTTAATCTTTCTAGGTTTAGTGATTCTTTAGTTGTAATTGATCCAGTTGATAATAACAGAAATGTTGCTTCAGTTGTGAGTGATAGACAACTAAGTATATTTATTGCAGCATCAAGAGTATTTTTAGAAAATCCAAACACAGATTTATTTTTTAAAAAAGTAAATAAACAAATGACCTATCATCAATTGGTGGGAAGGCTTGAAACCTTTTCAATAATAACAATTGAATTTGATGTAAAGGACATGTTAAAAGAAATTGTTTGGTCAAAAGTTAAAAGAAACACAAAGAAATTATTAGCTCATTTAGATTTTTGTGATTTTGATGTTCTTAAATATGATATTTATCATAAGGAAGGGCAAGATAAGTGTTATCTGATATTAATGCTTGACACTTTAGAACTTCCAAAATTAAAAAAGGTAATTGGACCTCTTGTTTCTGATTTTAAAAACTCTCAAAATTATTTAGATGATACAAGAGCTGTTTTTGGCCCATATGTAAAAGATAACAGATGGTATGCAGTAAGGCAAAGGGATAGGCGTGATGCAAAATCTATAATTTTAGAGTATGTAATTAAAAATTTTGATTTAGGTGTAAAACTATTTGTTGGTAATGAAGTAAAAGAGCTTTACCTTTCAAGAGAGAATTTAATTGAATTTTTTTCAGATTTCTTTTTATCAAAAGAGAAGTTTTTAATTTGAATTTCTTTAGGTTATTAAATTTTAAATTTTAAATTTTAACTTACACATAGTAATTTATTATTTTTCCCATTTTTCGTATAGTAGGAATGATAATAGCCCATCTATACTATAATAGATGTACAGTAAACTACACTCTTAAATGAAAATATATATAAACATAGCAGGTTATAATAATATTGGATTTGAGATGTACAAAGACTATGCTAGAAAATATGTAGAGATAATTTCTAGTGAGCAATTTCATCTAGGGGGTTTGGTATATAGATATGACGATACCTTCAAAAATCGACAGTTGGGAGAATAAACTTAAACAGGTTTACTGAAACTATAAATAGATTTGATTCTCCCATCTTGAACTACTTTTTTATTTTTTCTATAAAATTCTTTTTTGTAATTCCATATACTTTATATATCTTTTTATTATATATTATATATACCTAGTTTTATTTTGCAGAGGTGGCGGAGTGGTCAAACGCGCCAGCCTTGAGAGCTGGAGTCCTTGGACTACGTGGGTTCGAATCCTATCCTCTGCGCTTTTATATTTTTCTTTTTATTCTTTTAAAAACACAAACCTATATAAATTATTTTCTATTATATATTATAGTATAAAAACAAAAATAAAGATATTTATGAGTGTAGAACATTATAAGTCAGATGGAAAAGATTTCTTTGAAGAATTTGATTCAGAAAAACCCTCTTCCAATAATTCAAATTTAGTAAACAAAGAAACTGTTGACGATATAGAACAGAAAATAAAAGATTCTAAATTTAAAAAACCAAACAAAGATCTACCTTCAAATCAAATGTCAACAGAACAATCAAAAAAAATAATTGCACAAGCTAAAGAAACTTTAAAAAATAAAGAAGAAGTTCTAAATAAAGACTTAGAAAAAGAAGTTGGTGTTATTGAAAAGAATGAAGATTATAAAAAAAACGATTCTCAAAAAGCAGACCCTTTCTCCGAAAAAGAAAAAGATCTTTTAACACAAGAAAAAGATACAGAAAAAATAAATAGTAAGGAAAAAAAATCAGAAGAAATAAATTCAAATGAAATTAAACCAAAATTAAAATTCTTAACAGACCCAGAAAATCCAGAAATAGTGTACATTGGTAGAAAGAAATCAGTTCTTAAAGAATATGGAAGAATGGGAACTGCATTTATTGGAAAGGTAGCAGAAGAACAATGTAAAGGAAAGAAAGTGCATCTTGATGGTCTAAATCCACATGTTGTTTTTCTAGATGGTGCCAGAGGGACAGGAAAAAGTTACCTTCTAGGAGTTATTGCAGAACAATTGGCAAAAACAAATCCATTTATAGGTCAAATTGTAATTGACCCAGTTGGTGTTTTTTGGTCAATGAAATTTCCAAATAGAGATTCTAAAGAATTAAAAATATTAGAGGAATGGGGATTAAAACCAGAAGGTCTAAAGAACTTAAAAGTCTTTGTTCCAGAAGGAGTTTCTGATAAAGTTTCAAAGGAAACATTTAATGATACCTTTTCAATGTTTCCTTCTCTTTTAACACCTGAAGATTGGTGTATTACTTTTGGTATTGATAGGTTTTCTCCAGGTGGATTGTTACTTGAAAAAAATTTAGATTATGTAAGAAAAGGTTATGTTTCTGGCGGAACTAAAGATAACCCTGATACAGAAAAAATAAAACCAAAAGGAAGCCAATATTCCTTAGATGACATCATTTCTTGTTTACAAAATAACGCAGAGTTTAGTTCTTCCTCAAAAGGTTATAAACCAGATTCAATAAGAGCACTTGTTTCAAGATTTGAAGCCGCAAAGTCCTGGGGAATATTTTCAGATCATGGAACTCCATTATCAAAAATGTCAAGAGAAAATCAATTAACAGTTTTAGACACTTCTTTTTTAGATGAAAATATAACTGCTCTTGTAATTGGAATTTTAGCAAGAAGACTACTTTCAGCAAGAAAACTTTTAGCAAGACAAGATGCAGTTAAAAAATTTGGAAGTAAAGAAACTAATCCAGAGCAAATGTTAGAAATTGAAATCCCTCCTACATGGTTATACATTGATGAAGCACACACTCTAATCCCATCAGGCAATACCTTAACTCCAGCAACAGCAGGAATAATAGAATATGTAAAGCAGGGAAGAAGACCTGGTTGCTCATTAGTTTTTGCAACACAACAGCCTTCTGCAATCAATACTAAAGTTCTTTCACAAGTTGATGTTTTAATAAGTAATAAATTAGTATTCAATGATGATATTCATGCAATTCAAAAAAGAATGCCTGCAATAATCCCAAAAGAATATAAAGCCCCCAATTTTATAAAGACCCTACCCTTTGCAACCGCCCTTTGTGGAGAAAGGTCAGAAGAGACATCAAGAGCATTCATTTTAAGAGCAGGACCAAGAACAAGCCAACATGAGGGAAGAGATGCAGAGACTATAAGAGAAATTCCAAAAAGAAGTAATTTAGAAATATTAAATATAGCAACAGACATGATCTATAAAGAATTACAAAAAACAAAAGAAATTAGGGCAGATTATGCAAAAGATATTTTAGATGTTGTTAATATAAAATACAAATCAACAATTACTTTTGATCAAATTTTAGAAAAGTTATTTGAAAAAAGAGTTGTTTTAGAAAAAGAAATGTTATACTTAAATGATAAAGAATTAGAACTTTTGCATGAAAATGTGAAAAAAGAAATAAAAAGACTTGAAAAGAACAGAAATGATATTGATTCAGAAAATTTAGAAGATAGCTCTTCTATAGATAATAAACAAGTTACAGATACAGAAAATACTTTTGAAAAAATAGAAAAAGATCTAGAGTCCCAAAAGACAATTCCAATTAGAATTAAGCAACATAATACCTTACCTTTAAGAATCAACAGATTTCAAATTGAAGAACTAACAAAAAAAAATATTAAAAGGAATCTTTTCTTTAAACCAAAGGAAGTTATTCAAAATATTGTTCTTAAATATAGAGCAATATATAAACTATATTATAATTTATATGACAAAGAGGACAATTTCAAAAAACATTATTGTTATGTTGATTCTGTTACTGGAGAATTTGTTCATTTTAAAAATTCAAATTTTAAAGAATCAAAAGGGTTATGTGCAGTTAAGGATTTAGATATAAATGATTTAGATGTTTTGTATATTTTACAAAAACAACAAACATTATTTTCCTTATCTAAAGATCTAGATATAAAGGAAGAGGAAGTTAATTCTAAATTTATTTCTAAGTTTAAAGAGTTAAATTTAATTACCTTTACTTTAAAAAACGATAGAGAAATATATAGGTTGTCTGAAAACTTTGATATTCCTTTTAATGCAGAACATAAATTATTATCCTCCTTAGATCAGTTGCCATTAAGAAAGGAAGAAACAGAATTCTTAGAAAAAATAATTTATTCAACAGCACAAGTTCAAGAAAACTTAGAAAAACTATGGGGTTCTTTAGAATTTATTTCTCTAGAAGAAATTTTTTGGCCAATTTGGCATGTTACCTTAGTTCATAAGAATAGTGATGTTAGAGAGTTAGTTATCGATGGAGTAATTGGTCAACAATTATAATTTGTGATTTTTATGCTTAGTGAAAAAGATTTTATATTAGACAGTTGTAAGGTAACTCCTGGTTTTGAATTTTATTCAAAGAAAAGAAAAAAGATTGATTTAAGTAAGTTAAAGGACCTTTTAGTAAATGATGAAATATACATCTCCAAAGATAACTCTCCATTCTACCTCCACGTAAAAACTAGTCTTGCAGAAGCAACTATTTTCTCATCTTTAAAAATAATTATAAAAGATTTAATTGAAGAAGACAAAGCTAAAGTTGTTTTTAATAAAATTTTAGATATAATTAATAGATTATAATTTCTTAAATAAAACAAGGTTTAAGAAGATTTCTATTTTATATATGCGCTTGTAGAAATCCTATTCTAAAATAAATATAAATAAACAAAAAGTATTTTGTTTATATTTCCCAAGTATTGTTATATTGTATGCTAATACTTTTAAGATAACCTGCTTTTGCTGGTTATCTTGCTTTCTTGAAGTTACAAAATCTCCAAATCTTCTTTTAACTGCTGATATTACTGATTCAACAATAGATCTTTTACGATATACCTTTCTTCTAAATCTTTTTTTTGCATTATTTCTATTTTTATTATTTGTTCTTACAGGTCCAAAATTTCTAAAATCTATGTGATTTGTAATTTTATTATTCCAACAAAACTCTCTAAGTTCCATTGAATCATAACCTCTGTCTGCTAAAACACAGCTCAGCTGTTGTTTTAATGGTTCTATGAGTGGAATAAAAAACTGAGAGTCATGTTTTCTATGATTACAAGTTTCAATATTTAAAATTAGTTTTGTATATAAATCAGTTATTATGTGTGTGTTAATATAGTTTTTATATCCTTTATTTACACCGTATTTGTTTTGATAATACATTGATGGATGTGTATTATCAAAACCAGTTCCATCAATTGCTGATTTAATATTTGTTAAGTTTAATATTTTGTAACATACTCTTACTAGCTTTACTAGTAAGTCTTTATCAAGTCTTGAGATAAACTTTTGTAGGGTTGTAAAGTGTGGTACTTTTAATAAACCTAACATTTGTCTGATGTTTAGGTTATCTGCCAGTTCTACTAGTCCTCTATATGATTGTTTATATTTTTCTTTTAAAACCAGTAAAAATACATGTACAAAGTTATTGTACATGCCATTAGAGTATTTAGAAAATCTAAAAGGTATTCTACTTTCACTAAATACTCTCTCAACCATCTTATAGAAATCATTAAAAACTATTTGTTTTAATATTATATTGTTCATATTTAATCAAATAATATATAGATGCAAATCTATATATTATTTATAAACACTAAAAAAAGATAAAGGGTTTCTACAAACCCTAATTTTTTATAAAAGTTTTAATTTCTGAACAGTTTTTAATATTTGATTTATAATTAACTTTATTTAAAACTAAATTGCATATTTTTTAATTCTAAAAATAGGTGTAATTTAAATTATATTTCCTTGTTTTAAACTCTTTTTTTAATTAAAAAATAACTATATATATAAATTGTAACTATCTATAATTATATAGTGAGTGAGCATGTTTAAATTAAGAAAAATATTTTCAATTTTATTAATTACTTTAGGTTTATTTCTTTTATCCTCACTTATATCTGCGGATAGCTCTTCTCCCCTTTCCCTAAATCTAAAAACTACACCAGATGTTTATGAGAACAATTTTTATTTATCAAAGAACACAAATAGGCAAATACTTTTTGAAATCAATTCAGACTATCTACCAAAAAATCTATTAAAAACAACAAAAGTAGTTTACAATTTAAAAGTTTTTCCGGAAAATCAAGCAAAAAATATAGATTTGT
>Ga0265294_10010650_pt1 | contig 10426 bp, 13 predicted proteins | sample MunlanPumphouse3_FD_192504 | JGI IMG/M metagenome (GOLD analysis project Ga0265294, IMG submission 192504) | Groundwater microbial communities from a municipal landfill in Southern Ontario, Canada - Pumphouse #3 | ecosystem: Environmental > Aquatic > Deep subsurface > Groundwater | place...
AATGAAAATTTAAATTTTATATGATAAACGGGGCGGAGTGACGATGGATTTAGAGATTAATCATATCGTTAAGGATGATAAAATATTCTTGATGGTTAATGATGAAGATATTAATAAGATTGATATTACACAAGATATACTTGAAGTAGTTGGCGTACTATTAGAAAACAAAGCTAATATGCTAGATGTTATTGAGTATAATATTAAAATTGGAGATTATGTAATTACATACAAAAAGAAGAAAGATGATAAAAATCACGTTGATATTAAATATGCACTAGTAATAAGAGAAGAAAACGATGATTATGATGAAGATTTTTATATAAGTAACAAAGAAGATTGTATTAAACTTGCAGAAAAACTATTAGAAGATGTAGACCATTATAGAATGGAATTTAATTATTTTGGTATTGCTGAACTAATAGAAGATGAAGAAGCAGATTTTAATGATGATACTACTAAACATTGTACTTATTTAATTCTCATGCAAGAAAAAGGATATTATGACAAGAAATTTTGGATAGCGTCTAAAAAAGAATGTCATGAATATATTAAATGTCTAAGAAATAAAGAAACATACTTTTGCGGATACCCAGAGAAAAAAGAATATTCATATCTTAAATTAGCTAAAGTTATTAAAGAAGCGAAATTAAAAAGTTGTCTGATTGATGTTTAATAATTTCTGATATTACACAAAACATTAGAAAAAAGTAATGTTATGAGTAAAATTAAGAATGATAATCAAAAAGAAGGTTAATATAATAATGTCACTAGTTGATAATCTAATTAAAAAAATAAGAAAAATGTCGGATGAAGAATTAAAAGATTGGATAATTGATAATACATATTGCCCTTATTTATTAGATAAAAGTGAAATAGATTGTAAATCTACATGTAGAGAGTGTTGGGAAGAAGACAAATAAATATACTATGAAACCAGTACTTGATAGATATAAAAGACAAGAAGTAAATAATACAAATTATGCAGAAGAAATATTATATTGGAAATGTCAATCATGTGGATATAGATTACCACATAAATTATACGAACAATCTAAAATGGATTATGGCTGTCCTACATGTGGTAATTCATATGCTTATTTCACTTCTGTTGTTAAATAATAGCTATAAATTTATAAAATAATATAAGTTAAATATTAATAAACAAAAAATAAAGGAGAACGATATAAAAATGATAGCGGAAAATAATGGAGCTCCAAACGAATTTCTACAGAAACTTGAAGATATTAAAGCTAAATTTGATGCAATAACAAAACAGATTGAAGAAGGACATGATGAACAAAAGAGACTCCAAGGAGAATATAGAGTTACCATAGAACTAGGTATGAAGTTAGGATATTTGACAGAAGTTAAACCTGAAGAATCTGATACATCACCAGAAGTTGAAGTGTGTGGAGATGAAGAACCACAGGAAGAAATCAAAGCTAGATAAATAAAATTTAATCATATAATATAGTGAAAGCAGTAGTGAAGCTAATAACTTAATTACTGCTTTTTATTTTTCACAACAAAAGAGGAGTTGCTTATTATTAATACTATAAAAGATAATGATAAAAAGAGAGAAGATATTAAGAAAGCAGATAATAAACATAGAAAAAATCATTATATTAAAAAAATTAAAAGTTTTTTTAAATTAAAAAAATTAACTAAAGGTATTGTAGGATTAATACTACTTAGTATAATATTAATAGCATCATTTATTATGGGTATGTTAATGGAATATAATACTTCATTTATAACTAAAACGCCTATTAATCATATTTTTAAAAACGAAAGATATGAATATGTATATTATTATGAATTGTCAGTTAACGATATTGAACAAAAAGTATTTAATTTTATTAAGCTTATTTTTAATGATGATGACCCTCATTATATAGATGAAGTTACACAAGCATTTATGAAATTATTTGATGAAGAAGATAATAAACAAAATGTATTATATTATATCGCTCTATGTGCAGTTGAATCACATTTTAAGATGAGTGCTAGAAGTAGTGCTGGTGCTGTAGGAATAAGTCAAATAATGCCTAGTGTATGGGCGACAACAATAAGAAAAAATTATGGTATAACAAGAGAAGAATTATATACAAACACTTATAAAAATATATATGCGGGATTTAAAGTATGGGATAATTACAGAAGAAAAAATAAAGGTAATATTAAACTAGCTAACGCTGGATATTTAGGTGCTAACAGTATGGATTATCAAAATAAAATAAATTACAATTATTCAATACTAGTTGGAATGATATTTAAAAATATATTTGATGATGACCCAAAATACACAACTGTAGCTATACCAACTATTGAAAAAGAAAAATAAAAAATCAAAAGAGAAATATACATGAAAGATAAATTATTATTATATTGGTTAATGTATGCTGGAACTTTATTAATTATGACAATTGCTGTGTGTATAATACATTATAAATATTATATTTGACAAAAAATAAAAAGAGAGATATTAATTTGTCTCTCTTTTTTTATTCTCTATTTAATTACACCTAAATTAGTTAATCTCATTTAAATCTCCTAACCTAATGAACCCAATAGTATCCATTCATCAGTTGCCATTTTCTTTAGTGTAACAAATTCATATTGCATATTAATAGTTCTTTTAGAACCGGAACTATATAATGTTACATCAACTGCTGGTGTAAATGTAACTTCCCCAGTACCATATCTAACAAAAATAAGTTCAGATCCAATCGGAAAAGCAACGTTACTATTTAAAGGAATAGTTATAATTATATCTGAAGCTGATAGACATTTGTTTAATGAATAATTATCTGTTAATGCTAATGTGTATGATTCTGTTTTGAGTACTATTGGAGTATTCTTTGGTGCATATGAATCTAAAGCATCATTTTTAGTATTAGTTGTATTAAATTGCACTATAATAATTTCATTTATAACACAAGCATCCGTTAACGTTACCTTTTCACTTCCAGGAACAGATGTATCTAAAACATAATCCAGATCTTGTAATTGTAAAAGACCATTTCTAAATACAGCAAAATTAAAATAATCAGTAGGATAAATATCTGATACATCAAAATCAACTTGACCAACTATAGAAGTGAAACTTTTACTCGAACTATTAATAAAATCTGATACTGGCTTTGGTTCCCACATTGATGTAGTAGAATTCCATACTATAGTATCATGATTATTTGGATAATAAGATACATCAGTTAATTCATTAAATGTGTGATTATGAGCCGACATGTCTACTGTAGCATTAGTTGTATTGACTTGTATAACTATTGTTTCTCCACCAACACAAGATTCTGATAATATTATTTTTTCAGCACCACTAGTATCATCTAAAGTATAATCAACACTTACTAATTGAAAAATACCATTTCTAAATACAGCGACAGATACAGTATTAATATTATATAATTCTGCTATACTGAATTCTGTTTGACTTGGTGTAGCTACATATACTTTACTGTTAGCATTAACAGGTATACTTCCAGATCCACTTATTAAAACATAATTAGTTCCATCATAAACAAAATCATAAATTTTACCTGCTTCTAACATAGCAGGATCAATAGCACTTGACCCATTATATATAGCTTTAGTACCAGTACTGCTGACATTTAATGTAGGATTACTTACAGAATTAGCATTATCAAATTTAACAGTAACTTTTGTTCCTAATGACAATGCAAAATTAGCTATATCTACTGTTTTATTAACCGTTGCTCCATCTGTAGTACATACTCCATAATTAATTACATCTAACATTGTTTTAATATCAGTAATAGTTAGTGCTTCGACCTCACCAGTTAAAGCAGTTTTCCTTCCTAATATAGACCCTGATGCTATATTATCTAATTTAGATAGTGTAATTGTTGGAATATCAGAAATTATTAAAGATCTAAATGATGGAGTACCGGATGAAGCAGAGGGTGAAGCTAATACTAATCCAGCACTTTGTGTTTTCCATGATAAAGTTAAATTACCTACACCATCATCTGAACTAGTAAATTCATTGGTTGGTGCAGTTAAACTATAATACAATCCAGAAGGTTTATCTGCAATATTATTCCAACTAACAATAGCAGAATTTGTACCATCATGATCATGCCCTGTAGTTATATCAAATAAACTTTGTATTTCATCTAAAGATACATCTCTAGTTAAAATATCTAACCCTTTTGGGGCTAAATCTTCACGACCTGCCATATAAACACCTCTTAAAAATGCAGAATCCCATAATATGATAATTTAGAATTCTGCATTTGGCAAACAATCTATATAATTAATTTATACTAAATTTAAATACTAATTGAGATACTGAACTCATCGGCTGTAATTACTCTGTTGAATTTTAATGTTACAGTATCCAACGTTGTTTTTTCAGCATAGTAATCAACTTCATCATAAGGTGTTGTTGTTCTCCAAACAGATATTTTAACTCCTCTGCTATTTAAATTATGTGTAATGACATAATCAGTATTAGTGCCGTCACCTATTGTTTGTTGATGTTCAAATTTAGTCCAAAGAGGTGCTGAAGAAACTGTCCCATTACCAGTTTGAACTAACATTTTTGTTGTTGTAGTTGTATTGCCTGCTAATTTAGCTAGTGTATTAACTCCTGAACCATATATAATATCACCTAAAGCATAACTAGTTAATCCAGTACCACCTTTAGTTGTACCAATTGCAGTTGTGAATACAGCATCTGTTAATGTCCCGCCACCCTCGTTATCTAAGTGATCGTGAGTAGCACTACTAAAATTAGCAATTGTAGGTGTTGTAAGAACTGGTGTTGTTAATGTTTTATTTGTTAATGTCTGAGCGGCTGTTAACGTTACAATCTGGTCACCATTAACCTGAACTGTACCAGTACCATTAGAAACTAGATTTAAGCTAGCATTTGTAGAACCTAATGAACTTAATGTAACCGCATTTGCTGTTATACTATTTGTAAGTTTAAGATAGTTGATAGCTGAAGCAACTTGACCAAATACTAATAATTCATTACCATTACTATCTGCTATATAACCCGAATCAGCAAATTTAGGAGTAGTTAATGTTTTATTTGTTAATGTTTGAGTTGCGGCTAATGTTACAACAGTATCAGTTACAGCGGGGAATGTTAATTTATGAGTTTTACCAGCATCTTGATATATAGAAGCAACTATACCATCTGTGATTGTTTTATTTGTTAATGTCTGTGTACCAGTTAATGTTACAACTGTATTATCGATATTAATATCATTACCTATAATATCAATACCTGTACCACCAGTATATGATGATCCAGACCCACTGAATTGTATAAATTCAATATCTGTAGACCATTCTGTTATGCTAGTATTAGAACAAGTCCACCCAGTGTTTCCTTGTGTTCCTTTTTCAACAAATACGGTAGCTTTAGCTAGTTCAGCACCAGAATCAGCATCAGTTGATCTTGCCCAGGCGCCCGAAGCTACTATATAAATACCATTAGTCTTTTTATCTGTTTGATTTTTAACTAATACTCTATCCCCAACAACTACTGCAACAGTATCAATTGTTTGTGCTCCACTTAATGTAATATTTCCAGTAGTAGCTACAACAACTGCTTCTTTCCATGATAAGCCTGTTATAGCGTTGTCTACATAAGTCTTAATAGCTTTTTGTGAAGAAACTTTTGTATCAGAAGTAGAAGCTCCACCTAATGTAGCATCTGTACTAAAGAAAGAAGCATCTAAGTCTGTTGAAACTATATTTGATGCAATAAGTTCACTACTAGCATTTGTTTTAATAACTCTACTTGCAGTTAAATCTGAAAATACATATTTACCTTTTGTAGTGCTGGATGTAGTACTGAAAGTTAAATTATTACTTGCGGCAGTACCACCGACAATTGTTTGTCCACCCGCTCTACCTGCTAATAGTAAGTATTGTGTATGGTCATCATCTAATAATCCAGTTAATGCTAATCCGTGGTCTAATGTTCCTCCACCTGTATTAGATTGATGATTATGTGTAGCATTAACAAAACTTGCTATTGTAGGAGTAGTTAATGTTTTATTTGTTAATGTTTGTACAGCTGTTAAAGTTGTTATTGTATCACCATTAACCTGAACAGTACCGGTACCCTTAGCTAATAGATTTAAATTAATATTGGTATCAGAACCATCGACAGCTAATGAAGGTGAATTACCAACTGCTGAGTTAGCTATTTTAAGATAATTGACAGATGAAGCAGTAGTGTTAAATAATACTAATTCATTACCATTAGCATCAGCAATAAATCCGTCATTTGCTATCTTTGGAGCAGTTAATGTTTTATTTGTTAATGTTTGAGTTTCTGATAAAGTTACTACTGTACTATCAATAGTTACTTTCTTATTTGGAGTTTCACCTGTTAATGTTAACCCTGTTCCAGTATCAATTGATATTACACCAGTATTTACAGCAATACCATCACCAATTTTAACATGACCAAAATATGTTTTTGACGCATCGCCGTATGAATAAGTTGTAGAAGCGTGAGCAGGTATATCACTAGCAGATAAAGTGTTTCCTCCTGTTATAACACCACTAGCATCATTCTTAACAAAACCAGCCGCTGTAAATTCAGGTATTATAATAGAACCTTTAGTTGCATGTGTTGTAGATTGTAAAGTTAAATCTGCTCCAGCTGTAGTTCCTCCAGTTAATGTTTGCCCATCACCAGAACCGGATGCCCATAGAAAAGTCCGAACTATTCCGTTATCATTATATTTTATTACAGCATTACTAGCTGTATTCGACCACAACATACCATCTTTAAGATTGCCGGCAGTTGGGTCAGTAGCTAATTTTTGTAATGATACATTCTGTATTTCATTACCTTCTAAATTTAAATGTGTTAATACAACTTTTGATGCCATTTATATGCCTCCTATTTACCCTATATAGGCTATGCCACTAAAGGCATAATTAAAGGATATTTTAATACTGTTATTATTTATATATTGTACAGCACCTTCTATTACTGACCCAGCACTATCTACTACCATTATACCAGAAGGGAATCTTCCTAAGTTATGTGTTATTATCCAATCTTTTATTGCTAAAGGTTGAGTATATGTATATCTAGCGGTAATATCATTAATATAAGTTTTGTCATAAAATTCTGTTATACTTCTTCCGCCAACAAGATTTGAATCTAAAGCTATATCCGCTACATCTGCGGCATCAACTTTACCATCACTGTTATGGTCATATGTTTCCATTATTTGAGCTGTAATATTCATCCACTGGAAATCATAATTATCATTAGAATTTTTAGTTAATATCTGACCAGTTTCTCCACCTATAGGCATACCAACACCAGGAGGCCCTTGTACAGCAACTTCTATAATATCAACAATTTCTTCTATTACTTCTATAGTTGTTTTATCTTCTATTACTTCTATATTATTAATAATAGTTTCTTCAGATAATTCAAGTGTAGTATTATCTTCTATAATATCTAAATAATATACTATGTTTTCTTCCAATATCTCAACAGTAGTAGTGTCTTCTACTACTTCGATATATGTTAATTCATTTACTGGTTCAATTCTGGTACTTAATGTCATTATTAAACTGTAACCTCAGATATCGTATCCCAAGAACCTCTAATTAAACTTTTAAATTCACCATCAGCAACTTTATATTCTAAACTCCAATCACCAGTACTAAATTTTTTCAATTCTCTAGTTTTATCTTTAGGTATAGTTAAAGTTATAGTACCAGTACTAGATTCAATTGTAATACTTCCATCTATATTTAAATCACAAAATAATTCACCATCACTATATCTAAACTGGCTTTGAAATGTATACCCAGCTAATATAATAGGTTCTTTAAATTTGTCTTTCCATCTTAATTTTTTACTGAATATAGACCCAATTTCTATACTAAATTTATATTCAGGTATATTGGTTAGACACGACATGTTTTAAACACCTCTTATAATATAAATCTCTAATTAATTTTGTTTTTATAACAGTTATTTTAAGTACTTGACAAATCTCTTATTATGCTGTATAATAGTATTACATGTAAGTGGAGGTGATTTCATGAAATATTATAATACTATTGAAGAATTGAATAATGATATAACTAAAAATAAACTAATGTTTAGTAGTTCATTAGCTAAAAATAGTTATAAAAAATCAATTGGTGTTTCAACTAGTTTCGGAAATGTAACTAATTTAAACAGTAAGAATATACCGGTAGTTATAATTAATTTATCGTCTACATTTAATATATCAGCTAATAAAATTAACACATCAGAAAAGATACTTAATAAAATAATTAAATCAGCTGATATACTTCCTTATGTAACTTATATATATAAAAACAATATTGCTAGAAAAAATACTATATTAGATAGTGAATACAGCTATAATTGCATTAAATCAACTCATGATGAATTAGTTTATATGATAAGTAATGTTTATAAAAATAATGATAATATATTATTTGTATTTTTAGGAAAATATGCTGAATATCAATATCTGAATAATATGCTTCATACTTACAACAATAATATTAATACAAATATTCACACTATATATAATAAGCATATATCACAATTTATAGATGATAATAATTATAATGAGAATAAAAGTTTACTGGATGATATTGATAGAATAAAAAACAAAATAAAATCACTAAGTAGAAGTAAATAATCTATAAAGTTAAAATGAAGGGGATATATAGAATGAGTAATGTTATACACGATATTATTAATCTTAGTAGTGGTACAATGTCTACATTGACAGGTAAAAATAAATATGTAGAAAATGATGCAATACAACTAGAATTTTTAATATTTGTACAGAATAGTAAAGAAACTTTTGAAAATTGGCAGGAAGCTTGGCATAGTTTTATAAAAAGAAATGATTAAAGGATGTAATTTATTTGTTAGATACTGATAAATCTGAATTAATTAAATATTGGAACAGTTATTTTAATTATAATTATGATATGGCTAACGTCAATGAATATTATGATGTTGATGGTATATTTAATGATTATCTATTAGCTAACAAAACAGATTATGAATTAACAGATGAGATATGCTTTTGTAAAAAAGTAGACAGTGATTATGTTGTTTATTATGTTAAGAATAATAAGGTTGTATCTGATAATTTTAATGTTCGTGCAAAAAGAAAACTATCTAATTTAATTAATAATTATAGTGTTATTATAGTTGATGGTTTTTCTTTGAGTGAAGATATAGTCAGTAATAACAAGATAATATTAAGATATGAATTAATTAGAAATATATTTACCAGTAATCATACTCATTTTTTATCCGATGGTCTTAGATTTTCAATTGATGACAATACTGTATTTTTTACTAAAATGTTTTATACAGAATTATTCAGTAATAACAACAGATTAAATCAGCTTAAATTTACATCTTATGTTTTAAATATCTTTGAAAAAGGAGTATCTGTGGATGACATAATTTTAAAACCAAATATCAATGTAAGTCAGTACGGTAGATGGTATTGGAGTGGTACTGAAAAAATACAAAATGATTCCAAAGCCAGAAATAAGATTTACAATAAATTACTAAAGTATGGTAAAGTAATGAATATTGACCTTATTAATGGTGAACCTTGGATATTAAGTCAAATGTCTGGATCTAAAACTATTAAAAAGCTAATTAAAGCTAGAATTAAATTAAATAGTAAAGGTGAGCATGATTTAGGTAATATAATTAAAAATCTTTTGAATATCTATATACATTCAGTAAATAAACCGAATGTTGCTAATGCTATATTTCAATCAAAAAATAATTCTGAAGATATTAAAAAAATAGAAAAAGTATTAAACTGTAAAATGTATGATGTAATATGTAATATCAGTAATGAGTTAGAAGAATATAATAAAAATATAATCGATAGTTATAAAAATAATTTGTCTGTAACTGAGTTTGATAGAAGAATAGTTAATCCAGCCACAATATTAATGTCAGAAAAAGAAATAATAAAAGAACATAGAAAATATTTACAGGGACACACTCACGATAGAATTTTGTTGCTAGCACAGGGTTTATATAATAATCTAGGATTGATACCAATGTTTACGATTCATGATAGTATCACTTACTTTATTAATAATCATGATGAAGCACCAATACTAGATTGTGTCAACAAAATAGCTAAAAATATAAAAACACCAATAACAATAGAAATATTAGGAGAATGATATAAAATATTTAAATAATACTAAAAATAATATAATAAAATTTAATAAATATAGTTGACAGATGGTAAATAATGTGTTATAATATATACACTACAAAATGATATATATAAAGGAGATAGTATGAATGTCAGCATTAATGAATTATAAAAAGCTTTTGGATGAAAAATCTAAGTTAGCTAGTAACAGTGGTTTTAGTCAGGGT
>Ga0265294_10010651_pt1 | contig 10426 bp, 10 predicted proteins | sample MunlanPumphouse3_FD_192504 | JGI IMG/M metagenome (GOLD analysis project Ga0265294, IMG submission 192504) | Groundwater microbial communities from a municipal landfill in Southern Ontario, Canada - Pumphouse #3 | ecosystem: Environmental > Aquatic > Deep subsurface > Groundwater | place...
TATTATCTAAAGGATGGTGCAGACCATTGAATGAAATTCTCGTGGTAATTGTGAGAGGATTAATCGCTTTTTTTACGCTCCTCATCTTTACACGCTTGTTAGGCAAACAGGAATTAAGCCAGCTGACCTTTTTCGATTATATTAATGGAATCACCATCGGTTCCATTGCGGCCTCCTTAACCACAAATCTAAATAGCCGCGCCCTTAATGAATGGACCGGTTTAGCAACATGGACAGCAGCTGTCTTGCTTCTCCATCTCATCACCCTTAAATCTCGTTATTTTTCTAAATTTTTAGATGGTGAACCAACAGTCGTCATCATGAATGGGCAAATCATGGATAAAACCATGAAAAAGATGCATTATCGCATCAGTGAACTCATGGCCCAGTTACGTGAAAAAGGTATTTTTGATATTTCCCAAGTAGAGTTTGCGATCTTAGAAACCAGTGGTCAATTAAATGTTCTGAAAAAATCCAGTTATCAACCTGTTACACCTCATGATTTAGATCTCCCTACCAAATACATGGGGCTTTCGGTAGAACTAATCAGCGACGGAAAAATCATTGAGCAAAACCTTAAGCAGATCCAGCTCGACAGATTTTGGTTGGAAGACCAACTTAAAGCTCAAGGAATAAATGATCCGTCAGAGGTTTTTTTGGCCTTAATAGATACACAGGGTAATCTCTATATTGATAAATATACCGACAATGTAGTAAATCTGATCGACCCCAGCGACTACTACGGACCAAATTAAAATAACATTACTAAAATTACACTGTTCTAAAGAGGTGCAGCTAAAAGATGAAAAAGGAAAAAATTAGAACGATTATGGCTTATCTAATTCCCGCATTAGTACTATTATTCTTCTTGGCTATTATGCTTAGTCCGTTGCTCTTTAAGGGTAATAAGGTAACTCAGCAAATAGAACTTCTTAGCACGGATCTTGACCAGGAAAACTGGTCAGCCGCGGCCAAAAATCATGCTGTTTTAGAAGATGAATGGCGCAAAACCATTAAAAGAATTCAATTCGGTGAGAATCGAGATGATATCAATGAATTAAGCCGCAATATTATCCGTCTGAAAGGGCTGATCAAGGTCAAAGATCAAGCTAGTGCCATCAGTGAACTGATCGAAGCCGATTTTAGATGGCAAACCCTCGGCGTTTAACTGCATTTTACTTTAATTAACCTAACGCGTACTTTATTTAACTTGACGTAAACGATCAGTAGGAGTTATTCCGGGAATACGTCCTCGTTTAGCTACAGGCTGGCCGGCTACTTCTTTTAGATCCATGGTCATATCGATTGGTGAAGCAGCAGAGATATGACTTCCTACACCAAAAGCATCAGCTCCGGCTTCCTTCAGTAAGCTAATCCTTTCCGGGGTTAAACCACCGGAGACAAAAATCCGGACATGCTTAAAGCCCTTTTGATCTAAACGGTTGCGAACTTCTTTAATTAAATCCGCTGAAACACCGCCACGTTCACTTGGCGTATCTAAGCGTATCCCTTGTAAATTATCTCCTAAGGCTTCAGCAACTCTTAACGTTTCTTCTGCCTCGTCCTTAAAGGTATCTACCAGTACAGTACGAGGTTCCCCAGAAGGCATTATCTCATGATAAGCCTTGGCTACTTTTACCGTATCTCCCATAATTAAAAATACGGCATGCGGTACAGTACCTGAAGGTTCTTTGCCCATCAGTTTAGCCCCTAGAATACAGCTGGCACCGTCAGCACCGCCGATCATAGCTGCTCGCTCCATTACCGGCGCAACTGCCGGATGAACATGTCTCGCCCCAAAACATAAAACTAAATTCTCACCGGCAGCATCCTTTGCTTCCTTTGCGGCAGTAGCCCACCCGCTGGAACTGGCCATGATCCCTAATAATGTTGTTTCATAAATACCAATTTCGCTATATTTCCCACGGATGCGCATAACCACTTCTTTAGGAGAAAAAGCCTGTCCCTCTTCTAAAGACCAGATCTCCACAGAACTGTCCTCAAATAATCCTAAAACTTCGGGAACTCCGGCTAAGATCCCTTTGCGGCGACCAAATATCTCTGCCGTAACTACGGTGTCATTCAACCCATATTTCTCTAGAATCTCCTGTGTTTTGACAAAATAAACATCTGTTGTGGCTCCATTGATAATCTCAGCATGCTCAGCTGAAAATAATCTTCTCCCCTTGGCAGGTTGAAAAGCAGTAACTTGTGCCAGCGTCATTAATTTTTGATCCATTTCTTCCCTCCTCTTTCACTCACCATAAATATATTTATAAACTTGATAATTAAATAAGACTTGATCGACATATTTTCTGGTTTCCTGATAGGGAATTTGTTTAAGATCCCGGATATCCCCAGACCAGAGTCCTTCTTGCAGCCATCTTTTTACTTTAGTAGCTCCCGCATTATATGCTGCTACTGCTTTGATCGTATTTTGATCAAAAATTTCATAAAGATAAGAAACATACCAAATACCCATAGGTATATTATAGCGCGGTTCATAAAGTTTATCTGCGGCGAATTCAGCTATTCTCATCTTTTCCGCAATCCACTTCCCAGTCTCCGGCATAATCTGCATTAAACCGATAGCTCCTACTCTAGAACGAGCCCCTGCAAAAAACCGGCTTTCCGTTTTGATGATTGCTAAGACAAGATAAGGATCAACCTGATATATATCACTGTTTTCGCTAATCAATTCCTGATAAGGATAAGGATAAAAACGTTGCAACAACCACGGACTTGTAAACAAGCGAATAAAAATGAAGCCTAGCAAGAGGAAGGTTATTATTTTCTTCATAATACCTTAATCTTATGCGATCTAAACATGGCTTATACCCCAGAGTTTATCTCTTGCCAGAAGAGGTCTAGCTCTTTTTTTGTTTCCATAATCGTACCGCTATTATCAATAATCCTGTGGGCATATTTAATTTTTTCCTGTAAAGGCATTTGCGCGGCTAACCTCTCTTCAGCTTCTGCCCGGGAAATTTTATCGCGTTCTATTAAACGCTTCCTTTGTAGCTCTGCTGGTATCGCTACCACCCAGACCTCGTCCACTATTTCCACCATTCCGGCCTCGATTAAGAGAGGAGCATCAACAACAATCAGCGGAATATCCTTTTGGTTTCTCAAGGAAGAGAGTATCTCCATAATCTTTTGCTTAATTCGGGGATGCAAGATCGCGTTTAATACTGCTCTTTCTGTAGAAGACCGAAAAATAATCTCGCCCAGCTTTTTTCTCAAGAGCGCTCCCTCTTCGTCGATAATCTCACTCCCGAAATGCCGGACAATCTCCTGCCAGGCAGAGCTTTGCGGGAGCACTAGTTCTCTGGCAATTACATCAGCATCAATTATTTTCGCACCCAGCTCCCGTAAATAACGGGACACCGTGCTTTTTCCCGAGGCAATCCCCCCAGTTAAACCAATAACCAGCACAAGCTTAAAGCCCCTTTCGACAAGATTATTTCTTTATCATACCTTTTTATTCCTATCAAGGCAAGTATGCTCAAGCATACTTTTCCCCCTGACATAAGGGGCAAATTACCGTTCCCCGCCCAGTCACGATTATTCTTTGCAATTGTGTGCCACAATTCAAACAGGCTTCTCCTTTGCGTCCATATACCTTTAATCGTTCCTGAAAACTGCCTTTTTCTCCACGCCCATCCACATAATCCTGGATAGAAGTTCCGCGATTTTTAATGCTTTCCTCCAAGATTGACCTAATCGCTCGATATAGTTTTTTAAGCTCTGCAGGTTTTAAGGTCTGAATCTCTCTTAAGGGATGAAGGCCGGCCGCAAAAAGTATTTCATCAGCATAGATATTGCCTATCCCGGCAATCTTACGCTGATCTAATAAAAAAGGCTTGAGTTTCCCTTTTTTATCGGCTAATAATTCCCTAAAGACCTCAAAGGTAAAATCATCCGCTAACGGTTCATGACCCAGACTCCATAAACCTTTGATCCCTTCCCATTCACCAGTAGGCACAAGATAAATAAGTCCAAATTTCCGGACATCAGTAAAGCGCAACTCCTCTTCCGAGGAAAGCGAAAAAATCAAATGAGTATGTTTACTGACAGGAACATCTTGCTTACAAAGGGTCAATTGACCGGTCATCCGCAAATGAATAACTAAAGTCAGATCTTCCTCCAGAAAAAACAAGAGATACTTGCCCCGCCTTTTTAGATCCACAATCTTTTTACCTTTAATCTTTGCTCTGAACTGGTTAGGTTCAGGGTATTTAATAATTTTAGCAAATAATATCTCCGCTTTTTCAATACGTACACCTTGCAGAAAAGGAATTAAACTTCTCTTGACAGTTTCTACTTCTGGTAGTTCCGGCATTGATCTCACCTACTTTCCAGTTAGCGGTCGCAAATCATACCAGTTCGGTCCAAATTCCAGATCTACACTTAAAGGCACGGCCAAGGGATAGGCTGTACACATGGCTTCATTAACCAAAGCCCCTACCTCCTCTACCCTATCCTCCGGTACATCAAGAATCAATTCATCATGCACCTGTAAGATTATCTCTGTTCCCGCTTCTTTTTCCTGTAATTCCTGAGAGAGCCGGAGCATCGCCAGTTTGATGATATCGGCTGCGCTTCCTTGAATAGGAGTATTCATGGCCGTCCGCTCCGCAAAACTCCGTAAATGAAAATTACGACTCCTAATATCGGGTAAATAGCGACGTCTATTTAGGAGGGTGGTTACATAACCTTTTTCTTTAGCCTCTGCTACCACCTGGTCCAAATAGGCTTTAACTCCACCATAACGGAGAAAATAGCTATCTATATACTGCTTAGCCTCTGCCCGTGAAATGCCTAAATCCCGGCTTAGCCCGTAATCACTGATCCCATAAACTATCCCAAAATTCACGGCTTTAGCCGCCCGTCGCATCTCTGGGGTAACGGCTTCCATGGAGACGCCAAATACTTCGGCGGCCGTCCGCAAATGAATGTCTTGCCCCTCATGGAAAGCCTCAATCATCACCTGATCATCGGCATAATGGGCTAATACCCGCAGCTCAATCTGGGAATAATCTGCTGAAAGCAGCAATTTTCCGGCCGAAGGAAGAAAAGCCTTCCGAAGCTTCCTCCCCTCTTCCAGGCGAATGGGTATGTTCTGCAAATTGGGTTCCGTACTAGAAAGGCGTCCCGTTGCCGTTACTGCCTGATTAAAACTGGTATGTACCCGAGAGGTATAGGGATCGATTAGAACACTCAAGCCATCTATATAGGTGCCTTTTAACTTCACCATCTGCCGGTAAGAGAGGATTTTCGCGGCAATCTCATGCTCAAAGGCCAAATTATCCATTACCTCTGCATTGGTGGAATATCCGGTTTTCGTTTTTTTACCCGGGGGGAGTCCTAGTTTCTCAAAAAGGATCACTCCCAGCTGTTTCGGCGAGTTAATGTTAAATTCTTCACCAGCAAGCTGATAAATCTCCTCTGTCAAACTGGCAATCCCTTGATCAAGCTCCTTCCCTCTTTCCGCTAAGATAACCTGATCTAACTTTACTCCTCTTTTCTCCATCCTCATTAAAACCGTAGTTAAAGGGAGTTCTAAATCCTGATATAAGCCCAACATCCCTTGCTTAACCAGTTCAGCGGATAAGCTTTCCCCCATTTTTTCCATCATCCTCAGGTAAAAGGGGATCTGCGTTTCCCCCTCTGGTAGCACCGCGTGACTATCATCTTCTTGGATCAAAGAAAGTAAATCATTCTTCGGGCGTGAGGGATTTAAAAGATAGGCCAGCAACAAAATATCCTTCTCTACCCCTTCTAGCTTCAGCTGATAAAAATCTAAGGCTAGCATAACTGTTTTTGCATCATAGACAGTTTTTTTCAGGGTGGTATCTTCTAAATAGGGTTTTAAGACAGATAAACAATCCTCTAATTCTACGTCATTCTGCCAAGTACAAAGAACAGGTTCCTGGGCCGGCAGCTTGAGACCAAGAGCCGTGATTCTACGCTGCCATGTTCCTTTTTTGGCAGTATCTAAATAGAGAACCAGCTCAACCACAGGCTGGCTAAACTCCTTGGCTAAATAAGCGGCCAGCTCCTTTTTACCGGAGAGGAGCTGATAACTGTTCTCCTGCCCCGCTTCAGACACTTCGGCAGTAGAAATACTTCCCTCTTTCGAATCTGCTGAAACACCCACCTGTTGACTCTCCTGCAAGACATTCTGAAAAATACTCTTAAACTCCAGTTCCTCCAAGATTGCCAGGAACTGAGCATAATCGGGCTGTTCCTTTTTACAGTCCTCTAAAGCTATCTCTAAGGGGATATCTGTTACGATTGTGGCTAGTTCTTTACTTAGCCGAGCCTGCTCCTCATAAGTAGCCAAAGATTCACCCAGTTTTTTTCCTTGAAAATCACCGCGCTGGGCCAGGACGTTTTCCAAACTGCTATATTTTTTAATTAATTTGACCGCCGTTTTCTCCCCTACACCAGGTATGCCGGGAATATTGTCAGAGGTGTCACCCATTAGGCCTTTTACATCAATCATTTGTTCAGGCTTAAGCTCATACTTTTCTTGTAAGACCTGCTCATCATATCTCTCCAGTTCACTAATCCCTTTACGGGTTAATAAAACTTTAGTTTGAGGCGAAATTAACTGTAAGGCATCTCTATCCCCAGTCACGATAAGATTAATTAATCCTTCTCTTTCGCCTAGCTTAGCCAGCGTACCGATCAAATCATCCGCCTCATAACCCTCCAACTCCCAAACAGCTATCTTCATCGCCTTTAATAAATCTTTAAGTACCGGGAATTGCAGGATTAGCTCCTCCGGTGTTTCTTTTCTGGTCCCTTTATATTCTTTAAATTGCTCGTGCCGAAAAACCTTTTTCCCTTTATCAAAAGCTACCGCCAAATAAGTGGGCTTTTCTTCCTCTATAACCTTAGCTAACATCTTATAAAAACCAAAAATAGCATTAGTAATAAAACCTTTGGAATTAGACAGGATCGGCAGAGCATAAAAAGCCCTATAAGCCAGACTATTCCCGTCAATAATCACAAATTTCTCCATGAAAACTTTCACCTCAATCTTTTCTCATCAGCTCTACTTCTACAGCTCTATAAAAAATTCGGTGTGCAAGACAGATTATCCTGCACACCGTTATGTTTCTCCTTCTGTTTTCTCTCTATGTGAGCTTTCTAAGCTTTTTCTTATTTTCGCTTCTGTTTTAGACCACGCCAGATTCCCCAAACTATGACAAACAATATGCCCGCTACTACCAAATAGGGAATGGCCGCACTAATAAAGACAATTGATATTCCTAAACCTAAAAAGATATTATTGATTGCTTTAATAAAAGCTTCCTTTACTCTAACTCCCAATCCTTCCAACCCACTGGCAGAAACCTGCTGAGTTGAAGCTACCACCTGTTCTAACGAGATATTAACTGTGGAATACTCCGTCTGATTATTAAGATAACGCATCCTGCCCTCTAAAGATTCCAGTTGAGCTCTGGTATTAGCCAGTTCATTCTCTACATCCAGAACATCACTAAGGTTGCCTGATTGAGTCAAAATATTGAGGAGCCGTTCTTCTTTGGTACGCATTGTTTTTAAACGGCTTCCCACATCGATATACTCCTCGGTTACATCCTGAGAATAGATATAGCTGTTTTTGAGCTTCCCAAAATCATCCATACCGATAAGAAATTCATCAAACCTGTACTGGGGAATCCTAATCTGCAGGTTGCCTCTTTTTGTTCCTCTGGAATCCACCGCATTAGCCGTTTCATTAGTAATATAGCCACCTAAAGTGATCACATTTTCCTTGAGTGTGTTTAGAGCTTGGTCGTAATCATCTACCTGCAAGTACATTTCTGCATTTTTAATGAGTTTTCTGGCCGTCACTGTATTTGACTCTACTTCATTTTGAGCAGCTACCAGCGGTTCTCCGGCTTCTTTCATATCCATCATCAATTGCGGTGTGCTGGCTCCATCTGCCTTTCTTCTAGCATTATTATCTGAAGTTACCATTAATTTAGGAGCCATACCATTGGTTGCGCTTTGCATTTCCATGGAATTTAAGCTCTCATCCGTCCTAGCTTGATTCGACATCATCCCTTGCCCATAATCAAACTCTTCTGCAATCAGGCTACTATCAGCACTTTTGCTGCCACCCATCCGAATACCATCAAGTAAAGCAGGGGAAATTAAGATTAATAAAACCATGGTGATGGCGACTGGCCAAAAAACAGTGTTCTGTCTTAAGGCTCTGAATCTATCCCTCAGACCACCGTACCTGCATAAACTTTTTTCTTTTTGCTCAACTCTAACCCCTTGAGTAGCCGTCTTTTCCAGTTTAGCAAAAAGCTCTTGGCGAAAACTTGCCGGCGGAATAATTTCATCCAGAGAAGATAGCAAAGAAACTGTTTCTTGAAGTGAAGCCAGTTCTTCCCGGCAGGCTGAACAATAATCCAGATGAGTTTTAATTTGATTCATTTCGTCTACTGACAACTCCTGATCCAAATAAAACGACAGGTTTTCCTGCACTTCTTTACAGTTCATTTGCATCCCCTCCTTTCACATTATATAGACGCGACTCTTGAGGATTTTGTTCCCAGCGCATATTCTGTTCCCTTTGATTTAAAATTTTCTCTTTCAAAAAATTTCGAGCCCGATTAATTCTTGATTTTACTGTACCTATTGAACATTCCATCTGTTCAGCAATTTCTTGATAGGAAAAACCTTGCAGATCTCTTAAAACCAAGGCAAGACGAAACTCCGGAGAAAGAGTGTTTAATAAACTCTGTAACTCCTCTTGTAATTCCAGTTTTTCATATATTTCATCAGGTCCCGGATCGGACGAAGGTATTTGTTTCTTAACCTCAGCATCCCCAAGGCAAACCTCCTGATCTAAAGATTCTACGGAAATACGATAACGTTTACGCAACTCATCACGACAAAGATTGGTAACAATATGGGAAAGCCACGTTGAAAATGAAGAATCGCCCCGAAAGCCACTAATCGCCCGAAAAGCTCTTAGGAATGTTTCTTGCGCTAAATCATTGGCGTCATCATAATCACCCGTCATCCGATAAGCTATAGAATATACCTTTCGCTCATAGCGACAGACTAGTTCCTCAAAAGCCTGTAAATCGCCATTTTTGCTTTTGCTTACTAAATGCTCATCACAATACACGATCCCGCCTCCCTCCATAAAACTATTCTCACAATAGATTTACTACCACATTTTTTATTTTATCATATTTGAAAACTATATGGGGATAACATCAAGAAAAAAGGGGAAAATACCTTTTAGAAAGGAGGCTAGTATTTTAGATAAATATAGTCTAATGGCGGCTTTTCGTTTTTTCTTTTAAAAAAGGAGGTTTTTATTATATGGCGAACAATCAAAACAAAAAAGATCTGAATAAAAACTATCAGCAAAAAAACAACAACAACCAAAATAATAATCAATTCTCCAAAAATAACAGTCAATACCAACAAGAGGCCGGTAATGAATTTTTAAATGATAATCAGGCAAATGGGGATCGTTCCGGCTTCATTATGCCTGATATCAATGAAGAATCCGGTATCGGGATGAATGCTGACTATGTCAAGAAAGCAAACAAAAATAACCTTAAAAAGAAATAACCTATTTCTAATTTAACCGCCATTCTTTCGTGTCAGGGGGACGTTTTGTTTGCCACATCTTGTGGCAAACGAAACGTCCCCCTGACACGCGTCCCCTATAAATATGAATTAATTTGTTGAAATATTGTAAATTTTGTGTTACAATTAAAAAAAATATTTATTGTGAGGAGTGATCTATATGGGAGTTTTGCACGATCTAAAAATAAGTTTCACAAGAAGGTTTTTTATAGCTGAAGATCAACAATCTTATTATTTAACCAGAGAAAACTCACGTATGCAACGTACTTTAAATGATATTTTACAAATATCTTACGAAGAATTAGGTAATAATTATAATTTAGATGTGAGTAGAATACAGAACCAAAGAATCCGTGATTTATCTTTGAAACGGACTGAAAGGAAAATTGCAGATTATTTTTCAGATTGGAATGATACTTTAACAGCAGAAGAAATTAATCATAATTTGGATCTACATTATGAAAAAATAGATTTATTGTACGATTTAAGAGATGAAAAAGAAAATATCTCCAAAGAAAAAATGGAAAGATTAGTAGCTATCATGCTTAAAACAAACGATCGAGAAGGGCTCAATGAATTAGAAAAGATTGAAGCTAAGTATAATATTTTGGACAGCCAAAATGATGAAAGAAATTCGTTAAATGAACATCTTGAAAAAGCTTTAAATAATGCTGATGTAAAGTTTACTCTAAATGTTGAGGACAAAAATATTACGGTATCAGGAAAGTTTACTCCTACATCCAGATCTAATAAAGAACATGAAATAGGCTGAGTTGTTAGAGTATAATTTTAATTG
>Ga0265294_10010652_pt1 | contig 10425 bp, 8 predicted proteins | sample MunlanPumphouse3_FD_192504 | JGI IMG/M metagenome (GOLD analysis project Ga0265294, IMG submission 192504) | Groundwater microbial communities from a municipal landfill in Southern Ontario, Canada - Pumphouse #3 | ecosystem: Environmental > Aquatic > Deep subsurface > Groundwater | place...
GAGACGAATACATCGGCAAGGGAGCCATCCTTCCTGACATATCGTTTTTCGATACCGGTGACGTTGCTCCTGCCCCTCACCACGTCTTCGAAGAGCGGTCTCTCCCGGGCAAGGTCTTCGGGCGGCGTGATCTGCATCCATGTTTTTCGTTCCAGTTCATCGCGAGAGTACCCTAGCATTTCGCATAATCTGTCGTTGAAGTGGATCCACCGGCTGTCGGCACCGGTGATGGCAAAACCCACGATGGGAAGGTTGAAGAACGTGCGAAACCGCTCTTCGCTTGCCAGCAGCTTCTCCTCGGCGCGCTTGCGCTCGGTGATGTCGAGCAGGGTTCCGATGATCGCCGGTTTTCCCTCGTATACGGTGAAGGAGCTGTAAGCCTCGACATGCCTGATGTCTCCGCCCCTGGTGATTATCCTGAACTCATAGTGGTGTGACAGCAATTCGCCCGATATTCTCCTGCCTATGCTGGTACTCACCAGGGAAAGGTCTTCAGAAAATATCACATCATGCACGTTCAGCTTGTCCACCGCTTCCTCAACTGTGTACCCGAATATCTCGGCGCACCTCGCGTTGACGTACCGCACGGTTCCGTCCTGTTGCAGGACATATATGCCGGCTACGGACTTCTCGGCAAGGACCCGAAACTTGCGCTCCGATTCCCGCAGCGCCTCCTCGGTGCGCCTGCGCTCTGTTATGTCCCGAAACGTCCAGATCCTGCCGTAGTGGTATCCGTCCTCGCCGAGGACCGGGGCCGAGTACCTGTCCAGAAACATGCCGTTCTTGAATTCGATCTCGTCGCGGCTTGTCTCATAGGGGTGATCGTACAGGTAATTCACCTTCCCGAGGAACTGCTCGGGATACCTGACAAGACCGACGACATACTGAAGGAGGGCTTCATCATTTTCGTCATCCAGAATATGGTGGGGAACATCCCACATCTCCAGGATCCGCTGGTTGATGACAAGTCTTTTCTGATTCTCATCGATGACCAGAATGCCGTCGATGGACGTATTCATCTGCGCTTCGAGAAGAGCAGTTTTCCACTGCAGCGACCCTTCCGCGCCCCTTCTCATCCCTTCCGAACGCTCCAGTTCCCTGATCCTCTCTTTTAAAGAGGATATCTCCTCCATCAATTCCTGATTCGTTCCGGCCGAGTCTTTCATCTGCTCCTCTTCGGAGGGTGAATGGTGCCCTGACACAAAGACATAAACGATGGTATCACGTACAGTATTCTTGTCAATTGCCAAATCCCTGTGAAGAGCAACTGTGTGCCGGGGTCACATCCGGCGAATAGTCCCATATGCCCCTCGTTATGATTATGGCACAATATCGTTGGGCATTATGAGAGGCGGTTCAAAAGTTTCAACGTTCAACGGTTCAATGGTTCAAGGCAAGGCGCTGGAAGGCGATCATCATGATTGATTCCCGGAACGTGTGACATTGATGCCAGGACGGCACGGGGAATTGCGGGTGCATTCGGATTCCCTCCCCGCGCCGCACGGTCACTATCCTGTGCGGATAAGCATTTGACACACAAACACAACTCTTATATATTGTCCCTGTTCTCTCCGGTAGGAGGTGGTTTTGATTCCACCGGAAGCAATCGAAGATAATGTGAGGTATGGCGGGAGGTATGTCATTTTCAGCTTTAACAGTGCCATCATACGGAGGGATAGTGGTTGGCGACGATAGATATGTTCATTGATTTTCATGCAGTAATTGCCATAGCGCTGATCATGGGCGTTTCATTTGCCCTGTTCAGGCGGGAAGCGCTATCACCGGACGGGATAGACCGGATTACCGGGTTTTCGTTCTATCTGTCACTGTCGGTTTCAATCGTCTGGTTTGCATATACGCTTTCGCACATAAGCGGTACAGCACAACTGGGCAAGCCTTTATCGTTTTGCCTGTTTCTGCTGCTTTACGCGACAATTGTCAGGCTGGCAGCGTTTCTGGTTATCAGATTCAGGAAAGGCAATAAGGAAGAGTGAAAGATCCAGGCGTCGCTGCAACGCGTCGTGTATCTATCTCCAGGATTCGTCCCGGTCTGTGCATGGACCCTGCCCGGTCTCGCTGCGGGCATGAAACGGCCTGTTCTTGTTCTGGTTACTTTTCCAGATATGCCTTTCCCATTCCATAGCGGATCTTTCCGGGATTTTGAATGAACATTTTTTCCAAAGTCTCATCGATTGCGGTGTAGCTGCTGATGCTGCCGCCGTCCGCGCTGATCGTGACGTAGACCTTCTGTCCTTTTTTGGGATAGTGATAGATCGTTCCGCCCGCCCCCGGCTCCTGCCAGGAATGGTCGATGGAATAACAGGTACCGCTGAAAGTTGCCGGGACAGAATCGCTGAAGGGGTGCCTCAACTCAAAGACCACTTTCTTAGAGGTACTTTGTTTTGTGCGTTCGATGATCTCCACGGATGTCACAACCGCGGTTGCTTTGATCTTCGATGCCTCGGCCATTTGCACGTAAAACTCCGGCAATCTGACCGCCTCGGTGGAAGCGGCAGTGAAAAACAAGACCGATATAGCCACTGCCGGAACGATCCCGAAACCTGTTGATGCACTCATTCTTAATAGCCAATGTCTCAAAAGTCTCTCTCCTTCCATCATACTGTTCATCAGCACGTCCGGCATTAACCTGGTTTTCGATCACCAGGGCAGACTGACGTGGACACCCCCCCGCACTTATAGCGCATCGGGTCAAATGTGATCCTCCATCCTTTCCCCGCCGAATACGTCCAGGCCCTGTATACTTCCCCCGCCGAATTGTGCCATGGTCTGTGCGGCAATGGTCAATCCTTCCTCGAGATGGACCCTGTCAATACCCGGAACAGCGTAGGAATAGAAAAGAACGTTGCGCGTATCGTCCCTCGCCTTTGTTTTTTCATCTGCCCCCTGGCAAAGCACGCAGATGATGTCCTTCTCGTCGCGCAGTACGATCTCTCCCTCCTTCATTATGAATTGCCGGCCCCCCATCCCAACACTCGTCTCGCCTGCTTCGGCTACGTCGAGCACGACCCCGCCTTCGATCCGGTCAAGATCGGTGACCGCCACAAGAATACCGGCGCACATCTCGGCCATGAAATGGGCATCGACCATAAGGTTGTACCGGGGGAACCCGCTCAGGATCGTCCTCTTGAGATGTTTAGGCAGGGGACATTCGAATCCGAACCCCTGGAAGAACCGATCATAGGTATCGATGCGCCGGGAGATGCCGGCAAGCGTTTCCCGCTTTCGCATTTTTCTCAGGAGGGTCCGCCTGTATTGATCAAACCCCTCGCCATCGCTCAGGGGCCGGCAGTTTGAAATGAGTGTCAACCCAAAAGCCACGCCCGGGTATTTAAGCTGATAGGCGGACGAGATTGAAAAGTCTATCCATGCTGCCGTCTTCCTTTCTTCCATTTGGCACCTCGTGGGGATGTTGGGAATACCCTTCATATCTTCACATTCTTTTCTCCCATATGCAAGCATCGCTCCCGGAGGCTTGAGCCCTGTTTTCGTGTCGTCCATTTTCTCCCCTTCGCCCGGCGGCTCATGGTGTTGGTCCAAGGGGTTCTCTCCACGGAGAATGTGGAGATATGGCGCGGGGAGCAGCTTTGGCGATGTCAAGGGCCAGGGTAATTCCCCACTAGCGGGGCCAGGTTAATTCCCCACTTTTCGGATGACTGGTACATTATTTGTTATTCCTCGGGTTCAATTTCCTCCTGTATGTGTCTCCTTCATCAACCATAATATGATGGGCATGGTGGCTTAGCCGGTCGAGCGCCGAGTTCGCCATCACCGGGTCCGGGAAGAGTCCCACCCAGTCCTCAGGCGGCCGGTTGCTTGTTATGAGGATTGACGAGTGAAGATGACGTTCCGTCACGACCTCATAGAAGTCCTCCGCCTGGATCGGTGTCAGTACCGTCAGCCCGAAGTCGTCGATGATGAGAAGATCGGGCCTGACGTATTTCTTCAGCTGCCTCTCCCACGAGTGGTCCGCCCGCGCCGCATAGAGACTGCGGAGCATCTTCGCCGATTTGACGAAGAGCGTCGTGTATCCCCGCCTGCACGCCTCATGTCCGAGCGCCTGGGCGAGATGCGTCTTCCCGACGCCCGGAAGCCCATAGACGAGAACATGCTCTTTTTTCTCTATAAAAAGGCAGGTTGCAAGGTCCGTCACGATCCCCCTTTTGATCCGGGGATTGAAGGCGAAGTCGAACCCCTCGAGAGTCTTCTGTTCCTCGAACGACGCCTGCCGGATCCTCTGAGTGAGTTTCTTCGCCTCTCTGCGTTCTATCTCGTCCTGGATGACGAGGGAGAGGAAGGTCATATAGGGAAGGTCCTCGTTCTTCGCTTGGGCGAGCCTTAAATCAAGGCTCTCTGTGAACCCCCCGAGCCTTAACTTCCGCAGCTGTTCAGCAAGATGATGGTCGATCATGGCGCCACCCCCTTAAAAGAATCAGGCGGTCTGAGGAAGCTTCTCCCCAGTTCCGACAGCGGGGCGGCGACGACGACGGGAGGTTTGCCGATCAATTCTTTTTCCAGCATCGCCTTGATGCTTTTATACCGGACATTGCCGTAAAGAAGTGCGCGTTCGGCCACCTTCTCGATAATATCGGGGTATTTCTCGGCAAGGCGCAGTATCGCCTGGGCCTTTCTCAGGTTCCGCATGGCGTGCTCCTCGAGGACCGCGTTCATGAGCGCCGCGGTGTTAGGGCCGTAATCGGCGGCCTTCTTTCTGCACCACGTCGGTGTCGCCATGAGGTAAGCGAGTTTCTCGGGAGGATAGTCCGTCTGGTCCGTCATCCATGTTCCCGGCAGCGCCGCCCTGGGGTGCATTTTTATCCGCTCATGGTCCAAGAAGACCTCTACCGTTTTATATGTCCCTTTGACCCAGACCTTCTTGCCGATATATCTCGTCGGCAGGGAATAGTAGGACTTGTCGAACACGATGTGATGGTCCGGGTGGACGGTGCACCTTTTCCACACAGGCCGCTCGAACGGCAGGAAGGGAAGCGGTCTCAAGCACTGTTTCTCTTCGGAGAGGAAGACAGGATAGGGCTTTCGTTTCGTCGTACCGTGGATCTCATGACCGATCTCCTCCTTGCACCAGGTGAGTGCCCGCGCGTTGGCATCGTTGATATCGATAAAGGTCCTGCCCGCAAGGAGCTGCTGCTTGACCACCGCCACGGCCCTTTCGACCTTTCCTTTCTGCTCGGCGTCGCCTCTCTTCGCCGGATCGGCGACGAAGCCGTAGTGGCGTTCGAGATCGGCATAGGCGTAGTTGACGAGAGGATCGTAGATGTCGGGTTTCACAACGCCGGATTTCAAGTTGTCGAGGGTGATCCTGCCGGGCACCCCTCCGAACCATGCAAAGGCCCGTTCGTGGCAGTCAAGCCAGGTGGGGATGTCCTGGTTAAAGACGAAGCGGACGAACCGGTGACGGCTATATGAGAGGGTCATGATGAAGGCCCATGCCCTGTGCTTCTTTTGCGTCGTTGGGTCGTACATGAGGCCGGCGTACCCGAAGTCGACCTGTGCCTCGTCGCCGGGAGGCGTCTCTATGCGGACGGTTACGTGCAAAGAGGTGCGGGGGAACTCCTTTCTTACGTACCGCTTGACGGTCGTATAAGCTACGTTAATTTGGTAATTCTCTTTTAAAAGACGCCACGCCTGCTTGGCCGTCATGTTCGAGTCTTCGAACCACCGCTCAATATCATCCCGGTAGCGACCAACAAGTTCAATGCCGGGCGCCTGGTAGGTGGCAGCCCGCTTAGCCATGATCACCTTGACCCTCCTCAAGAGCTCCTGTTCGTCGGGTAAAGGGTCGCCGCGACCTATCGTTAACTCGTTCAAAAGCCCGAGATATTTGCGTACTGTCTTGCGGTCAATGCCCAGCGATCGGCTGATCTGCTTAATCTTTCTTCCTTCATGCCACTGGTAGATTGTCTCCATAACCTCGTTCATCGGTATATCCCTCCTTGCCATGATCCCTCCGTTCCTTATTGTTGCCTTAAGGAATGCAGGATCATAATCGGTTTGTCCACCGACATCCGGCAAAAAAGTGGGGAATTAACCTGGCCCCGCCAAGTGGGGAATTACCTTGGCCCCGGTGGTGGGGAATTATCTTGGCCCTAAAGGGCATTTAGTGGGGATATACCATGGTCCTCGACAGGCGATGCTCCAGTGAGGCTTGCGGCAGGTTGCGGGGCGCATGGCCTTATCCCCGCGCAGCCACGCTGCGGATCACACCCGTTATGTGCTTTCGGTTCGCTCGATGCTCATTGCGGACAGAGGTTGATTGGGGATTGTAAGCTGGAAATCCGCAGAGATGGGGTGGCAGCACACCGCCAACCCGGTGCAGTCAGACGCATCGGTCCCGGTCACTTTCGTGCCCGGTCCACGCGCCCCGAAAGCACAACGGGTCCCGTGATCCTTCACTTACGGCTGCGCGGGAATAAGGCCATGCGCGAGCAGGAACATGGGCTGTGGAAACTAAGCCGGAAAGGCACGGATGTCCGGGTCCTGATGGCCCTGAACGTTGAAGCTGTGGTTCTTTCTCTCCGCCGGGGGTTCGATCCTGATCAAGTCATCTTAATTCAGCTTAGGGTGGCGGCCTGATTTTTTCTATTCGGTTCAGGATTGATGGCGTGGATAAGAAACCCTTTGATCGCGACGGATGGTTGTTATTGAAAGGACAATTCGAGTTGTTTCGGTTTTGACTTGCTATTTGTTTTATCTTTCTGCAGAGACTCTATAGGTTGTTGGAATATTCTTATATCTAACAATGGAGCTGCACGCAATTCATCTTTTCTGGCCTTATCATCTCTCTGACCCGGTTCGATCTGGGTGAAACTTCTTGGCCTTGGATTATCATACAGGCCAATATCAAGTATATATCCTTCATATCTTCGACCATCACTTGCTGCTTTGCTAGTATTATGATCAACAAGATGGACAAGGCGAAGATCGACCAGCTCTCGAATAGCCTGTTTTGCCTGACTGTCGGATTCCAAGTCTTCTTTCGCTATCAGAAATGCGTTTGTTCTCTTATCAGTATAAACGAAGCGTTTTATTTTGCTTATATAATCTTCAAGAATTGCATCTTCGCTGCCTGAATCCTTTTTCATTGATTCCAATTTGCTCCCAATGTTAGAAATAGCAGCGTCGGTAACATCCACTTTACCAATTCGACTTCCCGTAGCAACTGCTTTATTCGCCAAGGTTACGAACAATGAAAGAAAATCTCTAGGCACTCCACCAGATGCAAGGCACAACTGTGAAAATCCTTCTCCAGCAAAAATATCGTCTACCACTATATTCGATTTAGATTGCTCGATAGCTGTTTCCAGCAACTTGCGCATGAAATTCTGCAAGTCGTCAAAATTATCTAGGGAGTAATCCATATCGACTTCAAATATATCGTGAGACAATTCAACTCCAACGTATCGTTCGCTTTCTCGCCGATAAAGCTTAGACCGATGTCTTATTGTTGCTACTTTCAAGAAAAGCTCCGTTCCTTTTGTAAGTCTGTGAAAATAATCCAGCAAATCAGGTTGAGTGCTTTTTGGGACAAAATAGAAATCGTCAAGTAAAAGAAATATTGGCTTCTTTGGGAAAAGCGAAGAAAGAGAAGTTAACAATTTCTTATATGTTGTGAGTTCGATTTTCAAATATTCGATTTTGCTTTTTGGTAGACTCCTTTTTATCTGCGTTTTCTTGCTGCCTTTGATACCTCCTCCAGATGATCCGCCATGACTTTTCATGGAACCGGATAGCTCCCTTTCGCGAGATTCCTGAGTGCTAACTTCTTGCGTTTCTTGATCCGGTTCATGCAATAGATTACTAAGTTTCGTGCAAACCGACTTGATGCGTCTTCGACGATTAAAGGATCTTACTGAAAACTTATACCATGGGTACATATTGCTTATCTGATCATTCAGCAAATTAAACATCTCATGCAAAACATAGATCACAATATTTGGAAAGGTAATGTCCTTGAAATCCTCTAAATTAAGATATATATCCAAATGAGTTGAGGGTTCTTTTGTGGAACTGATCAGCGTTGTCTTGCCGGAACCTCTGCGTCCAAAGACAACATGATTCTGTTTGGAAAGAAGACGTGTGCGAAATGAACGCGAATCAACAAAAGGTAAGCCTGAGGATGGCGATGCTCTGAGGTTTTCTTCAATAAAAGTGACCAGCTTGGTGATTTCTGTCTGGTTCATACGAACCCCTCATTCCTCTGAAAAATATTTTTTCATCTTTTTGCTATGATGAAGAATTATATTGTTCTCTATCAATACCTTCTCGATAATGGAAGATACGTCCATAAGGGAATCAAAGGGCTTCGGTCTCCCGGCAGTAATCCCATGTGCTTTGTTCGGTCCTATTCGAACCACACCACTCGACCATGCATTCTTGGGGATTATTTTATTTTTTCCTTCAGCAATATCATTTGTCCAGAATCGTATTTTTACTTCAATCATTTTTTGCCCATGCTTAGCTTCCTGAGCTTCGATATCTTGCTTTAATGACATAGCACCCTCCCAAGTTTGTTAACTATCATCGTTCTCATATCTCTTCGATCACACAGGCCTCTGAAATCTCTTCCAAGAATTCAGGCTTTATGAATCTAAGTATGTGACTGACTGCTTTGATCTGATCTTTCAATGTACTGAAGGCAATGAAGCGACAAATTTCTGAGAGAGGTTGGGGAAGCTTCGAAAATGTGGGTCTATTAACTTCAGAAATTACCTTCTCTCGTCGTTCGTCCGGGGCAACAAGATAAAGCGGAATGTTGATATTGGGCTGCATGACAATCAAGTCCGACATACGCAACAGCCCGGAATAAATCGATGTAGTGCTCTCGATCTCGAAAGCAGCGACAATGGCATTTCCCTTTAACCACAGGACATCGATCAGTTCAATGGTCCGGTTGGTTGCATCGTCAAACTGTAAAGGAAGTTCCGTCTTGAGTCTCTTAAAATCCGCGAATCTCTTTCCATCCCATGATCTATTGCGGTCATTTCGGGCAGCCCATAAGTCGAAACCCATGTCTGAGCCAAGTTTTAATAAGTGCCATTGGATCTCTGTATGCTCCTTGGGTTTCTTCCCTTCGTGTTCTTCTTTGAATGTTTCTTCCTCTTCACTCTCTGGCACTGTTACCGATCCTATCTTAGCCTTCAGTGCTCTGGGTCGGTATTTGAGCTTGCGTTCGTCAAATGGTCGTGCGATTGGATTCTTTTGGGCAGCGAGTATGGCTTCGGTGATTATCTCTCCGTCTTTGGCATCGAACTTAGCAGGCGATGATCGGAAACGACCTGTCCATGCATGGGGGCTGCTCAAATTTTGAAAGAACGATAGTTGATCCCGGAGTTCAATAACCGGAACTGCTGTTTCAGGTGTTAGCTCAGTAATCACCTTAACCTTGAGTCTGGAAGGAAAATACTCGTCTCTCCAAATTGGGGAATTATCCTTGTATGGTTCTCCGGTGATTTCGAGAACACCGATGAATCGTGAAACCCCCGTCAGGTAGCAAAGAAGATAATCGCCTCGCTTTATCTTCTGAACCCTATTCCAACGCGAATCTCTGAACCCGGAAATATTTGCCCCAGCCGCTTTGAACTCATCCCAAGTGACCCCGGTGAATAGATCAAGCCAATAGCTTCGCTTCGTCATTCCCTTCCTTGTTGGTCATTCCTTAGGTTGCAATTTCCAAAATACTATTCCTCCGAGCATTGTTTGTCAATGAATTACCAGCGATTAGTACAGTTTATCTATGTATTATGCTTTTGTATTCGGGATGGGTGATGGCGGTGTTGTGAGGCAGAGCCAGGGGACGTCCCCCGGGTCCCCCCCGGGTCCCCCCTAACGTATTCAATGGGGCGTTCGCGGCAGCGTGGGAGAAGGGTGTAAAGAAAACGTGGCAGCTAAATGTCGATTAACCTCATGTTGAATCTGTTACGCTCTTGGTTATACCCAATAATTTCACCGATCAGCCAGTCCCCGCTTTCGTGTGTCTGGAGAATATCATGACCTCTACCGTTAAAGTCCTTCTTATGGATGAACCCATTTCCGTGTAGCCCGAATTCGACAAAAAACCCGTAAGGTTGAACAGACACAATTTGAGCTTCAACTTCTGAGCCCAGGGGGTATTCCGTTTCCATATTTATGACGCTTACGTATGTCGGGTCTCTCTGAGCGACAGTATCCACATAGTCCTTAAGCGACGCGATGTCTATTAGGTCTTCTTTGCTTTCATCTGTAAGAACAGCGGCGTCGCCGACAAAATAGTCCTCGTAGTACGCTGCCAGGTAATCCACTAGCAAAGAACTACAGCTGATGGACGCTTGTCTGCTCTGGTGTCTGAATGTGCCTCGCCCAACAATGTTGTCCGCAATCGCTTTGGCGACCTGGTTTTCTCTGAAGAAA
>Ga0265294_10010653_pt1 | contig 10424 bp, 8 predicted proteins | sample MunlanPumphouse3_FD_192504 | JGI IMG/M metagenome (GOLD analysis project Ga0265294, IMG submission 192504) | Groundwater microbial communities from a municipal landfill in Southern Ontario, Canada - Pumphouse #3 | ecosystem: Environmental > Aquatic > Deep subsurface > Groundwater | place...
ATCCAACTTTCTTTAAGGTTCTTTTGAATTAATTCTTGGAGCTCTTTCTTGCCTAAAAGTCTTACATCGTTAGCTTTTGCAAGTTCTATTGCTCCAGAAGTAAAGTTTGCTGAACCTATTAATACAGGCTTGCTATAATTTTTATGCCTTTGAGAAGATGTGTTCGGTTATAATTAGACATAGAAATAAATTGTGTATTATAAAAATAATTTTTTTATATTATAATTTGATCGTTATTTAAATTTATATTTTTTCAAAATTCTGATATTAAATTTTGATAAACAATTAAGGGTAATAATTTTTAGTAATAGCTATCTTAAAATATTTTCAAACCATAAAACGGCCGCTTCTCCATTTATTCTATCAATTTCATCTAGTTTTTTCCTAGCATGTTTTATTGGGTTGCGGTAGTTTTTGAGTGCGAGGAAATGCTTTTCAGTTTCACTCTTGCTACCAAAATATCTTACAAATAAATTCCAGTTAGAAAGTATTATTTTTAAATAATCCATTATTTCTAAAAATTCTATTCGCGTATCGTCTCTTTTGTATTCCTCTAAGTTATATGGATGTCGGATCATTTCGTTTTGTATTTTCCTATTAACAGTATCTTGAATATCGGTAGGAATAAATTCTTCCCAATAAGATCCTTCGTTTTGTTTTTTTAATATTTCGTGTAAAAAAATACGCATCTTGGTTTCAAGAATATCAATAGGTCTTGTTGGCTCTGTAGCAAAATATTCTTCCAGTGATGATCCTATGCCAGTTCTTATACGAAGAGCTTGCACAATATAATTGGCTCGGAAATTAAGAAAATTTAAGAATTCGTCTTTAAGTAGTCCCGAATTTTTATAATTTGGAATGTAATGATGTTGAAGAATATTCTGTAAATCATTATTTGTTTCTCTGATCTTATAAAGATATATACTTGGTGCTTTATCGCTTATTTTTTTATTAGTAATGGCTGGAATAAACATAATATTAACGATGCTGTCAAAAAGTTCTTTTCGTTCTGATTCATTATCTCGAAGATATGCTTGAGGAAAAATATGGTGAAGATTATGTTTGTAGTATCCAGAAAAAACATTATCTAGAGAAACATCTCTTCCGTCTAAAATACTTTTTGGCTCAGCATAAGAATATAGGGCAAGTATTGTCTTTACAAAAGCATTGCGCAAGTTATATCTTTGTGTGATTAGACGATTTTTTAATTTATCCCAATCAATTAAAAACGAAAATTCTGGAATTTTATTTTCAAGTAATTCGTCAAAAGCAATGCAATCTTCTTCGCTGCGTGCCTCAACTGTAGAGTCGTATCTATTCGAAAGACATGCTCGCCAAAACCATTGTTCAACAAGTAAAGCTTTGTCATGATTAAGCTCCGGCTTTTTATAAAATAAATAGGTTAGTGGCACGAGTATTACATCAAATGGAAGATATTCTAAATTTTTAATTTTTAATTTTGTTTTTACAAATTCAATAGCAATAAGGAAAGACTTGATAATATTTTCCCATTCAGCTTCAAGTTTTCTGATGTTAGTTCTTTCCAAAATATCTCTTGAACGAGACTTTCGATAATTTAAAATTACAGATGCTGCCTGTAAAAGAGTTTCTTCTCTAATGTTTTCTAGTTCTTTACGAGTATAAAATTCATCGAGTGCTTCTCTAAGGTCAAATCCTTCTCCCCAACATCGAGCTACCATTTTTGCTACAACCGTAAGTTTACGACCAGTTTCGTTAATTCTTGAGAACATTCTTACGACCTGACGAACCCCCTCGTTTTTTTCTTCTTCGCTTCTTGTCTCTTGGTCAATAACTTGAATGACTGAAAACCTATAACTCCAAAAACGATCATACAAAACATCTAAGGTGCTACTATATTCTCCTTCGCCATATTTTTCACTGATTAGACGATATGAAGTTCGATTATTGTTAAAAATTTCTTCAATAGAGATTAGTAGATTTTCTCTATCTTTTTCTCTAATTTCTTCGGCGGACTCATTATTTTTTTGACTTACAATAAACTTTTTACTTCGCAAGTCAAATAAAAAGCGGAATTGTTCTCCATCGATATCGGCTCCCTTAACTGCTGCAAATAGTGATGTAATTCTTTGTTGCCCATCTAATACATATGATATTTCTGTTCCGTTTAAAATATCAGAACGATCAAGGTTAATATTTCCGATGTTGCGTGTTCTGGGTAATTTTCTTATAGTCCTCCAAAATATAAAACTACCAATCGGATATCCTCTATAGATACTATCGAGCAAATACCTAATATCTGATGGTTTCCAAACAAACGATCGCTGAAAAGGAGGAATTTGAATTCTACAGGAAGAAATGCCAGATATTAAATCTTGAAAAGAAATATCGTCTGGTTTAACTTGCATTAGAACTTCTGGTTCTTCAACTTCTTCTATATCAATTTCATCAATTTTAATATCCTCGCCTCTTTCACTGTTCCACTTATCGTATGATTCAACCGTAAAATTAAAGACTTCTAATGGTGAGAGGGATTCAAAATTTTTTGCATTTTCCTTTAAAATCCATGTTCGGCCACTTTTTTCTACCCATTTTGCTTTTACTAGCCCAATTGAATAAAATCTGAAGTTAGTGATCCAACGATATTGTCCAGAATTATTTATACTTTTTTCGTATACGGTAAGCGATATTCTCTTTCCAATTTCATTGATCAAATCACCAGATGGATATTCGCCTCCTTTTTCTTTGAGTATACAAAGGGCCTCCTTTAAAAACTCTCCTGTTCTTTCATTGGTAATTTTTGCCATAATTATTTGAATAAATTATTTAAAGAAATATGCAATATTTTATTTTAGATCTTTTGTTTTATGTTATTTTAATTTATTTTTAAAATAATAAAATATCAAATATGACATGTCTTGGTTTACCTCCTTGATTAAGTCTAAAAGGAGTGAACAGTATTGATCTTTTAATTTCAAGCGATTTTTCATAAAATTATTTAATTATTGGATTATTTATAAATATTTCTTCAGATTTTTTTCGCTTTTCTTCTTGAGAAAGCACAGTATCGTAAAGGCCAACCTTTTCGCCTTCATGTTTGTTTATTCCAGTATACTCAAGGCTAGAATCTTCATATCTTTTAAATTTATAAACAGCATCATTCATTAGTGCACTATTAAAAACTCCGAGACTAACTAATAGTTCAAAATCTTTTTGGGTTAATCCTGTAACTTTTTTAAATAGACCTGGCTCCAATTTAGTTATCACATCTTTCAAAGTTCTTTCTCGATAATCTGTAAGATACATGAAAACAGGGATTCGAGTTGCGAATTTTCTTAGTTTATCTTGTATCTGTTTGCGAAGACTTTTATATTCCTTTTCTTCTTTAGTGAGTTCCTTTTTTTCCTTTTCAGATAATTTTTTATCGTTTGATTCTCTTTTTACTTTTTCAACCGATTCAGATTTATTAATAATTGTTTCAATATCATGATTTAAACCTCTAAAGCCCTCAATACTCATAAGTGCATCCATTGCTTCCTTATCATTCATTAATCGTTTAAGTGTATCATTATCAACATTTACAAGTGAAGCATTCTCCCAACGTCTGGCAAGAAGAGTCGCAGTTGTTCCACTCATAGCCATATCTAAAATTCCTGCTGCATCTATTTTTTTCATTACACTACCATCGTATGCAAGCACTGGAAGAAAGCTAATGAATTCTGCCACCTTAGTTTCTGGATTAGATTCATTAACATTTAAACGACAACTATATTCAGCGATTTGTCTAAGCGCTCTATTTGGTGCAAAATCGAAAACGTAGCATTCATTTTTAATGACTTCCTCTTTATTCGGAGATTTGTTATCGGGATTTTTGATTGTCCATGGAGATTGCACACGAAAAGCTGCTTGAAAATAAGTTTCTGGTGTTGAACAACTACGAAGCATAAATATACCAGTCCATGGTTTAACCGTTATTCCAGTAAGAAGTTTTCCGCAGGTTAAAGTAATTGTCTTTGATTTCAATGGATCATCCATAGCTTTTAATACTGGTGGAAGTGCTTTTATTCCAATTCCTGCGTCCTGACCAGCGGCTACAATAATTTTATAATCTTGATAGAAAATATTTTGCTTCTGATTAATTAAATTATGCATCGCATAGCAGGAAGCAATTGACGGTAAAAACCAAAGAGTATGATTTAGTAAATTTAAAAGTTCAGCGTGAGAGTAAGGCATTGGCGGTTTCTGAGCTCCAAGTTTTAAATTATCTATAGTTGTTGCCTGAAAAGATCCTCTAATTAAATCAAGCCATTTTTGAACTTCATCTTCATATATAAATTTTGCATTTTTGCCCTTGCCTTTTGCCGAGAAAAAAACATTTAAATCGAATTCATTAAACTCTCCTTGTTTTGCAATATCAATAATTGAATCTGGCAATTGATATGTCATCATTACCATACGTGGAAGTGCAGCATATGGGTTATTGATGTCTTTTTTGTTTTGCCAAGAATCTTTTGCTTTTTGCTCGTCTGAGTATGTCCAGTTATATATCTGCTCTTCAATAAATTCACCAGATGCTATTGCTCTAAAAGGAGTACCTGAAAGATATAAATATGCATCAGTTTTTATGGGTAGTATTTTTTCATCAAAATCCTTTAAATCTTGACCTTCAGAAAATTCTTTTTCTCTTTCATCTTCAGCTTCAAAAAGCTCTTTAGCGTTTTCACGCCATGATCCATAATGATATTCATCAAATACGATACAGTCCCATTTAGTTTTATGGACCCATTCGTTTTTTGTTTTAACTCCGCCAGTGCTTTTATTTTTACCTAGATAATCTTGAAATGATCCGAAGCATACAAATGGTTTCTTTGTATTAATATCCTTGTGCCAAAGTGTATCTGGCGATGCAGAAATAAACTGCCAATTTTGAAAATCCACATGCTCTTTCAAATCATCATCCCAAGCGCTTTCAACAGCTGGTTTGAATGTCATTATCAAAATCTTTGTCCAGCCCATTTTTTTAGCTAATTGATACGTAGCAAAAGTTTTGCCAAAACGCATTTTTGCATTCCATAGAAAACGAGGAGCCTTTCCGGGGGTTTCTTTACCATAATTCGAAAAATAGTAAGCTGTTTTCTCCACAGCATCTTTTTGTTCTGGACGCATTTTAAAATTAAGACCCCTAGTTTCAACACTAATTCTCCGATTTTTTATATCGTTTATAGCAGATTTTACATCTCTAACGGAACATTTAAACCATTCCCCGTCTTTTCTTGAAATGCTACGCTTGCTTAGATATTGGTGTACTTCATGATCGGTAAATGCAGAGCCATCATTTCTAATGGCATTTTCTTCAAGGACAATTTTATAATTAAGTCGGCTTGTTTTTAATTGTTCTGCAACTCGATCTTGTGCATTACGAACAGTATAACCAACCTTTAATAAATCTTTATGCGAATCTACACCTATTAATTCATAGGCGTATATTGTTGGACTTATTTTTGGTTTTTGTGGAAAAAAATCTTTGCTCATATTAATTCATTGGTCTAATCATGGATTCAATAAAATCAATCTCCTCTTTCGTTAGATTATATTTTTTATATAGTTTTTCATCTGTCCATGATTTAGAAAAATCTTGCATAGGCACAAATTCATATGCTTTTTTCCAAGCATCTTGTGTGATTTTTTTAAAAGATATAAAAAGATGAAAAAATTTAGTTTTCATATAAGAAATAGTGTTTTCCGCTACCTTTTTATTATTAAACGGACCAACAACTAAATATGTTTCCGTACAGCATGTATTTTTTTCTCCTATAAATGGCTTTATTAAATCACGTTGCAAATTACCCATGCCCCATGCTTTTGGAACAAAAATTTTCCATTGGTTTACCAATTCTTTATTCTGTAAAATTTGATTTGGGGAAACATAACCCACTTTTTGATTTGCGTAAATTTTAACAGAGTTATCAAATGATTTATTCTTAAAATCATTAAAAAAACCTCTCAAACCAAAAGGTTTTCCAGAACTTACAATTTCGCTAAAAGATTTTTCATTTTTTGATTTAATTTTATGTAATATTGATATCGCTTTGTTGTGTCTAATAAAGACATTCGTGTTTTTTTCAAGTAGGGGTCTTTCTAATTCCGAAATAATTTTTCCCTCCGAATGAGAAATTACCTTGCATAATCCTTCATTATCTCTATTCCAAAGAAAATAACAAATACCACCTTTTATTTCTACGCCAGGAAAACATTCAGAAGCATTATGAAAATCATGTAAAATTCTAATTCTTTCGTCTTTTAACATTTCATCTCTAAAGCGATCTAAGCCCTTTCCACCACTAAACCATCTGCTGGGAATAATCATTGTAAGGAATCTCGGGTTTAATTTTTTTCCTTGTTCAACAAATTTATTATAAATAGGCATTGCACTTGCCTGGGCTCCCCCATCGCTTAATTGATATGGTGGGTTACCTATAATTACATCGAATTTCATATTTTTAATTTTATCAGGTAAATTATTATGAATAAATTGATAGGCGTGAGTTTCGAGCCCTTCCTCACGTTGATATTCTGATTGACTCGCTCCACAAAAAGAACATCTTCCATTTTTCCAGTTATGCCTTGTTTTTTCGAAGAAAATATTACCTTGTTCATTATCAAAAAGATTGGATACTGAATATTTTCCGTTAGCATTTTTTGAGCAATACAAACTCCTTCTTGATAAAAGTGAAGTAAGTTCTGTAATTCCTATTCCAAAAATTTGCTTACTGAAAATGTGATCTATTCGTTTTTGAGTATCGGGAATCTCCTCTTCTAGCCCATTAATTAATCTTTTAGCTATTTCCCTAAGAAATACTCCAGACTTACAAAAAGGATCTAGAAATGTTGAATTTTTGTCTTTCCAAATTTTTTTAGGAAGTAAATCTAAAATTTCATTTGCCAACTTTGGTGGAGTAAAAACTTCATCATTGCTAAGATTAGCAAGACAAGAAAGGACATCTGGATTGTAGTTATGCATCTTCATAATTAAGTTTTAAATAATGCATTAAAGGAAATTCTTTCACGGGCATTGGAGAAAAAACTGCTTCTCCAGTATCAGAAACTTCGCGTAAAGAGAAAAGGGTCGGTTTTTTAGGGTCAAAATCTGCTAATTCAGCATACTGAAAGTCTCTTCTTTTTAACATATCGTTTACTAAAGACCATTCAGAAAAAATAATGTATTCTTTTTCGTTGGGTCTTTTTAATGTGAGAGCATTGCCTTGTAAAATGTTTCTCCTGAGTACAACGCTAACGCTCTTCATAAATTCATTTTTACATTTATTTTTGTATAGCTTTGTATAAGTTTCGTTTATGATATTATAGAGTCTATCGATACATACCTCCACATTATCTTGCAATAGCTCAACTCCATATATACTACTTATCCCAAGAAGTGCCATTTTTTCGAATTCATTCTGGCTCGAACCGTATTTTTTCTTTATGATTGTTAGTTTTTTTTCTAAAATTGGTGCAAGAAAATTACCATCACCACAAGCGGGCTCGAGGAAACGAGACTCTATTCTTTCCATCTCATTTTTAACAAGATCAAGCATAGCATTCACTTCTCGCTCTTGAGTGAATACCTCACCATGATCTTTAACCCGTTTTTTTGATTTTATTTGCATTTTATGTTTGATAATTTCTATCGTTTAAACATTTTTAATACAGGATTGGAAACTTTTGTATATCTTACAATAAAAGTGGTAATTAGTAAAATGTCTTTAGTCTCCAGTTTGTCTACATCTAGGTCTGGACTTCTTTATACTCTTGCGTCATCCTTGTCCATAATAACAGTAAATAAAAGTTATATGGAACAAGCAGTGACAACGAAAAATAGTAATCAATCCCCTATTCTTGATGTTAAAATAAGGTATTGCTTATACGCCAGAAAATCAACCGAATCTGAAGATAGACAAGCTCTTTCAATAGACTCACAAATAAAGGAAATGCTGACCTTAGCTGAAAGAGAAGGTCTTGATATAGTTGAAATAAAAAGAGAATCTCATTCATCAAAAGAAGTTGGCCAAAGAGCAATTTTCAATGAGATGATTAAAGAGATTCGCGAGACTAAATACAACGGTATTCTAACATGGGCTCCGGACAGATTAAGTAGAAATGCTGGAGATTTAGGATCAATTGTTGATCTGATGGATCAGAAGCTTCTTGTTGAGATAAGAACATACGGACAGAGGTTTACTAATAATCCAAATGAGAAATTTCTTTTAATGATACTGGGCTCTCAGGCAAAGCTTGAGAATGACAATAAAGGGGTCAATGTGAAGCGAGGATTATGAAATGGGTTGGAGGCCTGGAACTGCTCCCACAGGCTATTTAAACGAGAAATACGTTGACAAGAAATGCCAAGTAAGGATTGATTCGAAAAGAGCCCCTATTATTAAGCAAATATTTGAAAAAGTGGCCAATGAACAATGGAGTGGCAGAAAAGTTTGTCGCTGGCTAACAGAAAGCGGATTTAAGACTAAAAATGGAAGGTCATTATCTTTAGAAATATCTATCGTATTTTTGGAATCCATTTTATTATGGAGAATTTGAATATCCTAGTAATAGTGGTAATTGGTATATTGGCAAACAAGTACCAATCATAACTAAAGAATTATTCGATAAAGTACAATTTACCCTTAATGAGAATTTTATACCAAAAACAGAAAGTAAAGAATTTGCATTTACTAAATTAATTAAGTGTGGATACTGTGGGTCAGGAATATCAGCTGACGAAAAGTTCAAGAAACTCAAAGGTGGCGGAACTAATAGACATGTTTATTACTTCTGCACAAAGGCAAGAAATATAGATTGCGACAGTCATGCCATAAATGAAACAGACCTTATCAATGAACTGATAGAGTTAATAGATACTGTTGATTTAGATGAACTAGGAATTAAAGAAAAAATAAGACAAGAAATAATGCGTATAAATAGATTCAACACAGAGGTGCTTGGAAATAAGAAAGAGAAAAACGATATAGATATTGATATTAGAAATTATACAAAATATCTCCTTAAGCAAGGAACTATATTAGAAAAACGAGAATTATTGACATGCCTTAAAAGCAAGTTAATCCTTAAAGACAAAAAAATAATACTTCAATAGAAATTAGTTTTTTTAAAATTACCAGTAATGTATAAGAGGAGTAATTCTTTTACGATTGGTAAGGTGTCGTAACAAGTGTCCGCATTCCACGGTGGACACCAATAATCTCCTTGGTTATTTTCTGGATGGACATAAATTGTTCTTTCTCCGTAAAGTTCATCTACATATTCTCCATAGGGACAATCAAATTTTGTCTTTAAAAAAATACTGACATCTTGTACTTTTGATAATTTGTATTTTGTCATAAACAGCTTATATAGTCCTTCTAGGCAAATTAATTGTAACGCTGTTGATTCCTCTGTAGTCATTTTATGTGATGTAAAGGAGCATGCTTTAGCAAAGCAATATAAACACCTTAAGAGTACAGAATTTTTTCTATCAATTTTTTTGTTAAGATTTTCAACATTTTTGATAATTATATCGGCACCATAGCTAAAATTATTTTGTATTTCCTTTCCATCGTTATTGATTTTAGTATCTATAAATTCATATAGCTTGAATAACTTTCTTATTTTATTAACACTAATCTTATCGAGTTTTTTTATGTCTAGATCGTAATAAGACAGTGGAATGTAAAAATCATCATCGCCTATAAAAAAATTATACCATCCAGCTTTGTTCGATAGATTTATTAATGCAATAAGTATGGCAGCCTCTTTATTTATCCATTTTTGTTCACTATAAAAATCATCGCCTTCTTGATCTTTAAAAAAAGTTTTACTAAGAGTTAGTATATATGGTTTATTGTCTATAAAAGCAAAGGCCGAAAGATTATTATATATTTCCTTTGATGGTAAACGATCTATTCTTCCAAACGATTCTAATCTATCAATACGTAGGCCGACTTTATCATGCCTTTCCTTCATTTTCTGCTTATCAATTTTAAAACAATTAAATTCTCGATAGCTTGTGTTCATTTGATATAAGCTAAAATATTTCCAAAGAACGCTATCTTTAATTAAAGGATCTTTACTTTTTAGCAAAGATTTTATTATGTGGTCGGGGATGTCTAATTGATTGCAAGCATTAGTAAAAAAAATGCGATAATTTCTGGAAAAATCAGTTTTGCCGAAGCTTTCTTCTAATTTTAGAATATCTTTAAGTTGGCTATTTTTCATATTTTTAGCATATCAAAAAAACGCCATTTTGGCGATTTTTGAATGAAGCATCAGGGTCACCTGACTTGTCACTAGCGTGCAGCGCAGATTATATATTTACCGAATTATATAACATATATCCAAAGATTAAAATTAGCATGGAAAAACTAGAAAGATTACTAATTAATTATTAATTG
>Ga0265294_10010654_pt1 | contig 10423 bp, 5 predicted proteins | sample MunlanPumphouse3_FD_192504 | JGI IMG/M metagenome (GOLD analysis project Ga0265294, IMG submission 192504) | Groundwater microbial communities from a municipal landfill in Southern Ontario, Canada - Pumphouse #3 | ecosystem: Environmental > Aquatic > Deep subsurface > Groundwater | place...
ACCATTGGCCGGTTGCTTTTATCCATTTTGATCTTGATACCCCTGGAAACATATGTGCAGGAGAAGTTTCAGTACATTTATCCCAGATAAGGCTATGGATTTCAATACCACTACCCTATCTATCACCATAGCTAATAGTTAGGAGGGGGATTGGACTTCATAACCGGGATAAAACCATGACAGCCACTTGAAGTCCATTTGGCCTGTTTCACTACTTGCTGCATTGGAGATTAGAGATAGCCTAATGAACTCCAATGGCATCAATCGTGTTTATCAGGGCAAGGAGTGAAGCATGAAACAGCAATAAGCTCAATTGTGCTGATAATATGCCTGTCGCTTTCTTCATCATGGCTCGCTAATCGTACATTGTAAATCGTACATTGTAAATCGCTTAAGTGCTCGCTTTGCCGCGGGAACTCAATAAGCCGGATTCTGTAATCCCGGACAAGCCGGAACCGATGTCTATCCCTCTGGGCCGTAACTCACGCTTCGGCTCAAGCTGCCTACCCGAAAGCGGTTTGGGCCTAACCATTGCTTTCCTATTTGGCATTGCACCGGATAAGGCATTCCTGGCTACCGATGTTACCATCGATACCGGTGGTCTCTTACACCGCCATTTCACCCTTACGCAGCACTCGCAGGCGCTACGCGGTTTGTTTCTGTGGAGCTGGCTCTGCATTACTGCAGCTTCCGGTTAGGAAGTATCCTGCCCTTGGTGTCCGGACTTTCCTCTGCACCCTAGGGTACAGCAGACATCTTTCATTCCCGCGGCAAAGCGAGCAGATAAGCGATTTACAATGTACAATTTACAATTTACAATTTACGATTTACAATTAATGATTGGCACTAAGATCAGCTACAGATAGCGTAGCATCTCCCGATCCGTTACTCCAGCGTAAAGCTCGATATAGGGCTTCACCGGGCTGATATTAATCTTGGGGAAAAACACTTCTTCGATCTGGAAAAAGCCCACAGAGGCGTTCATTTCCACTTCGATGCAGATGGGTTTTTCTTCACCTTTATGAATCCTTACTTTTTGGATGGCGGAGGCTGAAGTGCGATGGATATCTCCGGGGCGTACCTTTGAGGAAAGGATACTGGGAATGCGAGCGCGCCCTTTTTCCATATCGCTGCCATCACCGATCAGCACCAAGCCTGCCTCCAGTGAGTGAATCTTGTGGGTAGCCATGTGCCCAAAGATCCCCTCGATGGCGATGGATCGCACAGCTGCTTTGAGGTTATAATCATCTTCCGGGTATATCTGAGCCAGCACTTTGTCGATATAAGGCGTAGCCAGCTGGATGCTGAGAAACTCATGGCTATCACGGGCGATACTCATCCCCATATCGTGCATCAGAGATGCCATGATCACTCCCACCAGGGAATCTTCAGCATTGCCAACCCGTTCTTTTTCCAGATTCATCTTGATGCCTGCTTCAAAAAGCAGGTGAAACATCGTTATAGTATTCAGTGTGGCCTTGCGCATATGCACCGGACCGTGATCGTTATAACCAAGACGCTTGATCGATACAATATTGGCATATTCCTGCAAGGCCTGGATTTCTGGATTCGCAAAGAGTAGCTGAATGGCTTGCAGCGGTTTACCTACCAGCAATTTGAGGATGCGTTCTTCCAATTGTATTTGTTTTACAGATTTATTCATCATATCTCCTCTACTCAGAAGCGGTTCCGCAAGCTCATAATAAGATTGGTAGCAGAAGCCACAATGGCTATAGCCATGGCTATGGTACCGGAGATCATCAAGGTATCAAAGAGACTGCGCGATGCCATTACTGTATCTCCGCTGATGTAGCCTCGCATAGCATAATAAAGGCTGCGTCCCGGTACTAAAGGGATAATCACACAGATCACGAATACCGAAACCGGAGTAGCCATTATTCTGGCTACCACTTCCGAGTATATACATACTAAGATAATCGCCAGAAACACTGAAAGCAACATCGACTTTGTGTAATACAGGAGAATGAGATAGCTGGCCCAGCAGATTCCTCCGCCCAGACCAGTAAAAGCTACCCGCCAGCCCTTGAGATTGCTGCGCAGGGAAAAACCGATTATGGCCAGAAAGGCCCAGGTAAATTGCATCAGAGTAAGATCATCCCAGGGGCGCATCTCAATAACCCATCAGATCCCAAATTTTTAGCATGGCACCACTACCGGCCACAATCGCCGTAGTGATGATCAGAGCTTCCACCCCGCGGGCAGTTCCGGATACCAGATCCCCGCTCATCGTATCGCGAATGGCGTTGGTGAGCGACAAGCCCGGCACCAGGATCATGATCCCGCCGATGATGATATTATCCAAGCGCATATATGGTATCCAGGTATCAAAGGTTTTGGCCAAAAGCACGATCAAAGCTGCGGCCAGGGCATTGAGTAAAAAGTTATTTACCGGTAAGCGGGAGATATATTTCAGGCTGGCACTCACCATAATTCCGATGATGAAGGCGACTACAAATTCGACCCAGCTTCCTCCAAAGAGCAGACAGAAAAACCCACTGGTGGCCCCTCCACAAAGATTTATTACCCACATGGGATAGGGGGTTTCCGCGTCGATGCGCCTCAGCTCATCCCGGAAGCGCTCACTGCGGCTTTGTCCCCAAAAGGCTTGATCCTCATCTTTTTTCATCAATTGGTTTACCAAGCCACTCACCTGCGTGATTTTGCCCAGATCTATGCGCCGGTTTTCTATACGTTGAATACGCGTGGTAATCTGCTCATCTCTATCGCTCAGGCTCAAAAAGATCCCGGTAGGAGTAACGAATGATTCGCATTCCTCATAGCCAAAACCCCGGCATACCTTGTGCATCATCAATTCCACCCGATTCGTGGAACTCCCGCTTTGCAGGATTATGCGGCCGGTTTCCAAAGCCAATCTGCTGCATTCCTGCAGACTAATCTTTTGCATGTTTCGTTTGCTCCACCAGCTTGAGAATAGCCTCCGGCATGCCCAGAATACTGGCAATACGGATGGCATCCAGTGGGGGATTGCCGGTATCAGTAACTTCTACCAGGGTATAATCCATTGCTTGCGCCAAAAAACGCAGGCGTTCCTCCAGATTTCCCTTTACCAAAGGGTTTCCAGCTATAGAGGGATCAATACCTTTGATGCGGAAATGGCTGATGCCCTTGATCCCGGCGGGCTTTGTATAATGCGTAGCCGCGATAGTACTGTGCGGAGTTTGTGCCATATAGCTGATCACTGCAGTGGCCAGGGCTTCACCTTCATAGGGATTGGTTCCCCGGGCAAATTCATCCAGGAGATACAAGCCCCGTCCGGCCTTGCCCAAGGCTTTATTAAAGGCCACCACTTCCGCACCGAAGGAAGAAAGACTATCGTTTTCCCGCTCGTTGTTGTAATAAATATATTGATACAGGGGCATTGCAGCTTCCTTTGCCGGAATTGGTATTGCCCGCCGGCATAGCTCGGCACATTGCGCCAGGGCTTTCAATAAACTGGTTTTGCCGCCCATATTGGGTCCTGTAATCAAATTCACTTTGCCTTCAAAGCTGATGTCCAGATCCTGATAATCCCTGCTTGTTGCGCCTATTGCTTTTTGCAAAGGCAGGTTTCGCATGGCTTTGATATAGAGCTTTGTTGAGTTTGCATTATTCAGAACCGGGATGCAGCACTGCTGCTGCAAGGCGTAATCCGCCAGCATATAATCCCAACCCAGCTCAGCGCAATTCTCGATCGCCAGATCCAGCTCTTGTTTGTGATCATAGATTCTGGCACTCAGGTTTTCCAGAATCTCTTCTTCGGCCTCTTCGATCTTGAGATTCAGCCTGGCAATCTTCTCCTTGATGGCATTGCTTTGCTGAGAATCGGCCAGACTGAAGGTGATATTGGCCACACTTTGGGCACTGATCATAAAATATGCTGAAGACTCCAGGCTGCGTACCAGTTCGCTTTCGCTGCGGGAAAGGCAAAAGCTCTCCTTTAAACGCTGGTTTCCCAATGCGCTTTTAGCTTCCTCAAGATAGCGAACCCGCTCTTTTTTAAGCAGGAGATTTTGCCCCTGACGCTCATTATCCAAAGTGGATAACTTACTGCTAAATAAAGGCGATAGACGAAAACCCGGCAAGCCGGACGCTTCGGGATCCAATAGTTCAAACAGTAACTGCAAATCCGGAAGGGTATAGCTCTTCAAATTCCTTTCCAAGGCGTAATCTCGAAGGCGTCGGTAATGGTAAAAAAAGCTCTTCAATTCATATAGATCGGTAATGCTGAGACTTGCTTTTCCCCCGGATAATCTCAATGGACAAAGATGTGCAAAAAGCTCCTGCCATTTATGACGTGGCTCTGCCTTGAGACATCTCAGCAGGATGTCTCGACGCTCATAAGCACTGCGCGCACTGGCCAAAGTGTAACCTGAGGCACTCAGCTTTTGCTGCTTCACTGAAGCCAAAAAGCTGCTGGGTGCCTGGATCAATCCATAAATCCGGTCCAGCCCCAGATTTTCCTGTTCTTGCCTTGTCATCAGACTATTGGGTACTCCTTGTATAGCAATAGGTCAGAGTTCCATTTTGGGAAACGCCATGCACTGTCAATCATTTTATCCCTAGCAATGTGTTGTTTTACATAATAATGCCCTGTTTGGAGCTTTGAATGACTCTCTATAGATGATTACTCCGTAAATATACTGACTTACAGCCATATTGAGCTATATCAATTCCAGGAGCCAGCATACCCCAATTCCTGACCATCATATCCATAATTATTGCGAAGTCTCACACACTACATATCCCATCCCTTCATATCCCTTCACTCGTTTTCGGAACATGTTCACCAGCATCTGTTCATTCATGTCCACATAATCGTAAATCACAACCTCTGTTTTGTTGTCATGAGCTCGATGCAGCCTTCCGGCATATTGTTGCAGTACTCCTTTCCAGGATATTGGCATTGTAAGAAACAAGGTATCCAGTCGGCTATCATCAAATCCCTCGCCTATATACTTACCAGTAGCGATGATTACTCTTTCGTCGTCTGGCGGGATCGAATGGAGTTTATCCATTACTGATTTTAGCTGTTTTCTGCCCATTCCGCCCCGGAGTGCGATTACGTGTTTGGAAAAACCTTCCAGTTTTTCTGTAAAGTACTCCACATGAGCTGTTCTCTCAGTTAGGACAAGGGGGCTTTTACCAGCTACAATAGCAGAGATAATGTCATCGAGGATCATATCGTTTCGTGATTTGTCCTCAACTAAAGCCTTATAGATATCAGTAATTCTGAGCTCATCCTCCTCATTCCTGAGCATTATAAAGTTTGTTTTGCGAGTTATCACCTTATGAGTGAAAGCCCTTTTCAGAATCTGAGATTTTGCATCGGTCTTGTAGCGGATAGGTCCGCACTGCATGTATACAATGGGATGATGCCCATCCTGGCGAATGGGGGTTGCTGTCAGTCCATATACATACTTTGCGCAGACAGACTTTAAAACTTGTTCAAAACTAAAAGCAGAGATATGGTGACACTCATCAACGATTACCATGCCATATTCCTTAACGAGCTCTTTGACTGCATGTTTATGGGTAAGGCTTTGAATGATAGCCACATCGATCTTCCCTGTTCTCTTATCTATGCCTCCACCGATTTGCCCTATCTTCGGCTCTTGCAGAAAGCACTTCAACCGCTCTACCCATTGATTCATCAACTGCCTGCGATGTACAATGATCAGAGTATTAGTCTGCCTTTGGGCAATCATCCATATTGCCACAATAGTCTTTCCAAATGCTGTTCCTGCTGAGAGGATGCCATTTTCGTGTTTGAGCATCATATTCCCCGCAAGTAGTTGTTCACTGCTTAGTTTTCCCCGGAATATGGCACTTATCTGTTCACCAGAAAATCGGACATCTTGTTGCCGAAGTTGGATTTTCATTTGTGCTAGCAGCTTGTAAAGATCATCTATACACCCTCTGGGAATAGCAAGGTATTCCTCTGTTTCGGAAGATAGATTGATTACTCTGGGAATATTATAGATAGGCATTCTCATTGCCTGAGCTCGGTAGAACTCTGGGTTTTGAAATGCTGCAAGCCTCATGATTCTCAGCATCAGCTTCTGAGGTAGCCCAGTCTTTGCTATATAGATCATATCGCTCAATACTATTTTGATCTCAGAGGGTACATCATGATAATCATCTGGCTGGATTTTGTTGAATTCCCATGGCATTGGTTCATCTACTTCAGATGTATTTATCTGCGATAATCCCATCGAGCCATGATCGGCAGTGAGTTCTGAGACCAGGGTATAAACCCTATGCTTGCTGATTTTCTCGATTTGTGCCAGATAGCTCCATTGATCTGTAATTGCATTTAAACTGTGGTCAACAAACTCGCTATTACCGCGCACTCTGGCTTTCTTTTGCAAGGGCAAAGCGATCAGGTTTCCAAAACCACCATTGGGCATTGTATCTTGATTTGGGAATATCCGGTCATAGGATTCAAATCCTATCTGGTGGCTTAACTCCATAGCATGGGTAAGAAGAGCGGTTCCCAGTTTACGAGCCTGAGCAGCAAGTATTTTCTCATTAAAAAAGATCCAGACATGAGCTCCATTACCGGATCTGGATATCTCCACATAGACCGGAACATGGTGCTGCCGGCATACCCTGAGCAAGGCCATTACATCTTCTCGCCACCCCTTCTTGTCAAAATCAATTGCCATAAACTTGCATGTATCATCTTCAAACAAGGGATAGATGCCAATGGTTATTTCACCGATGAGGTGCCTGTATATCTGTTTATCATCCAATGGTATCAACTTCCTGTTTTCGCATTTGGCACAGGGAATTCTCTTGTATTTGCCACAAATACCGAGCTTCCAATCATTGTGGCATGCCGGTGAGTAGCCAGATCGATTATTCTTACCTGTCCAGCGAATTGCAAATACATCTTCCCTTCCTTGAAAAACACTGCGAAAAAGATGCAACTTATCCTCGGGACTGGATTGATTGGTGATGGATGCAGGTAAAGATGCAGTTGCTTGAGTATGTACAAGATTACTTGTGTTTTCTTGTATGCGTTCTTTGCTTACTGCAATAGTCGAGTTCAATACTTCTTTTTGATGATCACCAGCTATCAAATCCCTCAGGGAGGAGGTCTCTGCCTCCAATTCACTGATTCGCTTAAGCGCAGTTTCGAGTTTTTCCCTAAGGTGTTCATAAGTAGTATCCATATTATCCTCTTGTTACTATAATCAGACACAGCATTCATATGTCAATCCCTAATCCTTCCACTTTAGGCTGCCTGGGGGTATAATAGGACTGATAAGCAGAGCAGTGCTGGAAGTTTGATTTATGGTGATGTTGTGTGTTGAGTATTGTGAACATGATGTGTACGGTGATGTGGCGGTGGTGGACTGTGGATCATTGAACCACATGTACTTCCTTATCCCTAGGCGTTAATCACTTCTTTATCCCCCCTTAATCAAGCGTTAATAATTAAGGCTTGATTAAGGGGGGATAAAGAAGTGATTAACGCCTAGGGATAGGGTGACAGGTTACAGGTGGCAGGTTGTGCGGGAATTTGTGCGGGAATTAACGGGAGATGTAGGGGCGAACGGCGGTTCACCCATTCCCATGAATGGCATTCCAATGTACAATTTACGATGTACGATGTACAATGGGGGGGGTAATTGAGAATTGAGAATTGAGAATTGAGAATTGAGAATTAGCTGACGCTATGAGGATAGTAACTTGGGTTAATTGAAAATTGATTTCGGTGCTTTTCGGTGTTCTCGGTGGTATCCTCCTGTAGGGGCGCTCGCCGTAGCGCCCATTCCCATAAATGGCATTCCAAAGTAGGGGCGAACGGCAGTTCGCCCGCAAGAAAAAAGAAATAAACAACATAGCTGCTGAGCCGCTACGCTCCACGCCCTCGCTAAGATCTGTCAACACTCTGCGCCCTCCGGGCTGAATCGGCAAACCAATTCACGGGCGAACCGCCGATGGGAAATCAATTCACGGGCACTAGGGCGAGCGCCACTACTTTGCCATTATAAACGATTGCCGACATCCGCATCATAAGCGCCCTAAGAAATCAGTGGGGAAGGTTTTCCCAGCGTCCCTCATAATAGAGCCATTTATCCTGTACTTTGTGCAAGGTGATGGTCCTATGCATATTGGCGCTATCTTGCCGTACCAGTTCCTGCCAGGCGGGGAGCACTTGATAGTTTTCTGTTTCGGAAGGGCTGGCGGCATAGCCGAAGAAGCGATGGGGCATATCCTTGATGCGATCCAGAATCCGCAGACTATTTTCCTGATCATGATTTCCCAGCAGGATCAATGACGATGCAGCGAGAGTGGCGGCATCAAACATGGCAAGGATGGCGGGATCTGCTTCCTGCCAGGTTTTGGGATATTGCTTTGCCAGGAGTCTGATCTCGGAGCTTTGATCCCAGGTATTTAGCGGAATGATCTGGATGGCGGTATCGCTATCCGAGATCCGATAACCAAATTGCAGATAAGTATCCTGATCTGGAATCAAGGCTTGATACTTGCCATTCCCCTGATATTCAAAGCGGGTATTCAGAGTATAAAACTGTCCTTTCACCAGTCGGGTCAGGCTAAACTGTTCATCGCTGATATGAAGGGGGTAGCCCTCAGCATCAGTGATATAAAGATTGAGGCTATGAGTGGGCTGTTCTTCATCGGCTTCAGACAGGTTCTTTTTGATTACATCATAATAATGCCAGTCGTCATTCAAGTACACTAGGATGTTATCCGGCACCCGGGTATAATCTGCAGCAATGCCATTGGCCCTGAGGGCAGAGATAGCCAGAATCCGGAATTGGTAGTTGGTCAGATACTTCTGTTTAAGCGCGGTATCCAGGGGTAACAAGCCCTGAAGCGCTTTTTCGGGATCGATCTTGAACCGCTTGTGCAGATAGCTGATGGTCTTTCCCAGTTTGGCTTTATCATCCTTTGCTTTCTGGATAAATGAGCTGGGATACAGGTACCATTTCCCCTTGTATTTGAAAGCTTGGGAGAGATCTTCGTAAAAAACTGTGGGGTAATAGAGTTCCTGAGGATACTCCGGATCTCGGTTTTGAGCGATGAAGTGGTTATGAGCGGCTTCAAGTTGCCGGGCGTCTGCCTGCCAGAGAAACTTGGGATCATATTCGGCAAGAAAATCGATATAAGCGGAATCAAGCTGTGGTACAGCGTCGAAAAATGCCTTTAGCTCAGGATGATTGCCCCGGCTTTTGATCAAGAGATCCTGCAGCTTCCCCTCGGCAATACCCAAGGCTTGAACCTCATGCTGCCAGCGATCAAGCTGCTCTTGCCAGATTATTTTGCGTTGGGCGATATCGTCCTGATAGTCCTGTGGAGCTTTTTTCCAGTCCATTTCATTGCCGGGATAATGCATAATAGCGTTTTGCGGAGCCAGTGGTGCGGAGGATAGTTGCAGATTTACCGCTACTTCGGCATCGGTACTTGAGGCTACGGGGATCAAGACCTGCTGCTCATCCTTATATGCACTCAGATAGAAGGCTCCACGGCCGGCGCTGAAACTTACTTTGCCGTCCTGATCCGTACTAAGGTTGCACAGGGTGCGCAGAGATCCCCAATTGAAGACCATTACGGAGATCAATGCCTCCGGCACCGCCTGCATTTCTGAATCCAGGACTTGAACATTGATGGTGCGGGTGCGCTCTCTGGCGTAGTTACGGGTAGAATTGATCAATATTTCATAGCGCCCTTCGGCCAACACTTCATCTTCAGCGGTGGGCATACTGCCATCGGCGAGGATCAAGACGGTTTTGTCGATAAGGCCGCTAAACCAGGTTTGATTTGGGTGATAAGCAGCATCCATATCTCCGGTATACGCCCATTCCCGATCCAGGAAGACCTCAGCCCAGGCATGATTGTTGTCGATATGAGCCCACCACGGGGTGCTGGCGGGACGGGAGGGGATGCCCACGGTTCTGGCGGCTGCCACAAAGAGGATTTGCATCTCTTCGCAGCGTCCGGTGAGAGATTTTTGGGTGATATCCAGTGGACTCTGGTCCCGGCCACTGGTCTGCTGGAATTTGAGCTTTTCCACACACCAGCTGGCGGTAGCCCGGTAACGCTGAAGGATATCTGAATTATCTTCCCACACCTGGCGTAATCCGTCATCCAGCATAGCTTTGCGATAGGCAGATATGCGTTCGTCTGAGACGCTCTGTTTCGCTATATAGGAAAGGAAGAATTCCGGCATGTAGCGCAGGCCTTCTTTGTCCAGAAATACTCTTAGTTCCCGGTAGTTTGAGAAAACGTCTTTGGGGTTTGCGGCTGCAAGATTGGCATCGCTTTCATAGGCGATCAGATATGCCATGAGGATATCATCATATTCCTTGAGCAGTTTTTTATAGTTTTTTCGCAGCTTTTTGGGCAGGGATTTGAGGTTGGCCTCTGCTTT
>Ga0265294_10010656_pt1 | contig 10420 bp, 5 predicted proteins | sample MunlanPumphouse3_FD_192504 | JGI IMG/M metagenome (GOLD analysis project Ga0265294, IMG submission 192504) | Groundwater microbial communities from a municipal landfill in Southern Ontario, Canada - Pumphouse #3 | ecosystem: Environmental > Aquatic > Deep subsurface > Groundwater | place...
GTATTCTGCTCAACGATGATCTGATTTGGCACAAGCGTGTACACGACTTTTGCAGTTTCAGGATCCACCTCGCTCTGAAGAGCCTGAGTAAGAACTGCATTGTATTTCATGTTCGGAACGGCAATTGCCTCGACTACCTGCGAAATAGCCTCGATCTGGCCTTCACTAAGAGTATCATTGAGCGAAGAAAGCTGGAACGAAACGAAGCCGGAAACGCCAGTTCGGACGAGCGCCCTGTTCTTCATCATCTTCTGATACTCAGAGCTTTCCTGGTCAAACGAATACAGCAGGTTGAGCATCGAGAATGAAGATGCACTGGCTGCAAGCTCATCCGAGTCGAAAAGCCCAGTGGTGCTTACCTTCTGTGCCATGTCATAGATCAGAGCTCCGAACTTTTCCGGATCAGCGGAAAGCTCAGCATATGCCGCCGCAGCAATTTCATAGGAAACATTAATGCCTTGAACTGTCTGGATGAACGAATCCTCATCCGATTTCAAAGCCTTTGCAACTTCAGAAGCATTCTGAAGCGACTTGAGGCAGGCTGCCATATCATTTGAGAATACAGGCGGAATCATCTGCTGAGCCTTCTTCAGGGCAATATCAGAAGCTTCCTGATCCACCAGATAGTAGGAAGCATCAGAGACAACTGACTCGGAAGCCAGATACCCAGGCTTCATAGCATCATAGTAATCTCCGTACTGCTCGCTCTTGTTCTGATAAAGCGAGAAGAACAGAACGGAAACACAGATGCAGAATGCAAGAGAGAGGCACAGCACGGTAATCACCTGGCCTTTCTTCATGCCTGAAAACAGCTTTTCCCAGAAGTCATTTGTTCTTTTCATATGCATCAACTATCCTTTGGACTATCCTTGATCGAACAACATCCTGAGAATGGAAATTCACGAAGCTTATTCCCTCTATTCCCTGCAGGATGGACATAGCATGAACCAAACCCGAAACCTTGTTTCTAGGAAGGTCGGTCTGGGTTATATCACCGGTGATTATTGCCGAGGAATCCTCTCCAAGCCTGGTGAGGAACATCTTCATCTGCTCCACAGTAGTGTTCTGCGCCTCATCGAGAATGATGCAGGCATGGTGAAGGCTTCGGCCCCTCATGTAGGCAAGAGGAGCAATCTCAATCATGTCGCTGTCTTCAAGACGCTTGATCATCTGAGGAGAAATCATGAATTCCATTGAATCATAAAGAGGCTTCAGATAAGGATTGAGCTTCTGAGCAAGATCCCCTGGAAGGAATCCCAGGGACTCGCCCGCCTCTACCACGGGACGCGAAAGAATAAGCTTCTGCCGCTTTCCGCTAATGATCTGAGCAAGGCAGTACGCAACAGCCAGGAACGTCTTGCCTGTTCCGGCAGGCCCTACTGCAAATGTGATCTGAGAATCAGAGATTGAGCGAAGATACCTTTTCTGAGTCCTGCTCTTTGGGAATACCGAGCGGTTTCCTAAATTGATGACATAAGAACCGGATTCAATCTCAGGCTCTTCCTGGCTTTTCGGAAACTGGAGATTTGAAAGGAGGCTTTGGTACTCCATGAAGATCTCAGACTCAGTGATTGGAGAATTCTCAGCTGCAAGGGCTTCAAGCTTCTTGGCCAGAGCACAGAACATGTCGCCGACGCTTTCATTGGCTCCATCATAGATCAGGCTGTCTCCCCTAAGGTATATGGTGGTATCAAGCAGATTCTCCATATAAGGTATGTTTGCATCGTTTGCCCCGCATACGATGCTGAGGATGCCCTGATCTTCAAAAGTTACTGTTCTGCTCAAATGATTCTCTCCTAGTCATCTTCCGAACTCCAATCGTTTTCAACCTTTATATCCGGAATTGCACGCCATTGGATGTAGAAGGAAGCAGTCTGCTCCCAGACCCAGCTTCCATCAGATAATACAACGCTGGCATTGTATTTGCAATGGAAATCCCAATCTTTCATGTAATGGACAAGCTCGAATTTCATCCCTGAAAGATTGAAGCTAGTGTTGCTGCGTCCGTCTCCGAAGAAATCAAAAGAACGGCCAAGATCCGACAGAAGGCTCGAGAAAACGAACTTTCCATTCTCATCGAAGTAATTGTAGAATCCATTGTTCTGCGAGGCTACCGAGAATGTGATGTCGGTGAATTCCGCTATTGAGAACTTCATGTCAAGAGATGCTGCGAGGCTTGAAGCATACATGTTCTGGAAGCTGTAGAGGAAGTCAAGGTTAAGCGAGATTTCTGCATTTATCCGGCTTTTCCAGAATGAGAAGCGCACCTTGGAAAGATTGACCTTAGTTTCAAGCTCGCCCGGCCTCAATGCCCAGTTTCCAGCATCGTTCTCATAGCCTTCCAGCACAAGAGAAAGAAGGCTCTTGCGGTATGAAAGCATAAGATCAAGACTCTGGATCTGAAGCTTCCCTTCCGCCTTGAGCTTATTGGACAGATTGAGCCCATCTTTCCAGAAATAAACAGAGAAGGACTGATCCAGCTCAAGCGAATCCCAGCTTTCATCCATCTTCGAGAAGTCATACTCCCCTGAGGCAGCGAAATTCACAAGGCCTCGAGACAACCCGAAGCTCGCCGAGATCAGAGACGGCGAAAGAAATGATGAACCGCTTTCGATGAACTTCTGCGAAGCCTTGGCAGTGATCCCATCATATGAATAGGAAACTGCAGGGGTAAGCGTCTGCTGAAGCGGGGGCAGGCTCTGGGCAAGCGACAATGTCAGACGACCGATCGGAAGACTCAGCGACAGCTTGTGGGTGCTTACATTTGTGCTGTTCCATTCAAATAGCCCGGTATCCTTGCCTTTCTGGTATTCAAATATCTTCCAGTTCATGTTATAAGTCAAGCCTAAGAAAGGAATTGAAGCCTGAACCTTGTTTGTTATCCGTCCGCTGTCCGTACCGTTGCTGTATTCATACCATGGAACGATGCTGTCACTCAGGGCAAACAGCCGGTCTCCGAGCGAAGTGCCTATAGCCAGTTCGCCGTCGGTCTGGTAATAGACAGTCTGCTTGTCATCCTCGTCGATCTTGTTGGAGAAATCCTGATCCCAGCCATATGATATGGAAAAGCTGTTGCTGTACGATGAACCAGACGAGCTGGAGGCCGGCGAAGTGAACAGGTTCAGATCAGAAATCGGAAAAGCAGCAGTGCCGGAAGCAGCATCAAGGCTGTCAAGAGAAAGCAGCATTGCAGCTGCATCAGAATTGCGATAGCTCTTTTTAGATGAAGTTTTCTTCTCATGCGTTTTCGAGATATCAGCAATCGTTCCAGAAACAGAAGTCGAAAGAGCCGGAAGCTTTGCCGAATCGAGGACATATTTCTTCAGATTGGAATCATATTCGAACTCAAGCAGCACATCCAGGGGATCAATCTTCGCTTTCTTGACAAGCTTGCCATTCCAGCTGGAAGGAAGAGACGCCGATGCATTGAGTGTCCAGTCAAACTGGGAAATCGTTCCTGCCGTTGTCGGGAAAGATTGCTCGGTTCCAACAAGCGCATCCATCGTGAACGTGCTCAGCCGGTTGCCGTACTGCTTGTACACAGTCTTGTCGCTGTAGTACGGAATGCTGAACTTGACTTTGAGATAATCAAGGTTCACCTCTCCGCTTGTACGCTCGAAATACCTTAATGCTGGATTATCCGAAGACGGATCCAAGGCAACGCCTGAAAATGAATCAAGCTTTATCTTCTTTGAGCCAAAGCTGTTATGAGTCTGGATGCCAGCAAAGAGCCCGCCAATCTGGTAAACATCGGCAACCAGGGCCATATAGCTTCCGGACTCGGCAGCCCATGATTCAATGCTGCTTTGCTTCTCGCCTTCCTCAAGCGAACGGTACGTCAGTCCATCGCGGACAGTCTGTCCAGACTGGTCTGTCATGAGAAGAGAAGCAAATGAAGAAGCATCATCCCCTGACGCACCTGATACAGGAAATGATCCATAAAGCTCTGTTGTCGTATTCAGGAACATTCCGCGGTCCGAAGCAAGCCCGATCGCCGGATTGAACACAAGCCTCGTTCCTGGGTAGAAGAAAGCCGGAACCCACATCACAGGCACCCGTCCTATCTTCAGCGTCGCATTGAAGATGAACATGTCCCCGCCGCCTAGAAGCGCAGTCTTGGCCGAATCTATGCTCCAGTATGGATCATCAGGGCTTGTAGCTATCTTTGCTTGGTCAAACACCACCACATCTTCGCCACCGAGGTATGAGATCGTTGAACCGGTGGCATAGAACTCGACTTTTTCACCTTCGTTGTTGGTACGCTGAGAGCTCACGTCGCCGCCTGACAGCTGGACATCCATCGTATCCCAGCTGTAGCTCACGATGTCTCCGAGCAGCATCTGTCGGGAAGCATCATTCTCCTCGGCATCGTTGAATGCTGCATTGCCCATTGCAGTGAGGATCTTGCTGTTCATGTCGAGAACGATCCTGTCCGCAGAAAGCGTCTTCGGAGTCTGTCCCTCGGATGTGAAGCCCAGCTTCACTCCCCCGTCAAGGACGATGAAGCTCTTGTCCATCGTTATCGAAGAGCACTCCTGTATTTCCAGCGTAAATGACGAGGGCGCTTCTCCTTCAGGCTGCTGATGCTCGATGAGATTCCCATCAAGAGAGCCCTCATAGGCTTCGCTGAGGAATGACTTTACAGAAAGCCGAAGGGCTTCGGCATCTTCGGAAACTGGGAGAGAGTAAGAGCGTGCCATAGTCTGAAGCTGTGAAAGAGAGGCATTCTCAATCGAAGACAGAAGCAGCGAGCCTGCGCATAGGACAGCCGCGCCAAAGGCGGCGATTACGAGAATCAATAGGAATTTCTTCTCTGCTCTAGCGCACATCAAGCATTTTCTTCAGGTAGCGTCCCGTATACGAATCAGGACAGGAAGCGACCTCCTCAGGCGTTCCTGTGCATACGATCTTCCCGCCGCCGTCTCCTCCTTCTGGTCCGAGATCTATGATGTAATCGGCAAGCTTGATCACATCAAGGTTATGCTCTATCAGGATAACAGTGTTTCCGTTATCTGCAAAGCGATTGAGGACTTCCATCAGCTTCTTCACATCTGCAAAATGCAGTCCGGTCGTCGGCTCATCAAGAAAGTACAGGGTCTTTCCTGTGCTGACCTTGGAAAGCTCAAGGCTGAGCTTCACTCTCTGAGCCTCGCCGCCTGACAGCGTCAGTGCGCTCTGTCCTAGCTTTACGTAATCAAGCCCTACCAGTGACAGCATCCCGATCTTCTTCCGAAGCGTTGGAATCGCCGAGAAGAACTCATAGGCCTCTGCCACCGTCATGTCCAGCACATCGCTGATGCTCTTTCCCTTGTACTTGATCGAAAGAGTCTCCTGATTGTACCGCTTTCCATGGCAGACATCGCATTTGACATAGACATCCGAGAGGAACTGCATCTCGATCTTGGTAGTTCCATCGCCCTTGCAGGTCTCGCAGCGGCCGCCCGAGACATTGAACGAGAACCTTCCCGGGCCGTAGCCGCGGGCCTTGCTCTCAGGAAGCGATGCAAACAGGTCTCGAATTGCATTGAAGAACCCATCATAGGTGGCAGGATTGCTTCTTGGAGTCCTTCCGATAGGAGTCTGATCGATGCTGATGACCTTGTCGATGTTCTCAAGACCGGATATGCTCCGGTAACCGTCAAACTCCTCGCGCCGTCGGTTGAAGTACCTTTTGAGCGCAGGAATCAGGATCTGATTCAGAAGAGTGCTCTTGCCGCTTCCCGAAACTCCAGTTACTACAATCATCTTTCCAAGAGGAAACTCTACATCTATGCCATTGATGTTGTTCTTTCTTGCACCTCGCAGCCAGATAGACTTTCCGTTCCCGGGACGTCTTAGAAGAGGAAGAGGAATCTGAAGAATGCCGGAGAGGAACTGACCGGTTATGCTTGCAGGGTTATGGGAGATTTCCTCTGGAGTGCCCTGTGCTACTACATATCCGCCGTTCTCCCCTGCTCCTGGACCCATGTCCACCACGTAATCGGCCTGCCGGATGGTATCCTCGTCATGCTCGACGACAATAACTGTGTTTCCAAGGTCCCGAAGATCCTTCAGCGCATTGATCAGCTTCTGGTTGTCACGCTGATGAAGCCCGATTGAAGGTTCGTCCAGAACATACATGACGCCGCTCAATGCCGATCCAAGCTGGGAAGCGAGCCTGATCCTCTGCGCTTCCCCTCCTGAAAGGGTCGCAGCGCTTCGCGAAAGAGTCAGGTAATCCAGCCCTGTATTCCTCAGAAACACAAGCCGTGAAAGGATTTCCTTCTTGATCTGGGCGGCAATCTTATTCTCGCTCTCGGAAAGATTGAGCTTCTCGAAGAACGCAATTGAATCCTTGACGCTCATGTCGGAAAGAACCATGATATTGATTCCTGCAACTGTGACGCCAAGCGATTCCGGCTTGAGACGCCTGCCGTGGCAGACATCGCACTCCGACGAACTCTGGAACTGGGCAAGCCAAGCCTTTATCATCATCGAATTGGTCTCTGCCATCCTGCGCTTCAGATCGCCGATGACCCCGTACCACTTCTTCTGGCCATTGTATGAGAAGCCCTCGCTCTGGTTCACATGTACATTCAGCTTCTCGTTGAATCCGTAGAGGATAATATTCACGATATCAGGATCCAGATCGCAGAAAGGAGTGTCGAGCGAGAACCCGAGCTTGTCGGCAAGCGCCTGGAATGTCGCCCGCCCGAAGTAGGCATCCGGGTTGAGGGACTTGATTGCCCCTTGGTTGAAGCTCAGACGATAGTCAGGAATGATCTTTGCAGGGTCGAATTCAGTCTTGAATCCAAGCCCGTTGCATTCCTTGCAGGCCCCGAACGGGCTGTTGAAGCTGAACATCCTCGGCTGAAGCTCACCGACGCTGATCCCGCACTCCGGGCAGCTGTTCATCTCTGAGAACACTGTGAACTCGGTCTCGCCATCGCCCTCGGGGAGAAATCCAACCTCGACCAGTCCATTTGCCATCTCGGCAGCAGTTTCCATAGAGTCGACAAGTCTCTGGCGTCCCTCTGCATTGAGGATAAGGCGGTCCGTGACGATTCCGACCGAATGCTTAACTTTCTTGTCCAGCTCGATCGGTTCATCGAGCCCGACGATCTTTCCATCAATCCTAGCTTTGGAAAAACCGGACTTCTTCGCATCTGAGAGGACCTTCTTGTACTCGCCTTTCTTCCCTATTGCAACAGGGGCGATGATCATCATCCTTGTTCCATCAGGATGCTCATAGAGCTTGTCGGTTATCTGGTCGATGCTCATCTCTGATATCTCACGTCCGCACTGGGGGCAGTGAGGATGACCGACTCTTGCATAAAGCAGACGGTAGTAATCGAAGATCTCGGTTATTGTTCCTACGGTAGAACGCGGATTCTTGTTCACCGACTTCTGCTCGATCGATATTGCAGGGCTCAGGCCGTCGATGTAGTCAACATCCGGCTTGTCCATCCTGCCCAGGAACTGCCTTGCATACGAAGACAGGCTTTCCATGTACCGTCTCTGCCCTTCGGCGAAGATCGTATCGAAGGCAAGCGAGCTCTTCCCGCTGCCGGAAAGACCTGATATCACGATGAGCTGATCCTTGGTCAGCCTGAGGTTTATGTTCTTCAGGTTATGCTCTCGGGCACCCTTTATCACAAGTTCATTAAGCATATTGCATCAAAGCTGCCCGAAGGCTTCCCAGAAAGCCTCCAGAGCATTCTCCTTATCTACTTTTCTATAAAGCTCGCCTTTGCGGTAAAGGAATATAGCATTTCCTATCCCTGTCACAGCGAGGTCTGCATTGCGGGCTTCTCCAGGACCGTTGACCTGACAGCCCATGAATGCAACGCAGGCTGATTTGCCGGAAGTCAGAAGCTGCGGTTCTACCTGAGCGAGGAACCCCTCCGAATCGAAGCTGTAGCGGCCGCATCTCGGGCAGGCGATGATCCTCACTCCGCCTTGGCGCAGGCCCAAGGTTCTGAGAAGCTCAACGCCAGCCTGGACCTCGCTTTCAATCGGTCCGTTGATTGAATAACGTATTGTCGCTCCTATTCCATTCTCAAGAAGACGCCCGAGCGTCCATGTTCCGCGGACAACAGAGCTTATGACGCTTCCTGCCTCGGTCACTCCAAGATGCTGAGGATAGCCGGAATTCTCTGCGAAAGCCTTCGCCGCAAGGTAAGTCTCCTCAGGATCGGATGACTTGAGAGAGACGACTGTGTTGAAGAAACCCTCGCTTTCGAACCAATCAATGTATTCCAGAGCAGTTCGAGTCATGATTTCATGCTGGCTCAATCCTTTCTCGTTTTTCGGAAGGCTGCCGCTGTTGAGACCGATTCTGATGCAGCGGCCCAGGTCGCGTGCTTTCTTCACAACTTCGAGCGTCTTGTATTTTGCACCGATGTTTCCAGGATTGATTCTAACAGCATCGAATCCGAGATCCAGAGCCTCAAGAGCCATGTTGTAATCGAAGTGGATGTCAGCCACAAGAGGCATCGGTGAGCGCAGGCATATCTGCTTCAGTGCAGCGGCATCATTCCTGTCACAATATGTGAAGCGGAAGATGTCACACCCCATTGCCTTGAGGGTACAGAGCTTCTCTATGACTGAATCTATGTCTTTCCCAACGGGACGGTCATACATCGACTGTACCGCCACAGGATGGTCGGCGCCTATTATTGTTTTCCCAACAGTTGCAGTATGTGTTTCCATCAGCCTATCTTCTTTTTAAGGTTCTGAAAACATTGAGCCATCGTGTTCCAGAATCCTTCGGCATTGACCTTGCGGGCAAAATGGACATTGGAATCAGGATCCGGCCACATCAGGCATGTCCTGCCGTAGCACAGCTCTCCGCGGGTCTCAACCTCAATCGCCTGAGTTGTGAACTCGAACAGCGACGGATCGATGAGGTATGCAATCGTGCATGGGTCATGCATTGCCGGATAGTCATGAATGTATTCAAGGCAGCTTCTGATGTAGAAATCCATGCTGGATCTGAAGATATCAATCGCCTTCCCGCCTATTGCATACATCCGCTGCTGGATGCTCGGATCCAGAATCGTCTGAAGCGTGCAGTCCAGGCCCATCACATAGATAGGGGCTCCGCTATGGAGAACTATCTGAGCAGCTTCTGGGTCGGCATAGATGTTGAACTCAGCAGACTGGGTGACGTTGCCCATGCCAGATGAGCCGCCCATCATGACGATTCTCTTGAGCTTGGATGCCAGAAGAGGCTCTGCCTTGAGGGCAATTGCCAGATCGGTGCATGGACCTACTGTTACGAAGCTGATCTCGCCTGGATTGGAAAGAACAGTATCGATTATGAATTCAACGGAATTCCCATTCTGGACCTGCTTGTTTCTCTTGCCGAACACAGGGCCGGAAAAACCGTTTTCTCCATGAATTCTGCCAGCGGTCACCTGCTTGCGCAGAAGCGGTGCACAGGATCCGGCGAAGACCGGGGCTTCTATGTGCAGAGCATCGGCGAGGTTCAGGGTATTGGCCAAAGCATTATCCAGACTCGTATTGCCGGCAGTTGCTATGATACCCTCGATCTTGATGCCAAGGCTTCCTGCTGCCATGTCAATCGCCACTGCATCATCGTGCCCTGTATCCACATCCATGATTATTCTTTCAGTCATTTGATTCATAGGGAAAGATTACTCAAAAAAGAGGATAAATACAACAAAAAAGGTGCCTGGAATCCAAGCACCTTTCAATTTTAGCGCTGGCTCTTGTCGTAAGGTATTCCTTCCGACTTCGGAGCTCGCGAATGGCTCGATGAGAAAGCAAGAACCACAAGCGAAATTATGTAAGGCATCATGTTGTACACCGACCCTGGAATATTGAGCCCACGGAGGAACTCAAAGCCAAAGTAGACGTTGCTCAGGGCTCTGAAGGCTCCGAACAGAAGTGCGCTAAGGGCAATCCGAGTAGGCTTCCATTGACCGAAGATCATGACTGCGAGGGCAAGGAACCCGAATCCTGCAACGCCGTTCTCGAACTTCCATTCGCTTACGCCAGCCAGCAGGTAGCAGATTCCGCCAAGTCCGCCGAGGACTCCGGAGATAAGAACACCGCTCCATCTCATCTTGAAAACGTTGATTCCTACAGAATCGGCAGCCTGAGGATGCTCTCCGCAGGCCATGAGCCTGAGACCGAATCGTGTCTTGTACAGAATTAGATAGGCAGCGATGACTGCAAGAACAGCAATCACCATGAACCAGTTGAACTCGAACGATCCGATGTTCACCAGGAACTTCTTCTTCGGTTCGATGTACTGAATAGTCGATGAAACATCATCAGGATTGGCAGCAGTGTTGATAGCTTTGACAATGACTGTTGCAGCTGCTGTTCCGAGCATGTTAAGGGCTGTTCCGACTATTGTCTGGTCAGCCTTGAAGTTGATGCAGGCCACGGCAAGCAGAGAAGAATACAAGGC
>Ga0265294_10010657_pt1 | contig 10420 bp, 10 predicted proteins | sample MunlanPumphouse3_FD_192504 | JGI IMG/M metagenome (GOLD analysis project Ga0265294, IMG submission 192504) | Groundwater microbial communities from a municipal landfill in Southern Ontario, Canada - Pumphouse #3 | ecosystem: Environmental > Aquatic > Deep subsurface > Groundwater | place...
AATTCTGAAGTGCCAAACACGTAAATTGGATAAATAACCTCCTAAGTTTTTATCTAAAAGCTGAAACCATTAAATACCTTTTGGTTTCAGTTTGTATCCTCTGTTTTTTTGTGAAGATATCAAATTAGAGCCAATAATTTTACGAAGATTCCAGATATGATAGCGAATAACATCCAATTTTGATTCACTGTTACAGGGATATACATTTTTCTCTAACTCTTCTTTAGAGATATATTCACCTCTTTTTTTAATCAAATAATCTAAAATTTGCAGTGCTTTTGTTTCTATATCTATTACAGAAGTTTGAAAGGTTAACTCTTTTCTAAAGATGTGATATATAAAGTTTTCACCTAAAGGAATCGTTCTATGATAGGTTTTATAAGATCTTTTAATCAGAGATTCAATCCTAAGAATGAGTTCATCCATATTGACCGTTTTATTTAAGAAACCATCGCAACCACTTTTAAAAGATTTGATGGCACTGTTGGGAATGGAAGTTAATATTAAACGCATGGTATCATCATGATATTTATTTAATATTTTCATGATTTCATATCCATCAATGTGCGGTACATTGATATCAAGGATGTATAAATCATAAATATTATTAAAAACTTTATCTAAAAATTCTTCACCATTGCAGCACGTATCAATATCAAAGTTCTCTTCTTCCAATAAATCTTTGATGGTTTCTTGATAGAGAATATCGTCTTCAAGAAAGAGTATTTTAATGCCAGACATCGTGTGACTCCAATAATAAAAATGCCAAAGAGAAATTCTCTTTGGCATATAACTTCAATGAGGTTAAAGAATATTTGCGAATAAAATTGTCATTCCCCAACCAAAATAAATCACCATCCATACCACCATAATAGCCAGAGTATAATTCCCCAGTCTTGTTACGGCGACATCTTTGGAACCATCAAAAAACCCTTGATTTTTACCCACTTTCCAAGCCATAGTCAATAACCAAGCCACTCCAACTCCTCCTAAAACTAAGAAGGTCAGCAAGAACATGACAAGTGAAGGAATTTCCAGATTAACGGGATATTCGTAAATGCTGTATCCCAAATTTGCCATGATATCAAATCGAATCAGTTCTCGCATGGCTGAAATCAATAAAGCCACGACCACTAAGACGATGGTTGTAATATAACTGTTGCTGTTTTTTACAACCATTAATAATAAGACAACAACACTCACAATAATTGCCAATGACAAAGGATTGAGCAGATAATCAATTTGGAGCATCCAAGCAACAAAACAAAGAGCACTGATAATTAATCCAATGACACCCATTTTTGTTCCAAGGGAGGCGGTATATTGTATAAATTCAGGACTAAAATCTTCTTTGGTACTTAAAAAGCGACTGTAGTTTTGTAAAAATATTCCCACAACAGGAATGGCTAAACTCACCATAAATGCCAATCGAATAATATTCATATTAAATGTCCAACCACTGTTATCGACAACTCCATTGGGTGCATACATATTCATCCACTCATTGGGCATAATTGAAGTGACGGCAAAGTTGTGCATTAACAATCCTGAAAATACCAAAAGAGCAAATGAGATAATACCAATAAGTTTACCTCCACCTTCATGTTTTTTATTGGCATAATAATACCAATAGTACATGATATAAGCCACCACTAAAGTGTAAATAAATATAAATACCCACATACCAGACAACGTATTGGCAACATACCAATTGGGGTCATAAATTACTTGAGTAAACAGCAATGGCGCTACACCTAAAACAATCAGTATTGAGATACTTATTTTCCCCGTTTGAATTAAATGTGGGGTTAATAGTTTCCAATGAGAATTACTTTTTTGGCTAAAAGTTCCAAAAATAGACAAGCCCATTGCTCCCAATGCCAGTAAAACAAAGGCAGCGTGTAATGCCCATGTTAAAACATACAATGCTTGAAATACAACAGGATAAAAAGGCACCCCCGCAGGGTCTCTTAGTGCTAATAATATTGATGCGTCCATAATTTCTCCTAATATTTCAACGATGCAATATATTCAGCCATTGCATCATATTCGTGTTCTGGCAACAAAAGGGTAGGCATATAAGGCATTCCACCATTACCAATGGCATATAAAATGGCTTTTATTCCCTCTTTATCCATACCCATTAAGCGATCTTTTAAAGGTCTGTATTTTCCTGTATTTTCTAAAGAGTGGCAATTTGAACATGACATTTTTGTTAAAAGTTCTCCTGCTTCAAGTTTATTCTCTTCGGTAATGATTTTTAAGTTCTCAGGTACAAACGGATTGACTTGCAATAACCCTTTTTGGGCAATTATTGGAAGTTCACTTTTAATGTTTTTTCCTGGAACATCTCGACTAATAATTTGATTTGAATAGATATATTGACCAGCAACATAGGGTTTTCTCATCGATTCTCTGAGTTTCTCACCGGGCCAAATCCCACCAATTAAGATGACAAAAATCATTACACCAGCAAGGGGAGTAGAGATAAATTGGGGTTTTAAAATGGTAACTAAGAAATAGAGTGAAAATACAATAGTAATAAGAATTCTATTTTGAATCACTTCTGCTTTTGTTATATTAAATACCGCATGGGCATTATCAGGCAGTGTTCCCATGTACCACATAAAAAAGAATATCACTAAAAAACCACCCAGCATACTGATATAACCCATTTTTTTAGTCAGTTCTTGGGAAAGTTCTAAATTGTCCTTTTTCATGGCACTTGATATAAGAAGACCAATAACCCCTGAAAGCATAATCATAAATCCAATTCTTAAGAACATATGAGGAAAGGTATTTGTACCAAAAAAGGCATCACTGGCACTTCCTGTGACATAATAGCTTTGGGTTCCTGGCCACATCATAAAACTGATAATTCCTATAATAAGTGCCAATGTACCAACGGATGCAAGGGCAAAGGAGAAAGTGAGTTTCAAATGGGTTTTTTTATCAATTTTATCAATAAAATAGACCAAAACAAAAACCCCAATAACTTCATACACAAAAAAGACCCATTCCGTTGCCCATACCCACACAAAGTTGTGTATGAGTGCACTGATTCCTCTGGGACTTGCCGCGGTTGCCGTGTACCAAATACCTGGACCTGTAATTGAACCAATGACGTACGAAAAAATCAGTAAAAACATACCGTATTTTTTCATATACGGATATAAATCCGATCGATTCTCTTTATACGCTTTGTAAGCCAAAAATGCGAAAAGCATTGCAGCACCAACGGAAGTATGTGATGCTAAGATGTGAATGGTACCAGTCACACCCATCATCCAAGCACTTCCGTATTCTGGAAAATAAAACAATGGGAATTGTCCTATGATATCCATGAAGCCTCCTTTTTTAAATTAGAGTGCTATTTTAATGCTACTATGTTAATTAATTGTTAGTTTTATGTGAAAAGTGGATTTTTGTAAGGGAGTAAAGAGAGTATGAAGAAAATCTTCATACTCCAAGTGAAATGTTTACCAGTTTCTAACAATGGCATGACAACTTGAACATGCATTTAAGATATCTGAATAAGCATTTGAAGCTTTAATATAAGCTTTTTCTTCTAAGTTTAAATTTAATACATTAACATCCAAAGAAATTCTTTTAGATACATTTGAAGCATGGTTAGCTAAATGTTTTTTTTCTGCTGGAAGGTATTGTGCGATAAGCTCTTTTTTTGAAAAAAGTGCATTACCGTCATTAACCAGTTTTGCCCCATTTTCAATTAATTTAACATTGTTATTTAAAAAACCTTGTTGAATTTGAGTCATTCCCTCTTCCATCATAGACATAGATTTTTGCATAACATCATCTTGAGCATGAGCTAAGCTTATGCTTAAAAGACCAGCTGCTAATAGTTTAACTATTTTCATATATTCTCCTCCTAAGGTTAAGAGATATGCTTAGTGCATATCTCTCCATTGTTTAGATTTCCATAACCATGCAAAGATTGCAAAAATTACTAAATAGATTAAGAATTTTGGTCCTAATGCTTCTCTTTCACTTTTCTTAACATCCCCAACTTCTTCCATGTATCCTACAATTTGATTTTCAGCTTCTTGCGTTAAACCAACTCGAGGCATTGCAGTACCTTCTAGGTGTTTTTGTGGGTCATTAACAAATTCATGTAAATATGAAGTGCTTCTACTTCTGATATATTGTGATAAATCAGGTGGAATTTTCCCCATATATGATTTTATATTTTCAACAGGAGTAAATGCTGCCATTGTTCCATTTTTCATGTCACCGTATTTAATACTATGACATCGTTGACAAGCATCCGTAAATGCTTCCTTATTGGTTATTGTTTCAGGTGCAATTGAGACTAAATAAGCAACCATATCCACAATTTCTTGTGGTTCCATCCAAGCATAACCTGGCATTGGGTGAACTCGTCCATCTGCAAATTTGTGTGAAACTTTAGATGCGATTGCAGGGTCTTTAATAAACGCTGCTAAATAATCGGCATTGTACAATTTACCTGCACTCCCTAAATCGGGCGGAACAACACCGTAAGCTGCAGCGCTGCTTGCGTTATCCATAATTTGTGGAAAACCTTGTGACTCAATTGAGTGACAAGCAGTACAATTAGATTGAACTAAAGTAGCTCCATTTTCAGCGTTACCTTGAAGATTATTTAAACCATCAACATCTTTGAAGGTATAATCAGGCGCATCTACATGTGGATGCATTTGTGAATGTGCGAAAGGTTCAACCCCCCAGTAAGTCACTAGCGTTAATGCTACTACTACTGCTAATATTTTTAACTCTTTCATTATTCACCTCTCTTTTTAGCATCTGATTTAGATACAAATGGTAATGCAATAAATATTAAAATAAATGCTAATGCAGCTACAAATCCAATATATGCATTGGTACCTGTTGGAGGTAATTTACCCCAAATGGTTAATACAATTAAGTCAACCATTAAAATCCAGAACCAAATAAAGAATTTAGGTCTTCTGTGTGCTGGTAAGATTTTAGGATCTCTGTCTAACCAAGGCAATACTAAGAAAATAGCATTAGCAAATCCAAATGCGGCTAAACCAATATCAAATGCTTTAATAGGACCAACGTCAAAGAAGAAACCTCTTAATACTTCATACGACCACAAGAAATACCACTCTGGGTAGATGTGTGCGGGTGTAACCATATTATCAGCTGGATCAAAGTTAACTGGATCCATTGCAAAGTTATAATGGAAGAACACTAAGTAAAAATAGAAAATTAAGAAAATTCCAAGTACCGCTAAATCTTTAGAGATAAATACAGGCCAGAAAGGAATAACTTGTGCTTCTTTTTTATTTCCAGATAAATATTTTTCAGCTTCTGCGTCAAAATCAACTTCATCTGCGTCTTGGTTATTTACGTGAGGAATTCGTAATGTATAGAAGTGTAATCCTATTAAACCCATAATAACAATAGGTAATAAAAATACGTGTAACATAAAGAATCGTGTTAAAGTTGCATCAGCAACGTTAAAGTCTCCTCTGATCCATACAACTAAGGCATCACCAATAACAGGTACTCCACCAAATAAGTTAGTAATAACCATTGCAGCCCAGTAAGACATTTGTCCCCAAGGCAACATATATCCAGAGAATCCAGCTGCAGAGAATGTCATAAATAACAACATACCTGAAATCCAAATCATCTCTCGACCTTGTTTATAAGAACCATAATAAATTCCTGTAAACATGTGAATGTAAATGATTAAAAATATAACAGAAGCTGCCACTCCGTGTATATGTCTAAAGAGCCAACCAAATGCAACTTCTTGCATAATCGTATAGTTTACAGAATCAAATGCTAAATTAACATCGGGTTTGTAATACATCATCAAGAAAATTCCAGAAATAACTAAAATACCAAAAGTAGTAGCTAGTAGTACTCCCATTGCCCATAAAAAGTTAATATTTTTTGGAATCCAATATTCTGTCATAAGAACTTTGTTAAGAACAGTTGTATTTAATCGTTGATCTAACCACTCTCCTACAGAGTTCGCTTTTTCAAATTTTGCCATAATTTATTCCCCCTACGCTTGTGTTGCTAAAAATTCAGCAATTTTTTTGTATTCAGGACTTTCGTTACCTAAAACGATAGTGGTCCCTTTTACTTCAAAAGGAGGTAAGTCTAGAGGTCTTGGAGGTGGACCAAATGTTTGTTTTCCACTGGCATTAAACTCTCCACCATGACATGCGCATTTCCACGTATCTTTTTTCCACGCTGGAATACACCCTAAGTGAGTACAAAGCCCAATAGCTACTGTAAATCTTTCTTCACCAATCACTAAATCCCTCTCAGAATTTTCCATATCAGCCGTTTTTTTAAGAACAAAAATTGGCTTTCCTCTCCATGTAAATGTTTCCGGGCTACCTGCTTTTAAAGGCGCTAAATCAATTGTCGTAAATCCACCGGCTAAGACGCTTGGAAGCGGATCCCAGGCTTGTTTCATACCAACAAGAGAAGCAGCACCACCTACTGCGGCAACAGCAGCAAATGAGTAACCAAGAAAATCCCGTCTATTTGTTGTGTTAGACATTTATCTCTTCCTTATTTTAAAATAAAATCTACACATTATATTTTATTTTTACTTAAATAATTATGACTTTAGTCAAGATAAGAAATGATTATAATTAAAGTGAGTAAAAACTACACTATTAGAGTGGTTAATAAATATCAAAAAGAGGCTTTCTTCTTGATATTTATAAGGTTAGTTTTGAATGAAATTTATAATCTCTTTTTCAATATTTTCTTTGTCTATTACAATTTTGTGTATAATTTTTGAACCAAATAAGTCTTGTACATTTTTAGTTATTTTAGTGTCACATTGTTTTGAAATGATTTCTAATGCTTCTTTATCGTTGTACGAAATATTGTTTTGTTCAATGGCATTTAAAACCGTCGGAGAGAACTTTGTCCACTCTGCAGTTGAGTACATGACCGCTTTTAAAGGTTTAGTTTTTAATGTTTCATAGGCTTTTAAACACGTTGCGGTGTGAGGATCCATTAAATAATTATTTTCAATAAACTCTTTTATTTTGCTCAAACCGTAGGCATCATTGGAATAAACGGCACTAAAGACCGATTGGATTTGTTCTTTTTCTTCTTTTGTGAGTGTAAAAATGTGTTTGTCGTTTAAATCATCCATTAACTCTTTGGTTCGTTTTGCACCCAATATATCAAATAAGATTCGTTCGATATTAGAGGATTTTAAAATATCCATAGCAGGGGACTTGGTTAAAATCAACTCTTTGCCTCGAATATCATAAACTCCGTCGTTAATCCATTGAGTTAAGATATTGTTTTCATTGGAAGCAATTAAAATTTTTTCAATAGGAATTCCCATTTTTTGGGCATAATACCCTCCTAAAGCATTTCCAAAATTTCCACTGGGAACAATAAGATAGATTTTTTCACCTAAACTGATCTCTTTTTGTTTTAACAATTCAATATAAGAGTGAATATGATAAACAATTTGAAAAATAATTCGTCCAAAATTTACAGAATTTGCAGCACTGAGTTTAATACCATGTTGTTGCAACTCTTCTTTAAATGTGGCTGAACTTAACAGATTTTTAAGTGCGGCTTGAGCATCATCAAAATTGCCATTAATACCAATAACTTTTAAATTTTTTCCATCTTCACACACCATTTGAAGTCGTTGTACATCGCTTGTTCCTCCACTTGGATACAAACAAGCTACTTTAATGCCTTCTTTGTTCTTAAAGGTATTAAGAGCAGCAGGTCCAGTATCTCCAGAAGTTGCAGCAAGGATGAGATAATTCTCTTGGTATTTTTTGGCTAAGCTTGAAAGAATAGAACCAAAAGGTTGCAGTGCCATATCTTTAAACGCCCGTGTGGGTCCATGGTATTGTTCTTGAACAAACAAATCGCTTTTAAGTTTAACCACAGGGCAAGGATCGTTGGGATTATCAAAAGCATCGTATAAATCAACGGCAGTTTGAATCTCTTTATCTTCAATATCCACTTCAAATCGTTTGAGCAAATCAAAAGCCAGTTCTTTGTATGAAGAGGTTAAATGTTTTTGTACAAAATCCAATCCTAAATTGGGGAGTTCCTTAGGGACATAGAGACCACCAAATGAAGCACTTGGGTTTAAAATAGCTTGTGAAAAAGTGACTTCAACGGGGTTTTTAGTGTCATTGCCTCGAGTTTCTATAAAATTCATTTCTGGGTATCCTTACATTTCATCGTTTAATAATTTTTCCATATCAATTACATTGTTAGGATTGTCTTTTCGGATAAATTGGGTTCCAATTCCATCGCTGGTAAAGAGTTCTAATAAAATGGAGTGTTCAACTCTTCCATCAATAATATGAGCTTTGTTAACGCCACCATAAATAGCATCTAAGCATGAATCGACTTTGGGAATCATGCCCCCACTGATTGTGCCATCTTTTTTATACGCGTCTACGGCATCTTTATCCAGTGAGTTGATAAGATTTTTATCTTTATCTAAAACACCCACAATGTCGGTTAAGAAGAGTACTTTTTGAGCGCCAATAGCACCTGCAATTTTAGATGCGGCTTCATCGGCATTGATATTAAAACCAGGGTGATTAGGCTCGGCACTGTCAGCAATAGGGGCAATAACTGGCACAAAACCCTCTTTGATGAGATTGTTAATCATTTTGGCATTGACTTTTGTAACAACACCTGTGTAACCGAATTTACCATTGTCTTTGGGTTTGGCTTCTATAATTGAAGAGTCTTTTCCTGAAATTCCAATGGCTTTAGCTCCGTGATGATTTAATAACGAAGTAATATTTTTGTTAATCTCTCCACTTAAAACCATCTCAACCACACGCATACTTTCACCACACGTTACTCGATGTCCATCAATAAATTCAGAAGGGATTTCAAGTTTATTTAACAATTCTGAAATTCTTGCACCTCCACCGTGAACAATCACGGGTTTGATACCCACCAGACAAAGTAAGGCAATATCTTGCGCAAACTTCTCTTTTAAATCAGGGCTCGTTTGTGCAGAACCCCCGTATTTAATGACAATCGTCTTTCCGTAAAATTTTTTAATGTAAGGAATTGCATCTAAAAGGGTTTGAACAGTACTGTGCTTTTTTTGCATCGGTTTATGCCTTTAAATTAAATAGTGGGCAATTATACTCAAAAATATCTTTTTATTTTATAATAGGTTCATATTGATTGCTATCAATGCAATTGGGTAGAACAACGCTGTAAGATTACAAAAAATAATAGGAGTTACTATGAGTGTATTGCCTGAGAATGCGAAAAAAATTGATGTTGCTGGTTCAACCCTTGATTTCTTTGAATATGAAAAAGAGAATATTACGTATTTCTTTTTTGATTCATCTATGACAGGACCACCCGAGCCTATGGTAAATGCCATGGCAGGATTGCGTTTATTGGATGCTAAAAATAAAAAGTTGCAGATGTTAAACCATAAAACACCCGGTGGTTTGTTCGCTAAAATTGGTGATGCATTTGATTTTGAGATTCAAGAAGTTGAAGGCGGAAAATCATTGGTTACATTTAGTTTTAAAAACGATGCCAGTTTAAATGCAGATTTAACCCAAACCAGTTGTGATGGTTAAAAAGTTTAAGAAAAACCATGTTTAATATATCCAAAGAGTTTGCTCCTCCTTTTAAATTGATTGTTCCTTACTTTATAGCAGGACTTCTTTTTTATACACTGTGTATGGGAGCAATTTTTCTATTGGATGCAACAACCATAAATTATGCAAATCTTTCGGTAAAAGTATGGGTTCACCTCTTTTTACTGGGGTTTGTTATTTTTATCATTTTAGGTGCCATGGCGCAACTCATCCCAGTAGTTTTAGAAATAGGGCATTATAAAGTCGAGCTTTTTTATCTTATTTTCCCTTTTTTAACTTTTGGTATTGTTTTGTTGGTGAGTGGATTTCTCATCAATCATGCGCTTTTACCTTACGGTGGAGTCTTGATTTTAGGGGCATTTGGCATCTATTTATTGAATTTGTTTATGACATTAAAAAAAGTGCAAAAATTGACCCTTGTGGTAAAAAGTGTGATACTTGCCAATCTTTTTTTGTTTTTTGGATTGATTTTTGGTTTTATAATGGCGTTAAATTATGCGGGAATAACGAGTATGGATATGCAAGCTTTGTTAAAAGCCCATGTCTATATGCTCGTTTGTGGATACATTACCATTACGGTAATGGGAATATCGTTGGTGTTAGTTCCAATGTTTGGACTTTCCCATGGCTTTAATGACCAAGCCATTATCGTCTCAATTTATCTGTTGAGTGTGTCGGTTGTTATTGTAGTGATTTCGGCTTTTTTTAAATTGGGCTTTTTTGAATATTTTGGTTATTTTCTGAGTCTGGTTTCGTATGGTTTGTACATCTATCAAATTGCACTAATTTATAAACAA
>Ga0265294_10010658_pt1 | contig 10420 bp, 9 predicted proteins | sample MunlanPumphouse3_FD_192504 | JGI IMG/M metagenome (GOLD analysis project Ga0265294, IMG submission 192504) | Groundwater microbial communities from a municipal landfill in Southern Ontario, Canada - Pumphouse #3 | ecosystem: Environmental > Aquatic > Deep subsurface > Groundwater | place...
TAAGGAAACAAGAGATGCAACTGATGAACTTAAAAGTTCACGGGTTATTGAGAGAATTACTTATATGATGATACCATTGGCATTAAAAGATCAAAATTATCGACGATAAATTAGTAAAACCATAAAATATTGTTGAAAAATTGACAATTAAATCAATCATGTGGTATAATATTAACAATAACGAAGACAAGGACATGACGATTTATCCTCCTTTTCAAGCGAGGTAGGATAGTGCGAGCTACCATCGTGTGATAAGTTTGTTACCCCCTTTGAGTTGATCTTGAAAAAGAAATCCGTATATTCAGCGTTAAGGAATAAAATGAGTGTGTATAGAAATATACAAATCAAGGTGGTACCGCTGGAAATTCTAGTCCTTAATGTTTTTTTAAGGACTTTTTTATATATTAGAGGAGAGAAAATATGAAAGTTACATTTAAAGATGGAAGTCAAAAAGAGTTTCAAAAGGGCTTAAGTGCGTACGAAATTGCGATGAGTATTTCAAGTTCCCTTGCTAAAAAATCGATTTATGCAATAGTCAATGGCCAAGCTGTTGATATTCATCGTCCCATTGAGGAAGATTGTGTGTTAGAACTTAAAATGAAAGAAGATTCATTTTCAATTCTAAATCATTCTTGCAGTCATTTATTGGCAGCAGCTATTAAATCCATCTATCCAAATGCTATATTTGGGGTAGGTCCTGCGATTGAAGAAGGATTTTATTATGATATTAATCCTGGAACCGATGTCGTGATTAGCGAAGAGGATTTTGTTCAAATAGAAAAACAAATGAAACATATAGCAAATCAAGATTTACCATTTAATAGACTGGTTGTAACAAAAGAAGAAGCTCTTGCTAAATTTAAACATGATCGTTTTAAAATTGAAATTATCAACGAGTTACCTGCTGATGAGATTATTACCTTATATGAATGTGGTGATTTTGTTGATCTTTGTCGTGGTCCACATGTGGCTTCAACAAAGTATTTAAAGAATGTTAAATTATTGAGCGTAAGTGGTGCTTATTGGCGAGGTAATTCCAAGAATGAGCAATTACAACGTATTTATGGAGTGTGTTTCTTTGAAACAGACGAATTGAATAGTTATTTAGATATCCTCAAAGAACGTGAAAAACGGGATCACCGGAAGTTGGGTCGTGAATTAGAACTGTTCATGATTAGTGAATATGGTCCTGGATTTCCTTTTTGGTTACCAAAAGGGATGATATTAAGACGAGCACTTGAAAATTATTGGTATAAAGTTCATACTCGTGAAAACTATCAATTTATTCAAACTCCTATTATGTTAAACAAGGAATTATGGGAAGTATCTGGACATTGGTCATATTATCGTGAAAACATGTATACTTCTGTGATTGATGACAAAGAATTTGTTATTAAACCAATGAATTGTCCTGGAGGAATGTTAGTATATAAAAACAGCATTCATTCTTATCGCGATTTTCCACTTCGTGTTGGAGAGTTGGGATTGGTTCATCGTCATGAAGCGAGTGGCGCTCTCAATGGATTGTTTAGAGTTCGTAATTTCACACAAGATGATGCACATATTTTTATGCGGGAAGATCAAATTGTTGCTGAAATTGGAAGTTTGATTCGGTTGTTTGAAGAAGTTTATAGAGTCTTCAATCTAAATTATCATATTGAATTATCAACTCGTCCAGAAGAAAAATATATTGGAGAAATTTCAACATGGGATCAAGCTGAAAAAGCTTTAGCAGATGCTTGTCATTCAGTGGGTCGTGAATTTAAAGTCAATCCTGGTGATGGAGCATTCTATGGTCCAAAACTAGATTTTAAATTGCGGGATTCGATGAATCGGATTTGGCAATGTGGAACTATTCAATTAGATATGTTCTTACCAGAACGATTTGATCTTACTTATATCGATGAAAATGGAGAAAAGCGTCGTCCGATTATGTTACATCGTGCGCTATTTGGATCTATTGAACGGTTTATTGGGGTTCTTATTGAACATTATGGAGGAGCTTTCCCAACATGGCTTGCTCCTGTTCAAGTTAAAGTTATTCCTGTTCACAATGAACATCATTTAGAATTTGCTAAAAACCTATTAATGCAAATGAAAGATAAAGATATTCGGGCTGAACTCGATGATCGTGATGAAAAACTAGGATATAAAATTCGGGAAGCTCAAACTAAGAAAATTCCTTATCAAATTGTTATTGGCGATGAGGAAATTGCAAATAATCAATTAACTATTCGAGAATATGGTTCAAATGACACTGTTAAGGAATCAGTGGATGATTTTATGGCAAGACTCTTACGAGAAATTGTCAACATGAGAAAAGAATGATAGAAGATCTGTTTGTCGAATTACAAAATTATTCAGAACGGATGCTCGCAAAAAGTAAAGAGGAATTCCGTGATTATTTATTTGCAAAAGCGACAACGCTGGGACTAAAGGTAGGGGTTATTCCTGATAGCAAACTGGCTAGAAATGTCGTTGTTGGCAACATTGAAGAAGCGTCGATTGTTATTGGGGCTCACTATGATACGCCTCCGCGCATGGCTAGTTGGATGATTAATCATATGTTATTATTTAACATTGTTTTGATCGTTCTTATGTGGGTTCTTTTACCCCTTATTATTATCTTTTTACCGATTGAATTTGCCTTTATTGCTTATATGATTTTTATCGTATTGCTATTTGCATACATGTTTGGATTTTTTTCTATTCCAAATCACAACAATTATAACGATAATACCAGTGGTGTTTTGAGCGTTCTAACGCTTATGCATGAAATTAAGTCCAATCAAGTGGCCTTTGTGTTTTTTGATAATGAAGAAAAAGGATTAATTGGTTCCCTTTTATTATCACGAGTTTTGAAAAAGCAACGTAAACAGTATATTATTTTAGATTGTGTGGGAGTTGGAAATACTTTTGCCTTTTATCATTATCGAGGAAAACAGCTCGCGGAAGAATTACAATCAAGTTTTGTTAATTTAGATTGCCCTCAATTTAATCATGAAGTTAAAAAAGGAGGGTATATGGCTACTTCTGATCATATGAGTTTTAATAATCAATCTCATGTTGGAATTATGGCGATGCAACGAAAACGTGGGCGCCTTATTATTCAAAACATTCATTGTGAACAAGATTGTTACCTTGATTATGAAAATATTCGTCATGTGTGTCAAGGAATAAAAAAATATTTAGGAGATAAGTATGGAATTCGCTAAAAGAATTAGTAAAAATCATGATGGTGCTATGTTTCTATCCTCTTTTGGATTCATGCTTTTTGGACCTGTGTTATTACTTATTCCATTTTTCTTACTTGCTTTAAATTATAATCCGCTTGTTTTGTTTACTCAAGAATATTTGCAATCTAGTTCTTTTACCATTGATTCTTTGATTGCAGATGGTGCTTCAAAAATATTGCTTATTACATTTATGGCAGTTATCTTTTTTAAAGAACTGTTAGAGAATTTGAGACGATTTCGAAAAGAGTGGGTCATGAATTTAACCTATATTGTTGGTGGAATGATATCGATGTTTATTCTTTTAGCTGTATTAAATGTGATTTATACTTTCTTTGGAATTGAAGGAGATTCTGCTAACCAACAAATATTAATAGAAGCGACTAATTCGAAAGCAAAACCTTTTATGTTTTTTATGATTGTGATTGCAGCCCCATTTATTGAAGAAATGATTTTTAGAAAATTTATATTTGGATTCTGTGAGAAAACAATGAAATTATCTAAATGGTGGGCTTTTGCGATATCTACTATTGCCTTTGCGGCTGTTCACGTCATGACTGATGTTGATAGTTTTATATTCATTTTTCAATATTTAGTGTTGTCCGGTGTAATTTCATTGAGTTATGTTTTATCGAAGAAGAACATTTTTGTACCTATGGGCATTCATTTTATAAATAATCTCATTAGTTTTATTGAAATAGCGCTATGATGAGACTCAAACATCGCATATTACTTCAGGAAGCTCGACAATTTTTTAAGAGTTCCCAATATGAACAAGCTATTCAACGATATGAGGAAATTTATGAATTTGGGTTGATTCGCGAGGATATGCTTGATTTGGGATCTAGTTATATTGAAATTAAAAAGTTTCATCAAGCAGAAGAACTTTTTAAATCAATACTTACTCATGATAAAGATGCTCGTAGTTGTTATTCTCTCGCGTTTATTTACGAAGAAGAAGGGCGTTATGATGAGGCATTAAACTATTATGAAGAGGCGATTGAACTGGAGCCTGACCATTTTTTCCTATATTATGATTGTGCATTTCTATATGATTATTTGCAACGATACGCTGAAGCTAAAGAATATTATCAAAAAGCCTTAGCCATTGACCCCAATCATTTTTGGGGGAATATCAACTTAGGTGCTATTTTTGAACAGGAAGGAAACGACCAAGTTGCTCTCGCATTGTTTTTAAAAGCCTATGAGGCCGATTCCAAGCAAAGTATGGTTGCATATAATTTGGGAGTGGTTTATTCAAAATTACAAGAAAATGACAAAGCTCTTCTATATTATTTGGAGGAGTTAACAAAATCAAACCCTTATCCGCAAACATATTATAATTTAGGTATTTTGTACAAATCAGCTTTTAAAGATTATGAAAAAGCTAAACAAGCTTATTTAAAAGGATTAGAATTAAATCCTGAGCAATATGAATTATGGTATAATTTGGGATGTTTGTATGTGGTGATGAATGATTATCTCAATGCAACAGAATGCTTTACCTACGTTTATTATAAGAAACGATCGTTATTTAAATATATTGAAGAAGATAGTGAACTATCTTCGTATTTAAAGAGTCCAGAATATCAATTAATTATTCAAGAAAAGGCACTATCAAAGTGATAGTGCCTTTTCTAATAAATCGCTAGTGTTCAAGGTGCTTGTATGCTATAATATGAATAGGTGATAACATGATAAAAACAATTAATGTCATTGGGGCAGGTTTAGCAGGAACGGAAGCAACTTATCAACTCATTAAACGAGGATTTGCTGTTCGTCTTTATGAAATGCGTCCCGCTAAACAAACCTCAGCACATCTAACAGGAGAGTTTGCTGAACTAATTTGTAGTAATTCGTTTCGGGCGCAATCGATTACCAATGCCGTTGGTCTTTTAAAAGAAGAAATGACTCGAATTGGGTCCTTAATTATGAAGACCGCTATACAGACAAAAGTGCCAGCTGGGGGGGCTTTGGCAGTGGATCGTAACGTATTTAGCCAAACCATTACTGCCACCTTGAAGCAACACCCATTGGTTGAAATTGTTAATGAAGAAGTGACAATCATTCCTGATGGTCCCACTATTATTGCTACTGGACCGTTGAGCAGTGATGCCATTAGTACTTCCATTCAAACTTTTTGTGGAGAAGAACATTTATATTTTTATGATGCCATCGCACCTATTGTTTATGCGTCTTCTATAAATCGTGATATTGTGTATGAAAAATCACGATATGATAAGGGAGAAGCTGATTATTTAAATTGTCCGATGACAGAGAGTGAATTTGATCATTTTTATGATTGCTTGATTCACGCAGAAGTGGTGACTCCGAAAGATTTTGAAATGAAGGTATTTGAAGGTTGTATGGCGATTGAAGAAATGGCTAAACGAGGAAAACAAACTTTACTTTTTGGTCCGATGAAACCTGTGGGACTCGAAGATCCCATTACTAGAAAACGACCTTTTGCCGTTGTGCAATTAAGACAAGAAAATAATCATCAAACCTTATACAATCTTGTGGGATTTCAAACTCATTTAAAATTTCCAGAGCAAAAGCGATTATTACAATTAATTCCGGGATTAGAAACTTGTCAAATTGCTCGATATGGGGTTATGCATCGGAATACTTATATGTATGGACCGCACGTTTTAAATCGATATTATCAAACACAGACACGAAATGATTTATTTTTTGCTGGTCAAATGACTGGAGTTGAAGGATATTTGGAAAGTGCTGCATCGGGTCTTGTTGCAGGAATTAATATGGCTCGTTATTTAGAACAAAAACCAATGCTTGATTTTACTAAAGAAACAGCTCTTGGCGCCCTTCAACATCATATCAGTTCTCCAAATACTAGTTTTGTTCCGATGAATGTTAATTTTGGATTATTTGTAGAACCTCCAATTTCTAAAAAGAAAGATAGAAAAGAAGCATATGTGACGCGTTCATTGGCTCGAATTGAGCAAATGAGGGATGAATGGATATGATTGACCAATTCATCAATTATTTAAAAAGTGAACGTAATTATTCTCCATACACTATTTTAAACTACACGAATGATATTCACGAGTTTATTGATTATCTCGATTGCAATCATTTTCCGTCTTATGATAAGATTAAGAGTAACATTATTCGATATTATGTATCATACATGAGTGATAAGGGATATAAGTCGCGTTCTATTGCTCGAAAAATGTCGAGTTTACGAAGCTTTTATCGGTTTATGATGATGGAAGGAGTGGTTTCTACCAATGTTTTTAACGAAATTTCTTCGCCAAAATTAGATAAACCACTTCCAAAGTTTTTATATTTTGAAGAACTAGATGCTTTATTTGAATCAATCAACACGTCTACTGCCCTTGGAAAACGGAATATGGCTATTCTTGAATTGTTATATGGGACAGGAATGCGGGTTAGTGAATTGTGTCAACTCAATGTTCAAGATTTTGATTTTTATAATAACAACCTCATAGTGTTGGGAAAGGGTCGAAAAGAACGATATTTACCAATGTATGATCATATGAAAAACGCCTTGCAAGATTACCTATCTCAGGGGAGAATGATCCTATTGGCAAAAGCAAATGATACTAATTTATCCACTGTCTTTTTAAATTATCGTGGAACGCCACTGACCCAACGAGGTGTTCGCATTATTTTAAATCACATCACTGACCAAGCGGCCATCCATGTGAAAATCAGTCCACATATGCTTCGTCATTCATTTGCTACCCATCTTATTGATCATGGGGCGGATTTACGAAGTGTTCAAGAACTTCTTGGCCATCAAAACTTATCAACAACTCAAATTTATACTCATATATCCAAAGAAACGCTTAAAGATGCCTATTTACATTTTTTCCCAAGGAATAAAAAAGGAGATAAACAATGAAACGTGGATTTAAACGAATAAATGAACGAGGAATTTTGCCTATTCGGGCTACCAAAGGAAGTGCGGGGTATGATTTTTTCGTCATAGAAGATGTGACAATTTCTCCAAAAGAAAAAATGCTTCTACCGACTTATATTAAGGCCTTTATGCAAGAAAACGAGTTTTTATCTATTTTCATTCGTAGTAGTCTAGCTTTAAAATATGAATTGGTTTTATTAAATCAAACCGGTATTATTGATAGTGATTATTATGACAATCCTCAAAATGGTGGTCATATTCAAATTGCACTGTATAATCAATCAAATCAACCCATTGCTCTTAAACGTATGGATCGAATAGCTCAAGGAGTCTTTATGTCCTATTTAAAAGTAGATGAAGATGAGACAATTCAACTTCGTCAAGGAGGATTTGGAAGTAGTTAAATACCATGTAGAGTTATCAATTATAGTATAAAATGCAATGTGTTGTATAGGATGCTAGTTAAAATTCGTTCGTGAAACGTGTTGCAAAAAAAATGAATTTGTGGTATAATAAATAAGGCAAAAAAAATACACACATCAAAGGAGAAGGTCGTCAAGTGCACATCTTTGTGAGGCGGGTTTCGTTGATTTTGGTGGAGGCCAAACAAAATAAAAAGGAGAAAAGAAAAAAATGGCTGTTATTACAAAAAAACAATTGTTAGAAGCTGGAGTTCATTTCGGTCACAATACTCGCCGCTGGAACCCAAAAATGAAAGAGTATATTTATGAAGAAAGAAATGGTATTTATATCATTGATCTTTCAAAAACCGAATTATTAATTGAAGAAGCGTACAAAAAATTGTACACCATTGTTCAAAATGGAGGAACTGTTCTTTTTGTGGGGACACGAAAACAAACTCAAGATGTCATCAAAGAAGAAGCCAAACGCGCTGGTCAATTTTATGTTGATCAAAGATGGTTGGGTGGGACTCTTACTAATTATAAGACCATTAGAAAAAGCGTTGGTCGGTTAACTCAAATTGAAGAAATGGAAAATACTGGCGTCTTTGAAGTTTTGCCAAAAAAAGAAGTTGCTGGGCTTAAAAAAGAACAAGAAAAATTAATGAAATATTTTAGTGGTATTCGTGATATGAAAGGAATGCCAGCGGCATTATTTATTGTTGATCCTAAAACTGAACATAATGCGGTTGCTGAAGCTCATCGTTTAAATATTCCTGTTTTCGCAATGGTTGATACCAACTGTGATCCTGATGAAGTTGATTTTATCATTCCTGCTAATGATGATGCTATTCGCAGTGTTAAACTTATTGTTGGTACAATGGCTAATGCTGTTGTAGAAGCTATGGGTGGAACTCCAATTGAAATTACGTTCCCAGAGGAAATACAACAAGATGATAGAGGCTATCGTGGAAACCGCAATCAAAGAGGTGGTTACAATCGCGATAATCGTCGTCGTGACAATACAAAACCTTATCAATCACGGACTCCTCGTCCTGCACGTGTAGAGGTTACAACTGTTCGATCAAATCCTACTATTATTGAAGCAAAACCAGCTGTTGAAGTAAAACCAGTAGTGGAAGCAAAACCAGCTGTTGAAGTAAAACCAGTAGTGGAAGCAAAACCAGTAGTGGAAGCAAAACCAGTAGTGGAAGCAAAAGCAACTGATAGTAAGAAAAAGACCACTAAAGAACCTGTTGGTGAAACAAGTAAATCTGAAAATAAATAATAGGAAAGGAATAGTCAAATGATTAATGCAAAATTAGTAAAAGAATTAAGAGATATCACTGGTGCAGGGATGATGGATTGTAAACGCGCCTTGGTTGAAACTAATGGAAATATAGAAGAAGCAATCACATGGCTTCGCGAAAAGGGAATTTCAAAAGCCGCAAAAAAACAAGACCGTATTGCTGCAGAAGGCATTGTTACTTATGAAGTTGAAGGCAATAAAGCACTTGTTTTTGAACTCAATACTGAAACAGACTTCGTTGCTAAAAATCAATTATTTCTAGATATCACTCATGAAATTGGACAAACCATTTTGAAAAGTGATGCTACCAATGATGAAGAAGCGTTGAATGTTGAAGTAGGTGGCTTAAAAGTTTCTGATATGGTTATTAATGCCATTGCGAAAATCGGCGAAAAGATTTCTTTACGTCGTGTCCATGTTTTTCATAAAACTGATAGTCAAGTATTTGGATTGTATAGTCATATGCAAGGAAAAATCGTTGCTCTTTCTGTTTTGGAAGGTGCAAATGAAGATGTTGCTCGTGATGTATGTATGCATATTGCTGCGATGAATCCAAAATATTTAGATATTTTATCGGTTGATCCGGTTGATGTTGAAAAGGAAAAAGCTATTTTAACTCAAGAGGCTTTAAATGAAGGCAAACCGGCAAATATTGTTGAAAAAATGGTTGTTGGTCGCGTACAAAAATATTTGAAAGAAATTTGTTTGGTTAATCAACCATTTGTAAAAGATCCTGATAAAACTGTTGAACAGTATGTTAAAGAACATAATGGTAAGATTTTAACATACTTACGCCTTGAAGTCGGAGAAGGAATCGAAAAACGTAAAGACGATTTCGCTGCAGAAGTAATGGCAGCAACATGTGGATGCAAGTAAACGATAAAGGCACAGGTTTTAATGTGCCTTTTTATTAAAATAATATATGGGGGATAAATAATGAAACGAATCCTATTAAAAATTAGTGGTGAAGCATTGGCTTATGATGATTCAAAAGGCATTGATCATGAAAAAGTGAAAAATATTGCTTATGAAATTAAACAACTTTTCGACCAAGGAAACTTTGAATTGGGTATTGTCGTTGGGGCTGGAAACATATGGCGTGGACGGGATGCTCAATTAAGTGGAATGGAACGATCAAGTGCTGATTACATGGGCATGATTGCCACAATCCTTAATGCGTTGGCTTTACAAAATGCTCTTGAAGCGTTTGGTTTTGAAACAAGAGCAATGACTTCATTAGCAATTCCAAGTGTTGCTGAACCTTATATTCGTCGAAAAGCACTATCACATATGGAAAAAGGGCGAATTGTTATTTTTGGAGGAGGAAATGGAATTCCATTCTTCTCAACCGATACCACAGCTGCACTACGAAGTGCAGAATTAGGAATCAAACTGATTTTAATGGCTAAAAACGGGGTTGATGGTGTATATGATTGTGATCCCCGACACAACCCTCAAGCTAAACGATTTGCTAAATTAACTCACCAAGAAGTTTTTGACCGACACTTAAATGTGATGGATATGACTGCGTCTACCCTTTGTATAGAAAACGACATTGATATTCTTG
>Ga0265294_10010659_pt1 | contig 10419 bp, 5 predicted proteins | sample MunlanPumphouse3_FD_192504 | JGI IMG/M metagenome (GOLD analysis project Ga0265294, IMG submission 192504) | Groundwater microbial communities from a municipal landfill in Southern Ontario, Canada - Pumphouse #3 | ecosystem: Environmental > Aquatic > Deep subsurface > Groundwater | place...
TTGCTTGCCCTTGCACACATGTTTTGTGAACTAAGTGAGCGATTGACGAACACCTTATAACCTGTTCCGGTTGGACTTTGTGGGACGGGGGTGGAGATGAGGCGTTGAAAAACCGGCTTCGGATGGGAAACGGGGAGACCGGTTCATGATTGGGATTCAGTATGTGTCAGGGATTACGGTGCAGATTTGGACTGGTGCATGAAAGGGCTTACGGTGCAATACGGGCTATCGGGGGATGCTGAAAGGAACAGAAGCTGGTAGATGGGTTTCACTACCGGTAAGGCAAAAACAGCCGTTTATTTCTGGAGTGCGGTAATTGAGGTTTGTTGACGAAGATGAATTTTGAGAACGGATTTGGTTGGTCAAGCTGTTTTTGCCGGGGGGATTGGAATAAAAATATTCCCGTTATTTCAAGAAATCAAAAACTATTGATAAATTTTGATAAATGGTTTTCATTCAGTACATTTACAACGTGATTAAAATAAAAGTATTAATTATTCAAATGAATGTAGACTTATGAATTACACAAAACCAAAAATCGTTGCCCAGAGTGTTGAAAGAATGGCACAATGTCGTCCTAATAGTAAACCCAGTGGTAGACCTTGTAATCCACCAAAACCAAGTGGACGCTGATGTACAAATTATTCAGGCGGCTTAGAGATGTGTAATTACATAACTAAACCGCCTGGTTTTTAATTGATATCCATATGTACTTCAAATTGAAATCGAATGTGATATTCCGAAACTACGAATCATTCGGATATTTAACGGATAATAGGAATTTTGGATATAAACATTTAAATGACGATATAAATGACATCGGTGATAAAATATTATCTGAAAGTGGAGCTGTTTTTATTTCCGTTCTAGACAAAAAAGCACAATCGATTTATGACATTGCCACAAAAATAAAAAAATATTATGTAGATGTTGATATTGAAACAATTAAGAATGATGCCAGAGATTTATATTCCATACTTGAACAAGATGGTTTCATAATATCAGGTGAAACATTCCAGAAGTGTAATGAAAAAGTCGAAAGTTTATCGTCACGAAAATTAGTATCAGAAAACAGTACAAAGGATTATTATACTTTAAAAAATGGTTCTGAAAAAAGAACACAGGATTTTTTTGAAGAATTTAATAACGGCAAACCAATGCTGACAAATATGCACATTGAAATTACAAGCATGTGCAATGAAAGATGTATACATTGCTATATTCCACATGAGAATAAAATTAATCACATCCAGCCAGAATTATTCTATGAAATTATTGAACAATGTAAGGAGTTAAGATTAATACATTTAACAATAAGTGGTGGTGAACCAATGTTACATAAGAATTTTTGCAATTTTCTAAGGATAATAAATGATAATAATTTCTCCGTAAATGTGCTTAGTAATCTAACATTACTTACAGACGAGATTATTGACGAAATGAAGTTAAATCCACTGTTAGGGGTTCAAGTCTCGCTATATTCTATGAATCCGTATGTACACGATAAAATCACTGGAATTAATGGGAGTTTTGAAAGAACAAAAAAAGCTATTATAAAACTAATTGACAACCACATACCATTACAGATAAGTTGCCCAATATTGAAGGAAAATAAAGACTGCTATAATGATGTGAAAGAATGGGCGAAAAAACTGAAAATTCAAGTTGGAGACGATTACGTCATAATAGCAAGATATAATCACACAACACAAAATCTAGATTGTCGTTTATCAATAAACGAAATAAAGGATCTGATCTACTCAAAAATCACAAAGGATAAGAGTTATTTAGAAAAACTGGAAATGGAAGCTCGAAATGAAGAAAACATTTCTCTTGATGATTATGTTTGTAGCATTTGTCATTCATCAATTTGTATAGCAGACAACGGAGACGTATACCCCTGTGCAGGATGGCAGGATTATGTTGTTGGAAATGTGAAACAGACTTCACTAAAGGATATTTGGGAGAGATCTGAGAAAGTACTTTATTTGAGAAATTTACGTAAGAAGGATTTCCCAAAATGTATTCAATGTGCAGATAGAATGTTTTGTACAATGTGTATGGTTAGAAATGCAAATGAAAACCCGTCAGGAGATCCATTAAAGGTAAATGAGTTTTATTGTAATATTTCAAAATCCTATAGAGAAATAGTAAACGATTGGAAAAGTAGGAAAATTAATTCTTAAAGCTCCGGTCTGATACAACTATAAAAATTAAATAATAGACCTAAGTTATCGTTTGATTATTGTCATATTTTCAGGATCATACCTATAATTCACAACCTTACCGTTGATGATCAGATCGACAGCTTGTTCAATTACTTCAAGGGGAGCAATAAACCATTCACGAGGGGAATGACGTTTTCCTTTTTCATCAAAAACATCTACCTCTAAACAAGATTTGCCGAAGAAATTATGGATGAGTTGTTCAAATTTCTGAGGTTTCATATTGTAACATTTCCACCCAGCAATATAATCAACCGGAGCCATTAAATATGTAGGTTCCTTCTCGGCATTTTTAATCCGATCAATAATATCTGTTTTTGAATAACCAATCTTGTACAAATTTTGCAAGGACGCGATACGACTGTCTTTACTCATCGACTTTAGCACATAGATATAACCTGCTTCCTCGTCTTCATCTGTTATTGATTTGAGAGAAGATCCAAAATCCATATTCACTTTGTGAATGTTTTCAGTCACAGCCCTTCCATTCATTATTAACGCCTTCGCTAACGATCTCAACAACATTTTTGATTCCGTTCCGTTTTCAAAAATTGTTCTTGTTCTTCCGTCTTCAAACTCACGGACCTTATTTGGTTCATTCTCCCCCCTTTTCCAGATCCTTTTCCTATAATCTACCGATTCAAGAAAAAGTAATATTCCATTGTTTACATAAAAATTACCAGGCTTGAGAAGACTTTCTGTAAATGGTATCAGCTTTCGTTTATTATTAGCCAAATCTCTTTGTATTTCTTTGAAAAGGGATTCATATTTTTTAAAATTCTTACAGGGTTTACGGCGGGCAATAAAGTCGGTTTTGGCTTTATCATATTCCTGTGGTGTGTGTTTGAAATCGAACAAACCCTCCGTATCGTTATTCAATAAACTGAATATTTTATCGTTAAAAATATCATCAAATGAATTGATTTCCTTTTTTTCATTATGAAGCAGACCATAAACATCAAGAGCAGTTAATTTTTCAATATTGTCCTGATTCTCTCTAAGACTTTTCAATCTTGAGTAAAGTTCATATTCTTTTACATCTAAAATATTGGGAGTAGGTTCTGTATGATTGTTGTTTTCATAAAACAACACAATTTCCTTAAATTTTTCAACCAACCTTTCATCTTCAGTACGCACGGAAGAATATCTTACCTGAACTTTAAGTAAGCCAAACGGATCGTTGTTAAATATCTCTTCCAGAATTTTTTCCTTATCCATCTGCTACAATCTCTTACGTTGTTCTTCTTTCAGGTAAATGATACATTCAGCCATTCTTTTTTCCAATGGATCGGTAGCTGCGAAACTTGGTTCTCTCTTGTATGTTTTTACAAAGTTCTGGATCTTTGGCCACAAAATACGGGCCTCTTCAAAGTCCATTTTGATTCGGGTAGCCTCAATTGTTTCCTGTATCACTTTCAAAACATTAGTTGTCACAGATTTTGATAAGATCTCAAATGCTTTCTGAAACGGATTTACTTTGTCAATCAGGTCAATATGCAGATCATCAATATTAACAAAGGTATCAGCCATTCGAACAAACCGTTTATCTCCCGATTCTTTTAATTCACCGTTCTTTATAACGGAATCGACCACAACCTGCTGTCGAATCTCTTCAACCTCGACATCTGACAAGTCCGGGTATTTTACACGAATAATCTTGGGAATTAATACCTTATTTATCACCTCAGGATCAACATTTCCAGGCATTGCCTTGAGCATAGTATCATCTTGTAGAATAGCAGCTTTCAAATCGTTCAAGTCAGACTCAATAATATCTTTTACACGCTTTGTACTGGGCTCTTTAAAACCACGAATTTTAATTTCACCGGACTTTGCCTCATCTTCGTCGGATATTTTAGTTTTAAAATTCCAGTTTGGTGCCAACACCTGCTCCATAAGCAAAGATGCAGTAATTGCTTTCAGCATATTATTAACTGACAATTTTACAAGATCATCAGATGCATCGGGTTGTGCGATCAGATTGGTGAACTGAGCATGGCTCTTGTTAGGACTGTCACGTGTTGTTCGTCCAATGATTTGAATAATTTCAGTGAGAGATCCACGGTATCCAACAGTCAAAGCATGTTCACAATAGGGCCAGTCGAATCCTTCTTTGGCCATACCCAATGCGATAATCAAATCCACATCATCTGGAGATTGAATATTGCGCAAATAGGAGACTAACTTGTCTCTTTCACTCGCATTATCCTCAACTAGATCAGCAACTTTAATTACCTTACCGTCAGTTTCACGCTTCACAAATATAATTCCAGTTCTCGGATCTTGTCTAATAACAGAACCTATTGAGTCAATAATAAAGTCAACCTCATCATGCTTTTGTTTAGTGGATTCACCCGAATTTACATTTGGGATATGCAATATGGTTTTCTTGTCTGTGTCCAGTAAATCATCTGTAATCGCATCCGTATATCTTCCCTGATAAAAATGATAACCAATACCCAATGATTTAAGGAACTTATAACCGTTCAGCTGTTCGTAATAGTTGTATTTTACTTTAGTAAAACGAACCTCGTCTTCTGGTTTCAAAATTGGGACAGAATCGCCCCGAAAATAGGAGCCAGTCATGGCAATAATATGTGCAGTAGATTTCTGCATGATTGATCTGAGTAAATCCCCTAAACGGTTATTCACATCAGCTGAAACATGGTGAAATTCGTCAATAGCAAGTAGACAGTCGTTAAACATTTCTTCAGGAAGGCCTTCACAGGCAAAGCGAAGTGTTGCATGTGTGCAAATTAAGATTTGCTCGTTGTTCTCCATAAAATGATGAAACGATTTCACTTTACTTCGACTATTGTCGCTTCCGGGAGTACAAAGGTTATACTTATCATTTGGTTCCCAGTTTGCAAAAAAACCCCATCGCATTAAATCGGTTTTTGCAAACGAGCTCCCAATAGATCGTTCAGGAACGGCAACGATCACTTTTTTGATACCTTGATTTTTGAGTTTGTCCAGAGCCAAAAACATCAGTGCCCTGGATTTACCAGAAGCAGGTGGAGATTTCAGCAATAGATATTGGGCATCACGGTATTGATACGCTTTTTCCTGCATTTCACGCATCCCCATTGAATTTACGTTAGCGCTTTGACCTGTTTGGGCATAAGTTACGTGTACTATATCCGGCATTCCATCAAAAATTTAATTTACAAAAGGTCGTATACATTATATATACTCTTGTATATCTGTTTCTTACGTGTAATATTCGTCTAAAAAAATGTCTAATGTTCGTCTAAAAAATGGTTCATTTAGACATTAGACATTTTCTGAAAGTTTCCATATTTTCCCATAAGGAACAATCTTGCCCTCATTTTTAAGTGATTGCAAAAGGTTTTTAATCTTGTTCTTTTTTTGTTCTATGTTTAATCCATCCGATAGTTTACTCAATAAAACCTTCTCAAAATCACGTCTTGTTCCTTGTTTGAATTTCATAAGATAATCCAAAATAATTTTTTTACTGTAATCATCTTCAATTCCTCGCTGCTTAATGTAATCAGCTCTCTGCCCGGTTTCAGAAGCGACCATGCTTGAAATATGTATGTTTGGTTTTCGACCTTCAATAAGTCCACTATTACGCAAAAATTGAATTTCCGACTTAGTTAATTCTTTATTTTTTTGAACCTTATCAAGCAACATGATTTCAGCCAATGAAAGTCCTTTCATTTGTGCTAATTTCCTAGCATAATTCACATCAATGACTTTCCCAATTATAGCAACAGTCACTTTCTGATCACTTAAATTATAGTCAGGCAATGGAAAAAACTTCTCTTTTTGTATAACGAATAGACGTTTAATGCCGCTTCCAATCGTATCAATCATATTCAAGTTAACCATAGCACTGGCTAAAAAGGGATTCCTATATCTTGTTTCCGGAGCATCCGCTTCAATGACCTTTTCAATTGACTTGGGAATAAAATCACCAGAATTAGAAAAAATAAGAACTCCGTCTTCTCGTTCAACAAGGTTTATCTTACCCCCCATGGTATAATCCTGGTGAGCAATACAGTTATTTAAAGCCTCTCGAATTGTGTAGGGTTCAAATTGGTTTACTTCATCGGGAAACAAAGTACCTTCCTGCATATACCTGTACTTGATATTACGGATTTTTGCATACACATTTTGTACCTGTAGTAAAAAAGGACAACTAAAATGTTCGTAATCTTTGTCGAAACCATCACGGTCCTTCAAGACCCAGGTAATTCTCGCCAAAGCGGGACTTAATAAATGCTCTGATTCGGGTTTACCTAATAAAACAATTGCAGTGTTGGTTATTTTACCATCAATAGTAATCCTTGCTTTGTTCAAAAACGTACTATCATCCCATTGATCGATATCATCTTTCAATTTTGGGTTCTTCTCTCTATATTGCTCACGAGCCATCAAGATTGCTTCGGACGATAAATCATGAATCGTTGCCTTTTCAATAATCTGAGCACTCCAATCAACTATTTTACTCTGGCTACGAATACGTTCAAGCTCGTTAATATTTAATCCTCCAAGACTTTCTCCATCACGTCCATAATAAAAACCTTTCCATGCCACAGGCATCCCCTGAGGAGCAGGTGGAATCTGCAACATAATAACAGTTCCTCCTTCTACTTTTAAACGGTATACATCAATAAAACACAATGTTGGAGATGTATGATTTGAAATCTCGGACTTATACTCATTTAATTGTGTATCTGAAATATTTGTACCCACCACCTGTTTTTGATTATTCACTCCCAATAGAATCCAGGCAGCAGATTTCCCTTTCAAGTTAGCCTCATTACTTAAAGCAGAGAAATATTTACCCAATTTGTCTTTTTCATATTGGGTCTTGGCTTCCTTAAATTCTAAAACTTCCGTTTCGGTAGTTGATTGCAATAAACTATACAATAGAGTTTCCATACTATCTGGTTTTACTATTGGATTTTTTCTTTTTATCACTTTTAAACAAAGAACCTCTTTCTCTTTCTTCTTCTATCATCTTTTCATATAATTTAAAAAGATATTCCAACCGTTCTTCATCACTTTCAAAGGGTTTACTCCGATAGCACCTTTCAACCGCAAGATCATTCAAACGATGGGCTTCACGCAAGCCTTCGGGCATTTTATCGGGGTCGTAGAGCTGAGCAAGGGTTTTCTCACTGTACTTTTCTCGTTCTTCTAATATACGGAAGGTGCATAGGGTAAGCTCTTCTTTTTGTTTGTCGGTGATTTGGGGGAAGGGGAAGGTGTTGTAGCCCAAAGAAGAAGAATATCTAATTCGAGTTTCTAAACTACCACAAACAGTTTTAACCCAAATCATGTGTGTTCTTGAATTTAGCATAGAAAAAATCCAAGGTTCAGCATCATAAATAGCCTGAGCAGAATTAGTTGTGATAGTACCTCTTCTCTGAAAACCAATTGGAATATATTTCCTGTTCTCAGATGAATGCGATGGTATTAATATAAAATCAGTTTCAAAATGTCTAACCTCTGCAAAACAGTATGGCTTATCTGCTGCTTCAATTGTTGCTTTTTTGGAGCTTTTAGAACGAAAAGCTTTGACCGCCTCAATTCTTTCTTTTATTTCACTAAAATTTAATGCAAACTCAAATTGCGTCTCATCAATCCATAAACACCATCTTTCTTCTGAATTAATTAATTCATTGGCTCCAATCAATCTACGAAACAATATTTCTGAATTTGGGTTATTTTCTACAATTTTACTCCTTTCATCTGTCGTAAAAATAAGATTCCCTCCATCGACTGGACCACTACCTCTCAAAATTGGTTTTATTTTTGATAAGGGATTGCTTCTTTTTTCAACTATTGAATTGTCTCCCTCAATTAAATATGGACTAATATTACTTACAAGTTTTTTAGTTAGATCATTTATAATATATTTTTTATTTGCTGAGACTCTTCTCAAACCAATGATTATAACAGTTACGCCAGCATTTGCTTTTGCACTATTTGTCCATTTAAAAGAAGTATATGCAAAAGAAATCTCAATATTAGAACCGAGTATTATTGGCCACAAAGATGAAACTTGCTCACCTTGACATATGGAATTTGTGCTTACTAAAGAAATTTGAGACATTGAGTTTTTAATATAGTTAGCCCCTTTTATAAACCAACAAGAAATATAATCCAGATTCTTAAAAGTATTATATCCACAAAAAGCCAATTCCATATCTTTTTTTTGTTTTGTGGATTGAAGGCTATACCCCAAATACGGTGGATTTCCCAATACATACACTTCATCGTCTTCCAGTTTTGGGCATACTTGATTCCAATCCAAACGGCAGGCGTTACCTTGCACGATATTCCCGGCCTCACGAAGAGGTAAAGTGGGGTTTGTGCGCCCAAATTGATTGAAAAACTCTACGTTCATTTGATGCTCTGTCAGCCATAAGGATAATTGAGCAATTTCATGTGCGAAATCATCAATTTCAATCCCATAAAAATTGGTTAAGGAGATGTTAGAAAAAGCAATAATTCCCAACTCTTTTATAATTTTCATTTCCAGTTTACGGAGTTCCTTGTAGGCAATAATTAAGAAATTACCACTCCCACAAGCTGGATCAAAGATTTTTATTTTGCTTAACCTAACAAGTATATCGTTTAGTTTTTTCTTGTTCCCTTTTGCTTTCTCGTACTCATCGTATAACTCATCCAAAAACAAAGGCTCGATCACCTTCATTATGTTTGGCACTGAAGTATAGTGCTGCCCAAGGCTTCCACGTTGATCTACAGAAACGACTGCCTGAAACATCGATCCAAAGATATCAGGATTAATTTCTTTCCAGAGTAGTTCTCCACTATCAATTATCGCTTGGCGACTTCTGCGAGAAAAAACAGGTGTAGGAAAATAACTTGCAAACAAGCCCCCATTCACATAAGGAAATGCATCTAAATAAGCTGGGAGATCTACTCTATCTTTTGCAGGTGTATTAAGAACTTCAAAAAGTCTATCGAAATGCAAATTCAAATCGCTACCATCAACTTGTGTGTGGGAAGCGATTGAGTTCGTAAATTGACCGGTTGTGAATATATTCGTATCTTCAGCAAAGAAACAAAACAGCAATCGGGAGAGAAAAACATTTAATCCATGAATAAACTCAGGAGAATTGTCGGGGTTATCTTTCTTGATCTCATCAAAAAGCTTTGCCATTTTACCAGCTGCTTTCACATCAGCAGGATTTTCTATCAGATGCTGAGCCTTTTCCATACCAGCCCATGGCAAAAAGAAATCGAAATGCCTGGGGAGATTTTTAACTTCAATATCTAACTTATCGTCTGTTTTTGTATCAATAGCAAGAAGAGTTATTAAATCGGTAACAATTATAAATCGTTGGTCATGCTTGAACTGACTAGACAAATCCGAGATTTCTTCAAAGAGATCACTATCTTCAACTTGACGGTAAAGCAGTTTTTTCTTCCACGAAATATCTCCATTAATTTTCGAAAGGTTCAGATTTCCTTTTTGTAAACGGCTAATCGAAGCTTTCGGTAATCCATAAGCAAGGAGTAAATCAAAAATAAAAGTCTCCTTATCAAAAGACCTAACTATTCCTTGAACGTTTTCCTCAATTTGTGCAATGTTCATACATTTGATAAATGATAAAATCCCAGTCCTTTGATCTACCTCAAAAGAAACGATTAATATGTAAAAAAACCAATTTATGTTTTCATTCTTATTATTTTATTCCTCACCAAAATAGTCGCTATCTATTTTTTTCAACTCATAAATCTGTTGAGTAGTACAACCTAAATTGTGATCAATCATAAGTTGAGCCAGCTGCTCACCATCAATAAGTACTATCTTGGTTTCATTTCTTGGAGTATATGATTTGGCATCATTAGAGAAACTTGAAGTCGTTATAAAAATTCCTTTTTTGGCGCCTTGCCCAGCAAGTGCCCCCACAAATTTTTGCAGTTCAGGTCTACCAACTGTGTTTCCGGGACTCCATCGTTTAGCTTGAATATAAATAATATCCAGGCCAAGCTTATCTTCTTTGATGGTACCATCAATACCTTCATCACCACTTTTCCCAATTGCTTTACCTGCATCCTTAATGGAACCACCATATCCCATCTTGACTAATAGTTCCACCACAAGTCTTTCAAAGAATGCTGGGGAAAGTTGAACCACTTTGCTAAGAAGATCAGAAGCTAAAGATTCCCTAATACTCTGATATGCTTTATC
>Ga0265294_10010662_pt1 | contig 10417 bp, 8 predicted proteins | sample MunlanPumphouse3_FD_192504 | JGI IMG/M metagenome (GOLD analysis project Ga0265294, IMG submission 192504) | Groundwater microbial communities from a municipal landfill in Southern Ontario, Canada - Pumphouse #3 | ecosystem: Environmental > Aquatic > Deep subsurface > Groundwater | place...
TCCTGATCTTAAACCGGAAAAAGGAGTATCAAGCGACATAGGAGTAGAATATTCAAAAAATAATTTTTCAGCGGCATTGACAGGATTTTATATTACAACTGAAAATTTAATTCAAAACGTTGTAGTGAGCGGATGGATATCTCAGGCTCAAAATGTTGCTGAATCAAGGCAGTACGGTTATGAAATTGAGTGTGCTTATGATATGTCTAAAGAAATCAAACACAAATTAAATTATACATATTTAAGAGCAGAAGACACAAAACTGAAAAGAGATTTGACTTATGAACCGATGCATAATATTAATTATACGCTCACTGTTATTCCTTTAAAAGCATTGAAAGTAGCAGCCAGTGTTTCTTATGTTACAACAATCATGAATGAAAATAGAAATTATATGAACGATTATTGCTTGGTTGATGTAAAAGCTGATTATCAAATAACCAAAAATATTTCCGTTTGGGCAAAATGCGATAATTTGACAAATGAGAAATACCAATTAAGCTACGAATATCCGATGTCAGGTATTACAGGTTACAGCGGCATAGATATTAAATTTTAGAATTGATTGAACAAATATGACGGCGAATCGTGCGGATTATCCGGTTCGCCGTCATTTTATTTATATCGTAACACAAAATGTGAATATTTATGTTACGGTAAATTTTGAAAATTTTACAAAAATTTCTCAAATTTATATTGAAAAACAATATGTTATTCAATATAATCTAATATAAGACTTTTTCGTTAAAAAAATATTAAAGGATTAAATAAAATGAAAGTATTTTCTAAATTTATATTTTTATTTTGCGTAGCGGCATCTTTTTGTTCCTTTTTTATTTCAATATCTTTAGCCGAAGAACCTTTAATAACAGAAGAAATGCAGTATGCGCAAAATGCGAAACAATATTTTGCCATAGCGGATTATTACAAAGCTATGATGGAATATACAAAAGCGTTAAAAATCGAAAAAACGCCTGATATCTATACAGGCAGGGGAAAATCCAAATTTGAACTCGGCAATTACAAGGGAGCAATAGATGATTTTTCAAAGTCTCTTAATATAAAAATAACGCCGGAAGCATATATTGAAAGAGGGAAAGCATGGCTTTTGCTCAGAAAATATGATTATGCAATAAGTGATTTCAGCGATTCTTTGAAAATAGAAAAGACAGATTTCGCTTATGCTCTTAGAGGAGAAACATATTTTGAAATTGAAGATTATAAATCTGCCGCAGAAGATTTTACAAAAGCTTTGAAGATCATGCAGAATGCATATATTTATGCATTAAGAGGACAGACATATCAAATACTTGAAAAATATGAAGAAGCCTTGGATGATTACACTAAAGCCATAGAAATTGAAGACAATGAGTTTTACCGTCAGTTAAGGGCAAGACTTTATGCGGAATTGGAAGAAACAAGTTTATCTGCCGCAGATAACGGATACATAGATTTACTTAATTCAGATTATAACGAAGCGGTTATTAATTTTACAAAAGCTTTAGATGGAAAAGAAGACAGTAAACTTTATGAACTCAGAGCCGATACTAAACTTATAATGAAAGATTTTAAAGAAGCGGTTGAAGACTACACAAAATCATTATCAATTAAAAAAAATGCAGATGTATATGTAAAATTAGCGGAAACGAAAATGCAGATGCAAAAAATGAAAGGAGCTTTGGAAGACTATACAATGTCTTTAAAAGTTAAAAAAAATCCGGAAGTGTATCTGAAAAGAGGAGATATAAGATATAAATTAAAAGATTATTCCGGCGCTGCAGAAGATTTCAGCGAATCTTTGAAAATAAAAAACAGCAAAGAAGCGGTAATAAAGAAAATAAACGCCATGTTAAAAATAAAGCATTATGAAGAGGTTAAAACTTTTATATTGGAGCAGTTGAAATTCTTAGAAACGGCAGATCTATATGAATTTCTTGGAGAATCCGAGCAGGAACTCAGAGATTATAAAAATGCTTTGGAGAGCTATACAAAATCATTGTCTATGCAGGAAACCGCTTCTGTTTTCTTCAAAAGAGGAAATCTTAATGAAATTTTTTTGAATAATAATGAGCAGGCGCTGCAAGATTATACACAGGCTATAGAGTTGGAAAAAAAGGTGAATGATTTCAAGGCGAAAAACAATTTGAAAGTTCTTTATGAAAAAAGGGGCAAATTATATGCAAAAACAGGCAAGCATGATCTTGCTGAGGCTGATAAGGGCTACTTAAAAATAGTTAAGGGCGCATATTTGAATGAAAGCGCCATTGCTGATTTTACCAGATCTTTAAATATAAAAGAAAATGCGGATATTTATATAAGCAGAGGCAATTCAAAGCTTAAAATTCAGGCTTATGACGGAGCCGTAGATGATTTTAAGAGAGCATTGTCTCTAAAAGAATCGGCTGACGCTTATGCGGGAATAGGTCAGGCATATTTCTTCCTCGGGAATTATCAGGAATCTTTAAATAATTTAATGAAATCATTGGAACTTGACAAGAATTCATCGGTATATATTTTGCGCGGGCAAACAAAAGAGCTTATGAATGATGATGACGGGGCTTTATCTGATTATACCGAAGCGATAAGTCTTGATAAAAAAAGAGCTTATTATTTTGTGAGATCAAACTTATATGAAAAAACTATGAGAAATGATTTGGCGGAAGCAGATAGAGGAAATATAAGGTTCATACTGGAAAATTATAAGGGAGCTATAGAAGATTATACAAAATCGCTTGAAATTCAGGAACATGCGTTTGTTTATGCTTTGAGAGGACGCGCTAAAGAGCTGATAGGAGATAATGACGGAGCTTTAAGTGATTATATTAAAGCAGTGGATATGGAAAAAAAGGGAACATATTGTTATTTAAGAGATGAACTTTTAAAAAAGATGGGGCAGTCAAAAAAGCTTGAATTTGAACTGAGAAAAATTGAAAATCTTATCTCGGAAGCAGTTTAGTAATTAGAAACACATGCGTATTTTTTTGTTGATATTTCTTTTATTATTCAATATAATTTTCTGATATATAATAAGGGAAATATATTGATGAACAATAATGAATCTATTTTTATTTCGGCAGGAGACATTTCCGGTGATATTCACGCAGGTAATCTTGCGCAATCTATTAAAAAGATTTCTGAGAAAACAAAGATATTTGCCGTAGGCGGCGATGAATTAAAAAAACATTCCGATATTTTTATTGAAGACATTGTTAATGTCAATGCTTTCGGGTTCTTTCCTGTAAAACAATATTTTTTTCTGAAAAAAGTTTTTAAAGAAATAAAGAAATATTTGACCGAGCATAAAATATGCAAAGTCATTTTAGTTGATTACTACGGATTTAATATTTATATTGCAAAACTCGCGCATGGTTTAAAAATTCCCGTATATTATTATGTAACTCCTCAAATATGGGCGTCAAGAAAATCAAGAATAAAGAAAATAGCTAAATATGTTTCAATGGTGTTTCCTATTCTGCCTTTTGAAGAAGAAATATATTTACAAGAAGGCATAAAAGCATCTTTTGAAGGAAATCCTTTGATTGATATAGTTCCGGAAGCGGTTATCGATAAAACGCTTCCAGATAAAATAACAATAGGCTTATTTGCCGGCAGCAGAAAAAATACGATACAAAGACATTTGCCGGTAATAATAGATGCGGTAAATATTTTAAAGGATAAAATAAACGCGGAGTTTGTTTTGTTTTCTCTCGAAAAGATTAAAGAACATGTTCCCGGCTATATTTCAGTGAGATGCGGGAATGATTTTAACGAAAGGGAAAAAATAGATGCGGCGATATGTCCTTCAGGTACGGTAAGCCTTGAGAATGCATTGATGGGAATACCTATGATAGTTATGTATAAATTATCGTGGGCTAATTATCTGCTTGCCAGGCTTATAGTAAAAATAAAATATATTACTCTTGCGAATATTTTAAGCGGCAAAGAAATAGTTCCCGAATACATACAGCATAATGCGACGCCTGAAAAAATAGCGGATGCGTTAATTAAACAAATGAAACCTGAAAATTATGAAAGGACAAGAACCGAATTGTTGAAATTCAGGCATCAATTGGGAGAAAATGGCGTCAGCAGAAGGGTTGCACAAAAAATTTTGGCACACGGAGAATCAAATGGATTATAAAAGGCTTATAAATTATATAAAACCTTATAAAGCAAGATTTCTTCTGGCAATGATTTGTATGGGTATTTTTTCAGCACTTACGGGCGCTACAATGTGGCTTGTTAAAAATTTATTTGACAAGATATTTATAGCTAAAGATATGCATATGTTGAATTTGGTAGCCGTTTTAATACCTGTTTTTTTTGCTTTAAAAGGAATTGTAGATTACGGAAGAAGCTATCTCTTGAATTATATTGCCCAAAATGTAGTTAAGACTATCAGGAATGAATTATATACGAAGCTTATTTCATTATCACATGATTTTTACGTAAAAAATTCTTCTTCAAAAATTATGTCCAGAGTAACAAATGATATCAATGCTTTACAGACGGCTCTTTTGAAAGTTCCGCCAAGCATAATAAGAGACGGACTTACCGTAATAGTTATGATCGGGGTTTTATTTTATTTACACTGGAAATTTGCGTTTATTACAGTTGTTGTTATGCCGTTGGTAAGTTTGCCTTTGATACAGTTTGCCAGAAAAATGAGAAAAGCTTCGAAAGAAGGACAGGTTCAGATGGCTGAAATATATTCTTCTTTGCAGGAAATGCTGAGCGGCTTTTCGGTAATCAAGGCTTTTTGTCAGGAAAATCATGAAAAAACTAGATTCCAAAAAGATAATGAGAAATATTACGGGATACAGCAGAGGCTTGTTAGAGTTGACGCAAGATCAAGCCCTATAATGGAAACCCTCGGGGCGTTCGGAGTTGCAATTGTATTATGGTTCGGCGGAAAAGATGTTGTTAACGGCGTGTGGTCGTCAGGTTCTTTTGTCGCTTTTTTAGGAGCTGTTTTTTCTATGTATCAGCCTTTGAAGAATTTTTCACAGGTGAATTCCAGCATACAGCAGGCGGTCACCGCTTCCGAGAGAATTTTTGAAATTTTGGATCAGGAACCTACAATTGTTGATTCTTCAAACGCAATCGAAATGCCGAAGTTTTCAAAAGATATTGTTTATAAAGACGTCTCTTTTGATTACGGTTCGGGGAAACAAATTTTAAATAAAATTAACATAACAATTCCTTTCGGGAAGACAGTGGCTTTTGTAGGCTCTTCAGGTTCCGGAAAGACTACTATTGCAAATTTACTGTTAAGATTTTATGACGTTAAGTCAGGAGAAATATTAATTGACGGTAAAAATATACAGGATTTTAAAATTAATTCGCTGAGATCTCAAATAGGCGTTGTTTCACAGGATGTTTTGTTGTTTAACGATACGGTAAAGTATAATATATCTTATGCTAAACTTGATACAACGGATGAGGAAATTGAAGCCGTTGCAAAAGCGGCTAATGCGCATAAATTTATATCTAAAATGCATGATAAATATAATACTGTCGTCGGCGAAAGAGGAATGAAAGTATCAGGCGGAGAGAAGCAGAGAATTGCTATTGCCAGAGCAATGCTGAAAAATCCCCCTATATTGATTCTTGACGAAGCGACTTCGGCTTTGGACAGCGAGTCTGAAAAACTGGTTCAGGAAGCAATTGAAAATTTAATGAAGAACAGAACGGTTATTTTAATTGCGCACAGGCTTGCTACCGTTAAGAAAGCTGATAAAATAGTAGTTATAGATAAAGGTAATGTAGCCGAAATAGGAACGCATGACGAATTGCTGCAGAAAAACAATATATATGCAAAATTATATAATATGCAGTAAAGGAAAAAATGTTTAAAAGAAAATTATTATTAATTTTTTGTTTTATGTTTGCGGGTTCTTTTGTTCTTGCAAAAAAACCTCCGACTCTTCCTAACAGTTATAATGCAGTGTCAGTCAGCGCAAGAAGCTTTGCAATGGGTCAGGCCGGAGTTGCGGTTCCTGCTAATTTGGAAGGCATATTTTATAATCCTGCATCTATTGCTTATATTCAGGAAGAAAAAATCCAGGCTGAAATGTTATTTACTGTTTCAAGAGAATCCGGAGCTTTAAAGAACGCAATAAATATGACAGATCCTATAGACATAGGTTTTGATTCTTTTGCGGCGGCGCAAAGGCAGGGGGCTTTATCCTGGAGAACTTTATCATCTAACAAAGTGGAAATTTCAGACGGAAGTGATTGGTATAATAAGCAGGAAAATATCAAGGCGATAACAATTTCAGCCGGTAATCAAGGCGATAACGGATCTGCTATGGGATTAAATATATCTTATTTATACGGAACATTGGCTGAAAGTTCTTATATATCAGGGATTCCGTTTGCGCAGACTTCATCGGGAAACGGAGTTTCAGTAGATATCGGTTTTATGACTCCTGTTTCCTACGGATTAACTTTCGGAGTAAATTTTGAAAATGTAGTCGGATTTATGTGGTGGGAAAATTATGATTTTGACCAACTGCCTTTCGGAATAAGAACAGGACTGGGTTATAATACTCAAAGTTTCAGCTTGTTGCTTGATTTTGACAAGAAATTTTACAGATTCGGAGATATCAACGAAAATATTGTCGGTGTAGGTTTGGAACAATATATTACGAGTTATCTTTGTCTGAGACTTGGCGCTCAGGGAAGTTCTTTGTCGGATAATGAAAAGTTAAAATACACTTACGGAATAGGGTTGAATATATCAACTTTTATGTTGTCGGTTTCCGGAGAAAAATATAAATTGGATGAAGAAAACATTTCAAAATATTTAGTATCGCTGAGGGTATTAATTTAAAATGATTGAAGAATTAAAAACTCTTGTTAAAGAATATTCTCCGGATGCGGATTTGGCTTTGCTTGAGAAGGCTTATAATTTTGCGTCAAATGCTCATTATTGCCAGAGAAGAGCGAGCGGTGAGCCTTATATTACACATTGTTATAATACTGCAAAAATTCTTACGGAACTTAAATTAGATGTTTCTACTTTATGCGGGGCTTTACTGCACGACGTACTGGAAGATACGCTTGTCGTATCGGAAGAACTGAAAGAGGAATTCGGCTCTGAAATTACCTCCCTTGTTGAAGGTGTTACAAAAATCAATTCTTACAGATTCAGAGATCATGTTACCGCACAGGCAGAAAACTGGCGTAAAATGCTTTTGGCCGTAGTAAAAGATACGAGAGTAATTATTATAAAACTTGCTGACAGACTGCATAATATGCGAACGATAAAATTTCTTCCTCCCGACAAACAAAAAGATATTTCCATGGAAACTTTAACCCTGTATACTCCTTTTGCCCACAGGCTTGGAATATATAAGTGGAAGAGCGAACTTGAAGATTTGATTTTCGAAGTGCTTCAGCCTGCAAAATATTATGAGATTAAGACGAAATGGGAAGCAAGAACAGAAAATAATTTAAAAAATCTTGAGGATGTAAAAAAACAAATAGAAGAAAAACTTGCGCCGTTGAATATAAATTTCAGAGTTACGTCAAGACCAAAAAATTTGTACGGAATATATAAAAAAATGCAGCGTCAGGAAAAACCTTTTTCTGCTATTCAGGATTTATTCGGGATGAGGATTATTACGGATACTGAAGAACATTGTTATGCTATTTTGAGTATTATACAGTCAGAGTTTCAAATGGTTGAAAATTCATTTACGGATTATATTGTTGTTCCAAAAGCAAATATGTATCAGTCTTTGCATACTACGTTGATTTCCGATAAAAGAGTTATTGTAGAAATTCAGATAAGAACTGAAGATATGCACAGAAGAGCCGAATATGGTATCGCCGCTCACTGGAGATATAAAGAGAGTTTTGACGCTAACTGCCTTAAAACCGCCAAACAGACAAATATGGAAAATCATTTGGAATTTATAAAGCATATTTTAGAGTCTCAAAAAGACGTAAATGATTCGGATGAATTTTTGACCGCTATTAAAACGGAATGTAATTTTGACCAGATATATATATCAACTCCGAAAGGTGATGCAATTAAACTTCCAGAAGGAGCTACGGCTTTGGATTTTGCTTATGCGGTTCACAGCGATATCGGAGACAAATGTATGGGAGTGAAAGTTAACGGTAAAATGGTCCAGCTTGATTATAAACTTAAGAGCGGGCAAATTTGTGAAGTTTTGGTAAGAAAAAATATACATCCTACGGAACATTGGCTGTCGATAGTAATTACGGCGCAGGCGAGAAGCAGAATAAGAAAATATTTGAGGGAACATGCAAAAAAATAAGAGACGGATTTAAGTAAATCCGCCTCTTATTTTTAAAAATAAAATTATATTGCTTTTTGTATTTTACCGGCGCGGATGCATGATGTACAGACATATTCTTTTGTTTTTTTACCGTCGACAACAATTCTCAATTGCTGAAGATTAGGCCTGAATAATCTTTTGGTTGCCCTATTTGAATGACTGACTGTATTTCCAGAAGACGATCCTTTGCCGCATACATAACATTTGTAAGACATTTTAAAATACCTCCGTTGTATCTATCCGCTAAATATACAAAATTATTATTATTTTTTCAAATGATTTTAATTTGACTATTTTTTTACTTAATTATATAATCAATTATATACTAATTTAACCGGTTCCGTAAAAATTTAGATTAAAGGTATCTTTATGGTAGAAAATTTAAGTTCTAAATTAGAAAATAAACAGGAAAAGGCCGTTAACAAGACCGGGCTGCCGTTAGATTACGGCGATACAAAAATTACCGTTTTACCGAGAGATCCCATATGTATTTTTGCATATTGGTCTATTTCCAAACAAATATCTCAAAAAATAGCAAATCAATTCGGCAAGGAAGTTTTCGCCGATTCAAAATTAATAATAAGAGTTTATGATACTACGGATGTCAGTTTTGACGGAACTAACGCAAACAGATATTTCGATATTTTCGTTACGCCTGATTCTGACAGCTGGTATATTAATGTAGGAGAATTTAATCGTTGTTGGTGTGTAGATATAGGATATTTGACAAAGGACGGTAAGTTTATTCCTGTTGCCAGATCAAACAAAATAGATATGCCTAGATACGGCGTTTCTAATATTACTGATGAACAATGGGCAATGCTTCAGATTGAATTTGAAAAACTTTTAAAAATTTCAGGCGTAAACCAGATAGGAATGAGCTCTTTTGACATAGCAAAGCTTATGAGAGAAAGATGGGAAGAAATAGTTTCTATTTCGCTGCCTAGTTCTCATTCAGTTACAAGTTCATTTAAAACGCATCCGAGAAATCAAGGACATATGTCTGCACATAATAAAGACTCTTTGAAAAGTTTTTGGTTAAAAGCAGATACGGAAATAATAATTTACGGAGCAACAGAACCTGATGCAAAATTAACATTGGACGGGCAGGATGTTAAGTTATCCGCGGACGGTTCTTTTTCATTAAGGTTTTATCTTCCGAACGGAGATAAAGATTATTCCATAGAAGCTACTTCTCAAGACGGTACAATGAAGAAATCAATAACTTTTGAAATAAAAAAGAGTACTAAATAAAATCAGGAATTTACATGGATTATAAAGGTTATTGGTGCCTACAATTACATGCGCATTTACCGTTTGTCAGACATCCGGATTATCCGGATTTTTTAGAAGAAGATTGGTTATATGAAGCTATAACCGAAACATACATTCCTCTTCTTAACACATTCGAAAACTTTGTTAAAGACGGTATTGATTTTGCTTTGACAATGACAATTACTCCCTCTCTTGCAAATATGCTGGCGGATTCTTTGTTGCAGTCAAGATATTATTCCAAATTAAATAAATTAATAGAATTATCCGAAAAAGAAGTTGTCCGGACAAGGAATTTGCCAGAATTTTATCCTGTAGCTCTGATGTATCGGCAAAAACTTAGAACATGTAAAAATATTTGGGAGAAATATAACGGAAATATTTTAACCGGTTTTAAAAATTTGCAGGATTTAGGGAAAATAGAAATAATAACATGCTGTGCTACTCACGGTTTTTTACCTCTTTTGAATGATGAAACAGCAATGAGAGCTCAGATAAGGATTGCATGTCAGGATTATAAAAGGCATTTCGGAAGAGAGCCGAGAGGAATATGGCTTGCTGAGTGTGCGTATACTTACGGCGTTGATAAAATATTAAAAGAAGAAGGAATAAAATTTTTCTTTCTTGAAGCGCATGGCATATTATACGGAACGCCAAGGCCGAAATACGGAGTTTTTGCTCCTGTATACTGTCCAAGCGGCGTTGCAGTATTCAGCAGAGATATGGAAACGGCCCATCAGGTTTGGAGTGCTGAAAGCGGGTATCCAGGAGATCCTGATTACAGAGAATTTTACAGAGACTTAGCTTATGATTTGGAGTATGATTATATAAAG
>Ga0265294_10010664_pt1 | contig 10414 bp, 13 predicted proteins | sample MunlanPumphouse3_FD_192504 | JGI IMG/M metagenome (GOLD analysis project Ga0265294, IMG submission 192504) | Groundwater microbial communities from a municipal landfill in Southern Ontario, Canada - Pumphouse #3 | ecosystem: Environmental > Aquatic > Deep subsurface > Groundwater | place...
GTCGGTCGTAGTAGTCGGGGAACTCGTTTAAGTGCGCAAGCGTTATCTTCGCCGTCAGGAAGAGGTCGTCGTCGGTGACGTTCGTCGCCGGGTCATGGAGGCCATGTTCGAGCTCTACAGCCATGCCGCGCCGGAACTGCTCGACATCGAACTCCTTCCAGGTGATGCCGAGCTGCTCGCCCATCGCCTTTGCCTCATTTGGGGTTACGTCTCTTCGTGCCATGTGGGTATCCTCAACGAGGGATAACTTCTGAGGTTATGAGTCTGACGGCGGCGTGCTGCGGATGATTCGGAACCTCTTTCCTCACCCGGAGAGCAGTACACGTACGGAAATCATGACAGGACCGATTGGATTCACCGGAACAGGAGTTCCGGGGACGAGGGCGGATACTCCGGTTCTGGGGGAGAAGAACCCGGTCTTTGCGGCGGGGCTCTCCCTCCTCTTTCCGGGGCTCGGGCAGGTCTACAACGGAGAGACGGGCAAGGGCGTTCTGGTACTCTTCGGGGTGCTCGCAGGGCTCCTCGTGATGCTGATCCCCGGGGTAGCCGTCTGGCTCTTCGGGATTTACGATGCCTGGGCCACGGCACGACGGATGAACGCGGGAATCGTGCCGTTCCGGGAGGCCCGTCTGGTGACGGTTCTCCTTTTCATGGTTGTCTGGACGGCCGGGATGTTCGCACTTCTCGCGCTCGCGGCACTCGCGGCATTCGCGGCCTTCACCGTGCCGCTATAGGGCGGGACAACATCGGAGCCTCTCACGGAATACATATTATCAGGTAAGTGCGATACTGGATTGATACGCATGCACCCCTCATTTCTCACCGCGCTCGGCAGGTTTCTTGCGAGGGCCACCCAGCAGTGGGGCGACCGTATCGAGGAGGTGATCCTCTTCGGCTCGACGGCACGCGGCGAAGCGACGGCGGCATCGGACGTCGACCTGCTGGTGATCACGAGTGAGGAGGACTTCCATCTCAGGCGGAACCTGATCGGGCTCGCCTACGACATTATGCTGGAAACCGGCGTGAACCTCTCGGTCAAGGTGCTTTCCCGCGACGATATGGAGAGGGGGCGAAATTCACCGTTTTTAAAGGCGGTACTGACTGAAGGTGCCCGGGTTGGATGAGAAGGCGACGGTTCATGAGTTGCTCCGGAAATCGGAGCAGAGGCTCGTTGCCGCCCGGTATTTGCTGGAAGAAGGGTTTTGTGAGGACTCCGCGAACCGTGCATATTACTCCATGTTCCTCGCGGCAACAGCACTGCTGCTCACTCGTGGTATCACAGTCCGGACGCATAGGGGTTTGATCGCCACGTTTGGATCGGAGTTCATCCAGACCGGCTTCATCGACCCAGAGTTCGGCAAGGCGCTTCGCATCGCTGAAGAGCTCCGGGAAGAGGTCGACTATTCGATCTCACGGGTGCTCCTGACCGAAGAAGTGCAGGCCGTTATCAATGATGCAGAACGGTTTCTGGAGAAAACCAGAGAGAAGATACGGTGACTGTTCTTCCTCCTCTCGTCGGGGAGCGTCCGGGTTTTCAGTCCGGTGATTGTAACCCCGATCTCAGCTTTTAAGACTGCAGGGGTATCGAAATCGAATTGCTCCTGCTGGAAGAAATATCCTCTAAAACCGGATTTACTACATTTTGGCTGGCTTCCTGCCCCATAAAGCCTATCCGAAAAACTGCCGGATACCCCGCTTCAGGTAACTTTTTCCCCCTCCGAGACCTGCGCCTGCATGCCGGGGGACAACCCCGGCGGCTCCGGGTGAGGGATCATGGCGCAGGCGAACCAGAGGCGAAGATACGTGCTGTTTCTGCTCCCGATGCTGCTTATCGCCCCTGTTGCCTCTGCCCCCGGCGTGGCCGATACCGTGGGGGACTTCCTGGACCCCGACATCACCGGCATCTCCTCCGATCTCCGTGAGGGCATCCTGTATGTCCGGATCGATCTCGCCAGGGAACCCGTGGGGAGTTACGGCGGTGCGGTCTTCGTCGATGCCGACCGGAACCCTTCGACGGGCTACCGGGAAGGGACCGGGGCAGACTACGTCTATGCCTTCTCCGTCATGCCAATCGTCTACGCCGAGCCCATCGTCTCCGCGACCTTAAATGACGGGCCGGTGAGCGAGGATACTTTCTCCTGCAACGGGAGCGGGATCGATGTCGCGATCCCCCTCGGGATACCCGGGGGCGGGGAGGCCGACCCGGATCTCTTTGCCGTCGCCTACACCGGGACGGCAGCGGCCCTCACCTTTGACCGGGCTCCTGACTATGGGGTTATGAACGCCGGGAGCGGCGAAGTGCAGGTCCCGGGAGGGGGTGCACGGACGAGCAGCAGGTTCGAGGATCGGGTGGGTGACGCGCCTTCCGGAGACGTCACGGACCTCGATATGGGCGTCCACGACGGTGTGCTCGACCTCCTGGTAACCTATGCGACCCACGTCGAGAGCGGGGGAAGTTATCCGGGAGGGGACCTGAAGGGCTGGATCCTCATCGACGCGGACCAGAGCCTGGCCACCGGCTTTATGAATACCGGAGAGGCGCCGCCATCGTTCGGGATCGACTACCGCCTGGACTACACCGCCGGGCCCCTGCTCGGGACCGGCGCGAGCCTGGAGAAGACCGGCCCCGGGCCCGAGGAAGAGGGCTACGGCGAGACGGCGGGAGTCCCTCTCGGGGCCCCGTACAACGACGCTGTCTTCCTGATCGCCGGCGATCAGGCCTTCTTCAGGATCCCGCTTTCACTGCTCGGGTACGACGACGGGAGAGCAAGCATCGTCCTCGACTCTTTCTCGCTCGATGAGCTGGCCTCCTCCGGGGGACTGGACCAGGTCCCGGATGCAGGGGCCGGAGCGATCGATTCCGCGACCGGCGGGGTCCTGCCTCCTCTGGCGTACACAGGGAGGCCGGTCCTCTTCTCTGACCCGGCGGGTGACTCCGCCGGGTTCGGCTACGACGGGGATGACATCGTCTCAGTCGAGACCGGCTACGCGGGAGAGACCCTCCTCGTGAAGATTACCTATACCAGCCTGGAGCCGGACGATGGGGCGGTAACCACGGTCTTCTTCGACGCCGATCAGGCCGCGGACGGCCTTTTCGAGTCGGCTTTCGTCTACTCCCTCTACAACGGGAGGCTTGATGCCATGCTGCTCGGGGATACCGATGGTGTATTCGGGGCGCGGAGCGTCGGCCACCTCGTCACCATGCAGGGGGAGAGCATGTACGTAAGCATCCCCCGTGAACTCCTCGGTGGCGACGGAGAGATAGGCCTCTACGTCGAGACCGCTCTGGTACCGAGCAGTGCCAACATCCCGCTCACCGACCAGATGAGGGAATGGGTCTCGTCCGGATACGAGACCCGGATCGGGACGGGCCAGGTCCATATCAACCCGGACAAGTTCAACAGGACCCTCTACGATCAGGCTCCGGGGACCGGGTTCATCTCCGTCGCCCCGTAACCCCGCTTCTCCCGGGTCACAACCTCCCTCTCCCGCAACTCTTATACCCCACGGCCCCCTCTCCCCCGTCTATGCAACGTCAGACCGTCGAATCCACCAACATCAAATCGGTCGGCTACGACCCCGAAGACGAGATCCTGGAGGTTGAATTCCATAGCGGCGGGGTCTATCACTACGTCGGTGTTCCGCCTGCGGTCTATGATGGAATGCTTGAGGCCCGGTCGAAGGGGCGATATTTCGGGGACTTCATCAGGCTGCGCTATCCCTACGAGAAGGTCCGGTGAGACTCCCGTCGGTACCCGCCGCAACCACTATCATCCCCGCCGACCACACCCGGCTCGTATGGCTCAACAGTCAGCCGGACGTGGAGGCGGCATACGGTCCGTCGGCTACGACCCGACAACGAAGGCACTCCTCGTCGTCTGTGAGAATGGCAACGCCTACCGCTACGCCGGTGTTCCAAAAGAGGTCTACGATAGCCTCTTCGCGGCCGCATCGAGGGAGCAGTTCGTCCGCGAATCCGTTCAGGGCAGGTATCCCCGGGAGAAGTATCCCTGCATGGCGGTAGGGGAGGATGTCTGACCGGGGGGTTCCGGTACCGCTCCCGGCCGGAGGGTTTATTCGGCTGGTTTGCGTAATCTCGTGAAGAGAAGCACCTATCCTTCACAGGAGTGACTCATATGACGACCGTGATTGCCGTTGACCTCGGCGGAACCAACCTCCGCGCCGCCCTGGTAGGCTCCGACGCGACCCTGCTCGCCCATGCCGCCGTCCCGACGCCGACTGTGGGGCCTTCCGGGGAGGTGATCACCGCCGCGATCGTCGCCCGGGTAGAAGCCCTCCTCGCGTCGCCGCAGGGGCGCAAAGCCACGGCCATCGGCGTCGCATCGGCAGGCCCCCTGGACCCCGGCCGCGGGTGGGTCACGAACTCCCCGAACATCGCCTTCCCGGTCGTGGAGATCGTTGAGCCGCTCCGGGAGCGGTTCGGGCTGCCGGTCGCCCTTATCAACGACGCCCGGGCCGGCGTCCTCGGCGAGCGGTGGGCAGGGACCGCCCGCGGCTCCGATAACGTCGTTTATGTCACCCTCTCGACAGGCATCGGCGGCGGTGCGGTGGTGAACGGCCGTCTGCTCCTGGGAGCAAGCGGGAATGCCGGGGAGATCGGGCACATCCCCGTCGATACCCGCTACAACCTCGTCTGCGGGTGCGGCTTTGCCGGCCACTGGGAGGGCTACGCCTCGGCGAAGTATGTTCCCCGGTTCTTCGCGGTCTGGTGGGAGGAGAACGACGTTCGGCGGGTAACCTTCGACGCCGGTTCCACCCGGGCGATCTTCGAGGCGGCCCGGATGGAGGATCCGGTCGCCCTCGCCTTCATGGAGGTGCTCGGGGAGGTGAACGCCCGGGGGATCTCAGGCGTCATCGTCGCCTACAACCCCGAAGTGATCGTGCTCGACGGGCCGCTCGCCCGCTACTACGGAGATATCGTGATCCGGCACATGGAACCTTACATCGACCGCTACCTCGCCCTCCCCCGGATCGTCGTCTCCGACCTTGAGGGACAGGCACCGCTCCTCGGGGCTGCGGCGTACGCGCTGGAGATGCGCTGAAGGGGGACGGAGAGCGTGATCGAGATCTACCAGAACCTGTACATCGGGACGCAGGAGGACTACGAGGTCGCGGTAGAGACCCACGAGACCTGGTGCGTGGTGCACGCCTGCCGGAGCCCCTACCACTGCCTGGCAGTCACCTACTCGCCCCTCGGCACGGTGCCGCCGGACCACCCCGAACACCTGGTCGCCAGGCGGGGGAATCGGCTGATGCTCAACCTGATCGACTCAAGGAATCCTGACGACGTGCCGAAGGAGGCCATCGACGCAGCCCTGCACTTCATCGACCGGTGCCTTGGCGAGGGCCGGCCGGTGCTGGTCCACTGTGGCTTCGGCATTTCCCGGTCGGCGGCGATCGGGCTCCTCTATCTCGCGGCCTACACGAGCGTCCTGCCGACGGAGAGCCTTGACGATGCCGAGGAGGCCTACCGGCGGATATATCCGCCGTATAAACCCGGCCGGGGGATCCGGGGGTTCCTCGAGGCGCACTGGGATGAGTACACGAAGAAGCGGGTGGCCGCGTGACCGCAGAGCTCCTCGGTGCCGTCGTGACCGAGGTCCGGCGATCGCGGTTCTACGCTCACCTCTACCGGGTCGAGGGGCCGGAGGATGTCGCCCGGGTTCTTGCCGGTCACCGTGAGGCCTACCGGAAGGCAGCCCACCACTGCGCCGCCCTCCGGTGCGGAACACTGGAGGAGTTCAAGAACGACGGTGAGGTCGGCCGACCGGGGAGGGTGCTCCTCGACCTGCTCCGCAAGCACAGCCTAGGGAACCACCTGCTGGTGGTCTCAAGGATCTTCGGCGGAGTCCTCCTCGGTCCGGGGAACGTCGGGCGGGCGTTCCGCGACGCCGGGGAGACGGCGATTCACGAGGCAGGGGTTAGCCGGTGACGGGAAGCCGCCGCCGGGCGGCCGGGATGCTCCCCGGGAGGATTGCCGAGACGGGTGCAAAAGCGGCAGCCCGGGCGAGGACGGCCCGGAGCGCCGCGGCCGACACCGAGTAGCGCTCCCCGGGGACGAGCTCGAAGACGATCGCCTTCCCCGTCCGCGACCGTTCCGCGCGGCCGACCGTATCCCCGAGAACCGGGCCCCAGTCATCGCGAAGCAGCCTGACCCGGGCGGGTTGCCGGCCGTCGAGTGCCTGCCGGAGTTCGCTGACCCCGGTTCCGAACCGCCGGCCGTCGAGGGAGATCTCGACGATCCGGCAGGGTCTCCCCTCCTCGTCGGCCGCGGCGCACCTGCTGTTCTGGAGGTAGCCTGCTCTCTGTAGCATACTTCCGGAGTCTCCCGCAGGGGTTTAAAAGCCGCGCCGTGCGGGGGGTGAAAGTGTCAGTACCCCGGCATCTCCCACGCCTGCCACTTCACCCGCCCGCGGAAGAGGAGGAACGCCGCCGGCACTATGAGGAGGAGGCTCCCGAATGCGTATGCCGGGTCGAGGATCGAGGCGAAGATCAGGAGCAGGAGCGCCGGGCTTATCGCGAGCAGGTAGCGGAGGAAGACCCCGGCGGAGTACAGCATCACGTTCGGGTGGAGCCCCGTGAGGTAAACCGTCACCGCGAGGGTGTAGGCCGAGACCGAGAGGAACGCGGCGAGGGCCGGGAGGAAGGTCCCCGTCCCACCGGAGGTCGCCGCCGCGAGCACGAGCACGGCGAGCGGGAGGAGGCCGAGGAGGCCGTAACTCTTCAGTTTGCTGTCGATCACTTCCGATACCTTCACCGGGAGGAAGGCGTAGGACGAGAAGGAGTCGAACTCGGTCAGCCAGTTGTAGGTGGTGGCCGATATCACCCCGAGGAGGACCGCAAAGACCACGAGGGGATCGATCCCCGGGATGAACCTGATCAGGATCTGGAGGCAGACCCAGATGAGGCCGATGGGGAGGAGGAACGAGAAGATAACCTTCCCGGCACCCCCCTCGCTCCGCAGCAGGTCGAGGGCGTCCTTGACGATGAAATGCGCACTCCCGAGGGCGCGGAGCCTCTCCGCGAGGGGGTCGAGACTGTTGTTGAACCGTTTTGTCCTGTCCGGGTATTCGACAGTGACGAAAAGGACCGATACGGCCGACGGGACCAGGATGAGGAGGAGCGCGAGCGCGAGCGGTCCCGGGCCCGGGTCGAGGAAGAAGGCGTATGGGGGGAGGACGGTGGAGATGGTTATCGCCCCGAGACGGAGCGCCGCAAGCGCGAGCACCCCGAGCACCACGACCGTTCCTGCGAGGAGTCTGACGGAGTGTGCGTAGAGGGTCGAGAGGAAGCAGACGATAGAGAGGCCCATGAGGAAGGCGAGCGTCAGGGAGACGAATGCAAGGAGGCCCCAGGCCGGGTTGAGGGAGATGAAGGGGGTCGCTGCGGCAAACCCCACGGCGAAGGGGAGGACATAGAGCAGGATGTAGTAGACGGTGTCCTTTACGAGGAACGCCGTAAATATTCGCCGCTCCGAGACCGGGAGGCTCCGGGAGGCGTAGGCGACGAGGCTTGCCTGCCCGAACCGGCGGTTCATGAACTCGCGGCCCATGAGGCCGAACGATCCTACCATCACGCCCATGAGCAGGAAGAGGATCTGCGCGAGGAGCGCGACCGCGGCGTAAGGGAGTGTATCGCGGAAGAGCGGCAGGGTGAGCGATCCGAGGAAGGCGAAGAAGGCGACCACCGCCGGGAAGAGCGCGAACCCGAGGCTCCCGAAGATTGTCGAGTGGATCCGCCACTCCTCTTTCATCATCGCGAGGAAGAGTTCAGGCACCGGTATCGCCCCGCACCAGGTCGAGGAAGAAGGGTTCCAGGTGCCGGCCGGACCCGGTGAGGTCTTCGATGGGGCCGGAGTGAAGGAGCCTGCCGTTGTGGATGATCCCGATCCGGTCGCAGATCTCCTCGGCGATCTCGAGGATGTGGGTCGAGAAGAAGACGGTCCCGCCGTCACGGACGTATTCCTGCAGGAAGTCTTTGACCGTCCGCTGCATGATGGGGTCCAGGTTGATCAGCGGCTCGTCGATGAGGGCGAGTTTAGGTTCGTGGAGGAACGCCTGCGCAAACATCAGTTTCTGCCGGGTGCCCCGCGAGAGGTCCTTGCAGAGGACGTTGCGCTTATCCTCAAACTCCAGCAAATCGAACCAGCGGTCGCACCGCTCGTCGACGGAATCGAGGTGTCGGATGCTGGCCACGAAGTGGAGATACTCCTCGGCGGTGAGGAAACTCGGCGGCGTCTCCTGCTCGGGGATGATCCCGACGAGTTTCCGGACCCCGATGGGATCGTCCGCCACATCAAGCCCCATCACCCGGGCCGACCCGGAGGTCGGCGGAATCTGCCCGGTCAGCATCCGGATCATCGTCGTCTTGCCCGATCCGTTCGGCCCGAGGAGGCCGAAGAGTTCCCCTTCGGCGACACAGAACGATATCCCGCTCACCGCGGTGACGCTGCCGTAATCCTTCGTGAGGCCGTCTGCCTCGATCATCTGCTGCACTCCAGTCACGCTCCTCCGGATTTCTGGTGAAGGTACATCGGCAAAAGGTGCGTATAATATCTTTCTATTCTCTTCGGCCAGTTGCCGGCAGAATCTGTCGAAACGGTCCCTCTGACCCCTATCGTTCTCCCAAAGGGGGAGCCAGACGCAGTGTAGGTCCTCCAGATCCCGGACGGCAATACCCCTCCTGCTCGCGGTACCGTCCCCGGGGAGGGGCATAAGGAAGAGCATGTCGGCGAACCGGCTGTTGCATAACTCCCGCTCCGCCGGGCGCCGACCGACCCGGGCCTGCTTCGGGCGATATAGGCAGGTATAAGAATTTGGGTTGATTACCGGAAACTCATGGACGAACAGGATCGGTATGCCCGCGCAAAAAGTCGGGTCGATGAGATCCGGGGGTTCTACATGCACCTTGCGGCTTATATCGTCGTCAACCTCCTCCTCTTCGGGATCAACATGGTGACGAGCCCCGGGACGCTCTGGTTCTTCTGGGTGACCATCTTCTGGGGGGGTTGGTCTGATCTTCCACGCGCTCGGAGTCTTTATCGGGGGTCGGGTCCTGGGCAGAGACTGGGAGGAGCGAAAGATCCGGGAGATCATGGAGCGCGAAGAGCGCCGGTGACCCGGGTCCCGCCCGCCTGCCCCTCCTGACAGAAGCACTTATCTGGTGTGACAGGTAATGCCGGTCGAATGAAGACGGAGATACCCTACGACCGGTTCACCCACGTCCCGGAGCGGATCTTCGGGCTCGTCGACCTCGCGTACAACCTCTGGTGGAGCTGGCACTCCTCGGCGAAGGTGCTCTTCAAGCTGCTGAACCGGGCGGAGTGGAAGATGAGCCGCCACAACCCGGTCAGGATGCTCCAGGAGACTCCGCCGCGGTTCTTCGAGCGGGCGGCAGCGAACCCGGATTACCTCCGCCGCTACGACATCATCATGCACCGGTTCCGGGAGTATATGGTGCCGGGGACGAGCTGGTTTGCACAGCATTATCCCGGGAGGTCGCCGCTGACGATCGCCTACCTCTCAAGCGAGTTCGGACTGCATCACTCGCTCCCGTTCTACGCGGGGGGGCTCGGGATCCTCGCGGGCGACCACATCAAAACGTCGAGCGATCTCGGCGTGCCGACGGTCGCGGTTGGGTTCATGTACGCCGAAGGCTACCTTCACCAGCATATTGAAGGGAACGGGTGGCAGAAGAACGTCGCGGAGATCCTGGACCGCGACGCCGCACCGGTCCTGCGGGTGCTCGACGACACCGGGAGGCAGCTTGTGGTGCAGGTCCCCCTGGTCGACCCGCCGATCTACGTCGCGGTCTGGAAGGTGCAGGTAGGAAGGGTCCCTCTCTACCTCCTCGACACCCATATCGACGAGAACCTCCCCGAGAACCGGAGCATCTCCCACCGCCTTTACTTAAAAGAGCTCGAGTGCCGGCTCCGGCAGGAGGTGGTGCTCGGTCTCGGCGGGAGAAAGGTCCTCCATACGCTCGGCGTGAATTACTCGGCGATGCACTTAAATGAAGGTCACTCGGCGTTTGCCATCCTCGAACGGCTCCGGGAGCGGCTTGTAGCGGGTATGCCGCCTGAAGAGGCGCGCGAGCAGGTCCGGGGCACCTCGGTCTTCACCACACACACCCCCGTCCCGGCCGCCCACGACGTCTTCCCCGAGGACCTGATGGCGAAGTACTTCCGTAGTTACTGCTCGTCGCTCGATCTCACCTGGGACGAGTTCATGGCACTCGGAGAGGACCCGCATAACCCGGGCGGCGGGTTCAACATGACCGCCTTTGCCCTCCGGATGAGCCGATTTCACAACGGCGTCTCGCAGAAGCACGGCGAGGTCGCCCGTGAGATGTGGCGGCCCCTCTGGCCCGACCTCCCCGTCGAGGAGGTGCCGAT
>Ga0265294_10010665_pt1 | contig 10414 bp, 6 predicted proteins | sample MunlanPumphouse3_FD_192504 | JGI IMG/M metagenome (GOLD analysis project Ga0265294, IMG submission 192504) | Groundwater microbial communities from a municipal landfill in Southern Ontario, Canada - Pumphouse #3 | ecosystem: Environmental > Aquatic > Deep subsurface > Groundwater | place...
CTCCTTAATAATTACTGTTGGTTCTGATATTTGAAGCTCGTATCCCTCGCGTCGCATATTTTCTATCAAGATGGCGATATGCATCTCCCCTCTTCCACAAACTTTATAATATTCAGGAGAAGAAAAATCTATTTTTAATCCTACATTAATTTCAAGTTCTTTTTCAAGTCTTTCTTTTAATTGTCTATTTGTTACAAATTTTCCTTCACGTCCTGCGAAAGGAGAGTTATTAACAAGAAAATTTAAAGAAATTGTTGGTTCATCAATATCAATGGAGGGAAGTTTTTCTTGCTCTTCATTTTCACAAATCGTTTCTCCAATATATATATCAGGCAAGCCAGCAATCATAACAATATCTCCAGTAGTCGCTTCTTTTACTTCTTTTCTTAAAAGTCCTTCAAAGGTGAATAGTTTTGAAATCTTGCCTTTATAACTCTCATTTTTATTATTTTTTAAAATAACGTTCATGCCATCCTTAACTACTCCTTCGTATATCCTACATATAGCCAAACGTCCTAAAAAGTTATCATAGGCAAGGTTAAATGGTTGAGCCAATAAAGGTTTTTCGCTTTTATTTAAATCAGACGCTAATAACACTTGTTCTAAAATAGTATCTAAAAGAGGAGTTAAGTCTTTGGAGTCATCTTCTATATTTTTTTTAGCAATCCCATCTCTCGAAATCGAATAAAGAGTTGTAAAATCGAGTTGTTCATCATTAGCTCCTAAATCCAAAAAAAGTTCGTATATCATTTCTTTTACTTCCTCTATTCTTGCAGCCGGCTTGTCTATTTTATTAATAACAACTATTGGTTTTAATCCAAGCATAAGAGATTTTCTTAAAACAGATTTTGTCTGAGGCATTGGTCCTTCTTGTGCATCTACAAGTAAAATAACAGAATCGATAGAACGTAAAACACGCTCAACTTCCGAACCAAAATCAGCGTGGCCAGGTGTGTCCACAATATTTATTTTAGTTCCTTTATAGTACACAGAAGTATTTTTAGAATAAATAGTAATACCTCTTTCTTGTTCTATTTTATCATTATCCATACTCACACCCTCCTCGGCCATTCCGCATTGACGCATAAGAGCATCTGTTAATGTAGTTTTGCCGTGGTCTACGTGAGCAATAATTGCTATGTTTCTTATTTCCATATTTTAAAAAATTAAACCCGCCCATAAGAGCGGAATAGTATATTAATACTATGTTTTTTGAACATAGTCAATAGTTAATTAATTTTTTTGTTTTTAACTTATTTTTTTATCACACAATTATTATAAATACTTGCATCATTTTCTTGGATAAAAGCAGCCTCCTTTAAAAAAAAATGGAAGATTTATCCTCGTTCGTATAACTTGTCTCAGACGCTGAAATAGTTTAGTGGAGCATAATCTCTACCGTCGAGCAGATGTTCGCATTTGTCCTAAATAAAAACTTAAAGCAAATGTGTCCACGTAAATAATAATTACCAACATTAACTAGTAACGATTATTTTTGTTTCATTCAATTTTTGTATCGTTATTTATTGGTTATTTTTCATAAATATTATACAAACTATTGTGTTTTTTTCAAGGATTGTTCTTTTTTTTAAAAGTGTATAATTCATTTTTGTGTGATTTTTCTATGTCTGTTAAAAAAAATATCATTTTCATAATTATTTGTTTTGGATTTTTTTATTTTCTTAATGAAGAAAAGGGTTCTTTGTTTAAAATAATTTATAAAGATAATAACGCTTCTTTAGAGGAAAAAGTTAATAAAAAAATTAGATTATACAATAGTCATCCTTCTGGGGAACCCTTACCCCTCAAAAAAGATACTAAATTGTTATCCAAATCAAATGGAGTTATATACAAATTAATAGATCCAATAATTGTGCCCGGCATTAAAGATGGTAATCCTGGATACATAGATGTTGAGGTGGAGACTACAAAAAAAGAATTAAAAGAATTAGATAACGAAGAGTCAATTATTACAATTCCAGGATTAAATTCTACTGATTATTTCGAAACAACCTGGGGTGAATTAACTAATAATAAAAAATTAAAAGAAGAAATTCAAAAAACAGAAACTTTGGTTAGTGGAATTATAGAAAAAGATACTATTTGGGAACTCAAAAATAGCCCATATATAGTTGTTGGAAATATTTTTATCCCCGAAAGCGTGATTTTATTAATAGAGCCGGGAGTAGAAATTATTGTTAAGGGAAATTATGCATTTTTAATTGAGGGAGAAATAAAAATGATAGGCAAAAAGAAAAGCCCAATTAGATTAAATAACATAAACTTTTAAAGGAGGAAATCCATTAAAATAAACAGAACTATAGCTTGCTGTGTAAGCTCCAGTTGTTAGGAAATATAATCTATCTCCTTCTTTAATATTTTTACTTAATTTATATTTATAGTTTTCATATAGTATATCCATACTATCACATGTTGGACCAGCCAAAATTACTTCTTTTGTTTCTTTGCAATCTAAATCATCTGTTAAAATAGGGTATTTAATAGCTTCATCTATTGTTTCAATTAATCCTCCAAATTTTCCTACATCTGTATAAACCCAATCATAATTTGTCGTAGTACTTTTAGAAGAAACCATAATAATTTCTGTTACAAGCACTCCTGAATCAGCAACAAGCGATCTTCCTGGTTCAATGATTATTTCTGGTAAATTTGGGCCAAAATCTTCTTTTAAAAATCTAGTTACTTCTTTTGCATAAATAGAAATATTTTGTGTCGGTTCAAGGTAATTTGAAGGAAATCCTCCACCAATATTAATTAGCTTAAGTTCGATATCAGCATCAGTCAATGAATCAAATAAATACTTGCATTGAGAAATAGCATTGTCCCACTGTCCAATATCTCTTTGTTGAGAACCTACATGAAAAGATAATCCATAAGGGATTAAATTTAACTTTTTAGATTTAAGAATTAATCTAAAAATCATGTCAGGATAAGCTCCGAACTTTCTTGAAAGAGGCCAATCCGCCCCATTTCCATCACAAAGCAATCTAAAAAAAACTTTTGATCCAGGGGCTTGGCGCGATATTTTATTTAAATCACTTAGAGAATCGGTCGCAAAAAGTCTAACCCCTTTCTTATAGGCATAGGCTATATCAGATTCTTTTTTTATAGTATTTCCAAAGCTCATTCTATCCGCTGATATTCCGAGTCTAATTAATTGATCCATTTCGAAAATAGTAGCGATATCAAAATTGGATCCTTTTTTGTCTAGAATTTTAATAACCTCATCGTCTGGATTAGCCTTAACTGCATAATATATTTTTGCAAAAGGTAAATTTTTTTTAAGCTCATCATATCTTTCTTCAATTTTACTTTTATCTATTATTAAAAGCGGTGTTTTTTTATCTTTTGAAAAAGTTTTTATTTTATCAAAATCTTTTTGTGAAATATATTTTTGGGGCGACATATTTTTAAAAATTAATAATTAATAAAAATATTTTACAACTATTTTTAAAAAAAGAAAATACCTTGTTCTTGATTGTTTTTTTCTATATGGTATTATTATAGTATGAATTCAGCAAAATTTGCATTTTATTACATGCTTTCGCTTGTAACATTATTTATAATATCTATATCTTTTGGAAGTATTGTATTTGAATTAATAAATAAATTTTTTCCCGACATCACAAAGACAGTTTATTACAATAGCTCACCATTAAAGTCTGCCATTTCTGGAATTTTAATAGCAACTCCTATTTTTTATTTGGTAATGAGTAAGATTTACTATAATTTAAAAATAGGGGAACTTAAAAAAGACTCTGAAGTTAGAAGATGGCTTACATATTTTATATTATTTATATCAAGTGTTGTTGTGATAGGGTCTTTAATAGGAATTTTAAACAATTTCTTGGATGGAGCATTAACAATTAATTTTATTTTTAAAGCCTTAACAGTTTTATTTATAGCTTCTTTAATTTTTGGTTTTTATTTTTACGATATCAAAAGACAGGATTTTGCAGCTAATAAAGTTAATAAGATTTTCTTTTTTGTTTCCTTAGCAATAATTACTTGTGGTTTTATATCATCCCTTTTTATAATAGAATCTCCTACTGAGGCTCGCAATCGTAAGTTGGATGAAAGAATTATGCAAGATTTTAATGATATAAAATATGCTATTGATGATTATTATAATAAAAACGAACGAATGCCAAATGTCTTAGAAGAACTTCAAAAAAGTACAGAATTTTTGTCATTTAATACTGCTAATCCCATAAATGAAAAAGAATATATTTATGAAGTTATTAATAGTAAAAAATATAAATTATGTACCGAATTTTTATCTTCTAATTTAGAAAAAAAGAGGAACTATCTAGATAATATGTGGAAACATGACAAAGGCTATAATTGTATCGAAAAAGAAGTTGTGTTAGCCCCTAACGCAACAAAAACGAGATAATTTAATAATCATTAATATTAAAATAATATGGACAAAAGATTAATTATAGTTTTATCAATAATCATATTTTCTTTAATTGGTATAATCTTTATTGTTAGTTTAATGTTTTCAAAAAATGAAAGCAATAATAATGTTTCCAATCAAGAAGAACCATCTTCAATTGAAAAAGTCAATTCTGAACTTTTTGATATTAAAAATACAATAGGAAATATTACAGATGGATACGAACATCTATATGATAATCAAGATTTTTTAAATAGTATCAATGAACTTAAAGCATTAGGAGCGACAAATATTATAAGTAATATTAATCCGCAAAATCAAACGTATTGCCTTTCTTTAGTAAAAGATGGTGTAAATTTATGCATAGATAACGATTATATTGGAAATATTGATGTTTCTTATTGTAGTAGAGACAATATTACATGTACCGTTCCTTTTGAAGAAGAGCCAATAATAGAAGAAGAGGAGACTTCTTTTAATGAAGAAGGAGAAACTCCCATTAAAGAAGAAGATGAAATTATAGAAGAGCCCGAGTTAATTCTTAAAGAAGAAGTGAAGGTTAAAAACACTAGCATTTCCATTTACGAAGAAGGTGGCAGCAAGATTGTTTTTATAAATGAAAAAGAATTTGGCCCTTATAGTGAAGTAGATATTACTTATAATGAAAGCGAATGGGGTCTTTCGATGAATTACAATAATAAGTGGTATATTAACACAAACGGCAAAGCATTTGGTCCTTATCTAGAAAAACCAACGGTTGAATTTTATGGAGAAAATATAGGGTTTTCATATATTAAAGATAATAAATACTACGTTAATTTAAATGGTCAAATTTATGGACCATATGACGATTTAACAGAATTTAATTTAAATGAAGAATAAAATTATGGAAAATTTACTTTATAACAAAACTTTTAAAAACTTAATAAATATTTTAATCGGAGTTTTAATTATTTTTTTAGCTTTTTCAGTATTTAATCTAATAAAAGATGAAGACAAAAATAATACAATTTCAGTTACTGGATTCTCTGAAATTAATGCAAAACCAGATGTAGCAGAGATAACATTAACTGTTATTTCTGAAAACAAAGATTTAGGTATAGCAAGTAATGAAAACAATCAAAAAATAAATACAATCATTACTTTTTTAAAAGAAAATAATATAGAGGATAGGGATATTAAAACAAAATTATATAACATTAGTCCTAGATATGAATATTTAAATGATTATAAAAATCGTTATTTAGTTTCTTATGAAGTTAATCAAAGTTTGAATGTTAAGGTTAGAGATTTAGATAGCGTCGGGGAAATTATTGAAGGAGCAACCTCAAGAGGAACCAATAACATTAGCAATCTTCAGTTTATTATTGATAATGATGAATTATTAAAAGAACAAGCAAGAGAAAAAGCAATAGAAGATGCTAAATCAAAAGCAAAAAAACTAGAAAAAGAATTAGGTATTTCACTAAAAGATATAATTGGTTTTTATGAAAACACATACACTCCTGCTGTTAATCGTGAATATAATGCAATGAAAGCAATGGACAGTGATACAATGTCAGTACCTTCAATTCAACCAGGAGAAAATAATATTACCTCTAATGTGAATATTGTCTATAAAATAAAATAATAAAATCTTCTTTTTCGTATTGATTTATATATTCATTTCTGGTAAATTTTGTTTGCCATGGATTTTAAATTAAAAACAAAAATTAAACCAAAAGGAGATCAACCTAAGGCAATTAGGGAGCTTTTTACTGGACTCAAAAAAGGATATAAAAGACAAACACTTCGCGGCGTAACTGGTTCGGGAAAGACTTTTACAATTGCAAATGTAATAGAAAAATTTCAAAAACCAACTTTAGTTATATCTCATAATAAAACATTAGCTGCGCAATTATGCAATGAATTTAGAGAATTTTTTAAAAATAATGCAGTAGAATATTTTGTAAGTTATTATGATTATTATCAGCCAGAAAGTTATTTAGCAAGTAGCGATACTTATATTGAAAAAGAAGCACAAATAAATGATGAAATTGATAGATTACGCCACGCTTCAACACAAGCACTTTTAACAAGAAAAGATGTAGTTATCGTTGCATCTGTTTCAGCGATTTATGGATTAGGATCACCCAAAGAATATGAAAAAATTATTTTTAAATTTAACAAAGGAGACATTATTAAACATAGAGAGCTTGCAAAAAAATTAATTGAAATCCATTTTGAGAGAACGACGAGTGATCTTAAAAGAGGAACTTTTCGTTTAAGAGGCCAAATTTTAGAAGTAATGCCTGTTAATGAAAAAGCTATTTATAGATTTATAATTTCAGACAAAATAGAAAAAATAGAATTATTAGATTACCTAACAAGAGAGCTTATAAAAGAACTAGATACAGTTAATATATTTCCTGCAACTCATTATATTATTAATGAAGATGAAAAAGCTTTGGCTATAAATAATATAAGGAAAGAGCTTAATGAAAGGCTAAAATATTTTGAAAAAGAAGGGAAAATTGTGGAGTATGAAAGACTTAAGAGAAGAGTTAATTACGATCTTGAAATGATTGAAAACATAGGATATTGTCAGGGTATAGAAAATTATTCAGCTCATTTTGACAAAAGAAAAAGAGGTGAACCGCCCTTTACTCTTCTTGATTATTTTAAAGAAGTTGAAGATGATTTTTTAATTATTATCGATGAATCCCATGTCACTCTTCCACAGTTAAGAGCAATGTATAATGGCGATAGGGCAAGAAAAAAATCTTTAATAGATCATGGCTTTAGATTACCTTCAGCATATGATAATCGTCCTTTAAAATATTCTGAATTTAATAATTTAATTAAAAATGTTATCTATGTTTCAGCAACACCTTCTTCTGAAGAAATTTCTTTAAGCCAAAATGTGATAGACCAAATAGTAAGACCGACCGGATTAGTTGATCCCGAAATAGACATAAGACCGATTATCTCTTCTTCTAAAAATTTATCCCAAGTAGACGATTTAATTAAAGAAATAGAGAATCAGGTTAAAAAAGGAGAAAAGACATTGGTTACTACTTTAACTAAAAGAATGGCAGAAGATCTAACATCTTTTTTAGAAGATAAAAAATTTAAAGTAAAGTATTTACATTCTGATATTAAAACTCTTGAAAGAGTTGAAATTATTACCGATTTAAGAAAAGGATTAATAGATGTTATAATCGGAGTTAATTTAATAAGGGAGGGTCTAGATATTCCAGAAGTATCTCTTGTCGCGATACTAGACGCTGATAAAGAAGGATTCCTTAGAAATGAAACTAGTTTAATTCAAACAGTTGGTAGAGCTGCTAGAAATGAAAATGGAAGAGTTATTTTATACGCAGAGGAGATCACACAATCTATTAAAAAAGCAGTAGATGAAACTAAAAGAAGAAGGGAAGTTCAATTAAGATATAATAAAGAGCATAATATTACTCCTAAAACTATAAAAAAAAGTATAACAAATATATTGGATCAGTTCGGATTAACTAAAGAAAAAAAAGAATTTGTAAGGTTAGATCTTCTGGGAGATGCTAGAAATATTAAAGAGATCATAAGAGCAAAGAAAAAACAAATGACCGAAGCAGCGGAAAAGCTAGAATTTGAATTAGCATCATTGCTTAGAGATGAGATTAAGGAATTAGAAAAAGAACTTAAAAAAAATGCAAAATAAAATTATTATAAAAGGCGCAAGAGAGCATAATCTTAAAAATGTTTCACTTGAGCTTCCAAGGGATAAAATGATCGTATTTACGGGTTTATCTGGATCTGGAAAATCTAGCTTAGCTTTTGATACTATTTTTGCAGAGGGACAAAGAAGGTATTTAGAATCTTTATCTACTTATGCTAGACAATTTTTAGGAGGAATGCAAAAGCCAGATGTGGATGAAATAGAAGGGTTATCTCCAGCAATTTCAATAAGTCAGAAAGCTCATAATGCAAATCCAAGATCAACAGTTGCCACAATAACTGAAATATATGATTATTTAAGAGTTTTGTTTGCAAGGATAGGAAAACCTTATTGTCCAGAGTGTATGATTCCTATAGAAAAGATGGCAATTGATGAAATAATAGACAATATTAAAAAAAAATTGGACAAAAGGGATTTGGGAGAAATAATAATTCTATCTCCTATTATTAGAGGAAGAAGAGGGGAATATTATCAATTAATTCAAGATTTATATGATTCCGGTTTTCTTGAAGTAAGAATAGATGGACAATTTAAAAAATTAACAGAAAGAATTTTTATTGAAAAAGGAAAAAAACACACAATTGAAGCTGTTATAGATAAATTTAAAGATGTAAAAATTGATAAGGATTTTGATTTTAGATTAAGCGAAGCAGTTGAAACTGCCATTGATATGTCTGACGGACTTTGTATTTTAAGATTAAATAACGAAGAATTTATTTTTAGCACGAACTATTCTTGTCCCAAATGTGGTTTTAGTTTTCCCGAAATAGAACCAAGACTGTTTAGTTTTAATAGTCCTTATGGATTTTGCGAATACTGTAAGGGTATAGGGACAGAAAATATTTTTTCTGAAAAACCTTGCCCTGTATGTTTAGGTAAAAGATTAAATAAAAATGCTCTTAGTGTAAAAATTAATTCTAAAAATATTTGGGATGTTACAAGCTTAAACATTGAAGAGGCATTTAATTTTATAACTAATTTAAAATTAAGTTCAAAAGAAAAAGAAATTTCTGAAATCATTTTAAATGAAATAAAAAATCGTTTAGAGTTTATGCTTAATGTAGGTTTAAATTACATAGATTTGAATAGGAGAGCAGGAACATTGTCTGGCGGAGAAGCGCAAAGGATTAGATTAGCTTCTCAGGTGGGAACAAAACTTGTAGGAGCGCTCTATGTTTTAGATGAGCCAACAATTGGCCTTCATCAAAGAGATAATGAAAAACTTGTAAAAACTCTTAGAAATTTATGCAATATTGGAAATACAATTATTGTGGTAGAACATGACGAGGATACAATATTAGCCTCTGATTGGATTGTAGATTTTGGACCATTTGCAGGGGAACATGGCGGAGAAATAGTTTTTTCAGGACCTCTTGAAACTATGCTCTTCGATTCGAAAACTGAATCTGATGTTAAAATAATAGGAGATCAAAATAAAAGTTTAACAGGGAAATATTTAAGAAAAGAATTAAAAATAGAAGTACCTAAAATAAGAAGGATTATAGATAAATCAGTTCCTATGCTCGAAGTCAAGGACGCTTATGCTAATAATTTAAAGCATATAAATGTTAAAATTCCTCTTCAAAGATTCGTATGTTTTACCGGGGTTTCTGGATCTGGAAAGTCAACATTAATGAACGATATTATTTATAATTACGCAGTAAATAAAAAATTAAGGATAGAAAATTTTAATAAAGAGGTGAAGGAGATCAAAAATTTAGAATACATTGATAAAATAATTAGGATAGATCAATCTCCTATAGGAAGAACTCCAAGATCAAATCCGGCAACATATACTAAAGTTTTTGATCATATAAGAGAATTATTTGCATCAACTAAGGAAGCTAGAATTAAAGGATTTAAAGCGGGTAGGTTTAGTTTTAATATGATGACGGGTAGATGTGAACATTGTGAGGGTAGGGGCGTTATAGAAATAGAAATGCATTTTTTGCCGACCGTAGAAATAGTTTGCGATGTTTGTCATGGAAAAAGATTTAATAAGGAAACACTTGAGATACACTATAAGGGGAAAAATATAGCAGAAGTTCTAAATATGACAATAGAAGAAGCCGCTTTATTTTTTAAAGATATACCTCAAATTTACGATAAGCTAAAAGTATTGAATGAAGTTGGATTGGGTTATTTAAGATTGGGGCAGTCAGCCACAACTCTTTCTGGCGGAGAAGCTCAAAGAGTTAAGTTAAGTAAAGAACTTGCAAAAAGAAGTACAACTAAAACGTTGTATTTATTAGATGAGCCAACAACAGGACTTCACTTTGAAGATG
>Ga0265294_10010667_pt1 | contig 10413 bp, 7 predicted proteins | sample MunlanPumphouse3_FD_192504 | JGI IMG/M metagenome (GOLD analysis project Ga0265294, IMG submission 192504) | Groundwater microbial communities from a municipal landfill in Southern Ontario, Canada - Pumphouse #3 | ecosystem: Environmental > Aquatic > Deep subsurface > Groundwater | place...
TACAATCCTGCTGTTTTTTGTATAATCTCAAATAGAGATTACGATTCACGCGAAGTAAAAGATAATGATTTGGGTTTTCGTGTTGTTTGTAGTGGAGAGAATGGAGGAGAGATATAAATCACTTTGCTTACGGGATTTTGTAAACGGTCTGCAGCATTAAATTGGATTTTAATATTTCATCGGGATGTGTTGGCCATTATCCATTGTCAATTACTAAGATGCCTCTCCAATTTTTCATCAGCAAGCTGTCCGATAACGAACGCCACTGTTCATTATCGGACACTTATATTTTAAACTACTGCTGGTATAATCAGGTATTTGTAATTGTGGCACGTGGTATGGTTAATGTTATGATAGAACAATGTGTGTTTTATTATACTCTAACCAATTGCATAAGAGGTTCAAACGAGTATAGTGCTGCTCTTCTTCCTGATGCAGGTTCTTTTTCTGTAAGATAACCAGCTTCTACTAATTTTTTAGATAATATTGTAGCCGTAGCAGTTGGTATCCCTGATGAAGATGTGAATTTATTATTCCTGAAAATAGGATGAGTAAAAACAAAATCTAAAGCATGGAGACTCCATTTAGATGAAAGCAGGTCTGTAAATATTTCTTTCATTTCCTCATAGAGGTTTTTAATATTTTCAGCAATTTGCAGATTTTGTATAGCTTGTTGTTCAACTGCAGTTAAGAAAAAAACAAGCCATTGATTCCAATTCTCGTTTTCTGAAACTTGTCGCATGGTTTCTATATATGCTGTTTTGTATTCTTCAAAATATCGACTGATATAAAAATGAGGATGTGATAAAGCACCTTCTTTCCATAAAAGTAATGTAATAAGCATTCGTCCAATTCTTCCATTACCATCTTGAAAAGGATGCAAGGCCTCAAATTCTAAGTGAGCCAAAGCTACTTTTATTAATAAAGGGTAATTACTTGTTTTTAAAAAATGAAAAAGATTATCTAGTCCTTCTTGTAATTTTTCAGGATTTATAGGGATAAATTCTATTTTGCGTTTAAATTTATCTGCTAAGTAATTTTGTTCAGTTTTAAAAGCACCTGGAGACTTAGATGCACCTCTACCGTGAGAAAGTAATTGTTGGTGCATTTGTTGAATAAAATATGAAGAGATTTCGTAACCATCTTCAATTGCTGACTGTGCGTTTTTCAGCGTTCGTTCATATAAAATAGTTTCTATCACATCTGATTTTAAGTCTGTAGATGTTTCAATAATATTATCTGCCTGATATTGTAATATTTGATCCATTGTGCTTATAGTTCCTTCTATCCTAGAAGATATTACAGCCTCTTGGTTACGCAGAGGCGCGAGTAGAATTTCATTATTATGAAGATTCTTGAGCATCTGATCAAACCTTGCTAATGCATCAGTAGCCAGTAGTAATTGTTGTATAATCTATGTTCTTTGGTGGGAATTTCCCATAATGATATTGTACAGCACTTTCAATATTTCTATTCATAATTTAGTGGTTTTGACAACAAAAATAATAAAAATAGTAGAGACAAGCATTGTTTGTCAATAAAATTTTGGTATAACTGATTATCAAGAACACTTGTCTATAAGATTTATCTATCAAAAGAGTTTGATTCTCGTTTTTGAGTAAATATTAGGGACAAGATGTTTTGTCTCTAAGATACAAAGGTCAAATTATTTTGTCGATAGCATTTGTGATAATATTAGAAACAAAGCTTCCTGAATATTATATGTTTTCTCCCAAAGTGTCCGATACCGAACGCCCACTGTTCATTATCGGACACTTTTATTTCAAGGTGCTATTGATTATCAGCACATTGCAATCGTGGCACGTGCTTTGCATATAGTTGAGTAAAAGCAATATAAAATGGACAGAAAAATACCAAAAGAGGTTTTACAGAAAGAAAAGCGCAACAAGTTGCTCAAGGTGGGTGCTGTTGTTGTGATTTCTGTTGTGGCTATAGTTGTCATCATCTCATTGTTGCGCGATAGTGTTTCGCTTAAAAACATGCAACTCTCTACAGTGGACACTGGCACAATTGAAGTCTCGGTGAGTGCATCGGGCAAAGTTGTTCCTGCATTTGAGGAGATTATCAATACGCCCATCGAAAGCAGAATTGTGGAGGTGTACAGAAAGGCGGGCGATTCGGTGGATGTGGACACGCCTCTATTGAGGCTTGACCTTCAGAGTATTGAAAACGATTACCGCAAAATGTTGGACGAATTGCAAATGCGTCAATACCGCATAGAGCAACAGCATGTGAAAAACAGCAGTGCACTGAGCGATATGGAAATGCAACTGAAAGTGAACGATATGCAGATTGATAAAATGGAGGTGGAGCTGCGCAACGAGAGATACTTGGACAGCATTGGTGCAGGAACTACCGATAAGGTGCGAGAAGTGGAATTGAGCTACAATGTGGCTAAGCTTGAACAGGAGCAAACCAAAAAGAAGTTTGAAAACGATAAGCGGGTAACTGAATCTGAATTTAAAGTACAGGAACTTGAATTGGAGATTTTCCGCAAATCGCTTGCCGAGACCCGTCGCATATTAGACGATGCACAAATACGCTCTCCCCGCAAAGCCACGCTCACCTTCATCAACAACCAAGTGGGTGTGCGCGTGCCACAAGGAACGCAAGTAGCTATCATTTCCGATTTGTCGCACTTTCGTGTAGATGGTGAAATTGCCGATAGCTATGGCGACCGCATTGCTACAGGAAACAAAACAGTGGTACGCATTGGTAGAGACGAACTTACGGGCATGGTAAGCAGTGTAACTCCGCTCTCTAAAAATGGCATCATCCAATTTACCGTTCAATTGGACGATGATGACAACGCCCGTTTGCGTTCTGGACTAAAAACCGATGTGTATGTAATGAATGCCATTAAACAAGATGTAATGCGCATTGCCAATGGTCCTTATTATAGCGGACAGGGGGCGTATGAACTGTTTGTAATGGATGGCTCAACCCTCGTGAAACGAAAAGTGCAATTGGGCGAAAGCAATTATGAGTACGTAGAGGTGATTTCCGGTTTGCAACCCAATGATAGGGTGGTGGTGTCGGATATGTCGCAATATAGGAATAAGAGTAAATTGAAAGTGTCGGAATAAATAAACAAAACAAATATGAACCCAATGATTCAACTACAACAAGTCGATAAAATATATCGCACAGAAGAGATAGAAACTGTAGCATTAGAAAATGTGAACCTTGACGTAAAAAAGGGAGAGTTTCTTGCAGTAATGGGACCCTCGGGCTGTGGCAAATCTACGCTGCTCAATGTAATGGGGCTATTGGATATGCCCACATCGGGCAAAGTGATATTGGATGGTAAAGAGACCTTTAATATGAAAGATAAAGAGTTGGCTAAGTTTCGCAACGAGAAACTTGGTTTTGTATTCCAAAGTTTTCACCTGATCAATTCACTCAATGTGTTGGACAATGTGGAGCTACCTCTCTTATACCGCAATGTATCTGCATCGGAACGAAGAGAAAGAGCCGAAGAGGTATTAAAGAAGGTGGGTCTGTCGCATCGTATGCGTCATTTCCCCTCGCAATTGTCGGGTGGTCAATGTCAGCGTGTAGCCATTGCCCGCGCCGTTATTGGCAATCCTTTCATCATCCTTGCCGATGAGCCAACTGGTAACTTAGACTCTAAAATGGGTGCTGAGGTGATGGACTTGCTGCACAAACTAAACCAAGAAGATGGACGCACCATTGTGATGGTTACGCATGATGAGAATATGGCTAAAGAGACAGGGCGCACCATTCGCTTTTTGGATGGGAGACAAATTTCTTGATGATTTTATTTATTTGCTGGCGCGAGTTTGTAACTCGTGTCTGCCGTAGGCAAAGAAAATATTCGCTACGCGACACACCCTGATGAAATAACAAATGATTTCACAGGGCAGGCGGTTTGCAAAACCGCGCGAGCGGCTAACAGCCAAAACCTAACAGCTAACAGCTCTTAAAAATAAAAAAATGATAAAACAATATTTAATACAAGCCTGGCGACTGCTCAAAGAAAATCCACTATTGAGTTCCATATCCATTATTGGTACTGCATTGGCTATCTGTATGATTATGGTGATGGTGATGTCGCATGAGGTGAAGAATGCACCTTTCCCACCAGAGACCAATCGCGATAGGACATTGTATGTGAAATGGATGACTGCTCAAATGAATCAAGGAGCTACAAGTAATGGTCCGATGGCATATTCTTTGGCAAAAGCTGGATTTAAAGAATTAACTACACCTGAAGCTGTCACTATTGTTTCTGCGTTTGAACCAAAAGCATTGGCATCTATTCCAGGTAGCAAAAATGCTCAATCGTACGATAAAATGCTTACAGATGAAGCTTTTTGGCAAGTGTTTGATTTCTCTTTTGTAGCAGGAAAGCCTTATACAAAAGTTGATGTTGATGCGGGGCTGAAAGTAGCAGTAATAACTGAAAAGATGGCCAAGCAACTATTTCAGACTACGGATGTGGTTGGTAAAACCCTGCTTTTGAACTACACAGAATATACGGTGTGTGGTGTGGTAAAAGATGTTTCTACTTTGGCAACTGCTGCTTATTCGCAAGTTTGGATGCCGCTAACATCTCAAGGTGTGTATAAAGATGAAACCAATAAAATAACAGGAAGATATCGTGTTTATATTCTGGCAAAAGACAAAAGTGATTTCTCAATAATTAAGGATGAAGCAGAGAGTTTAAGGAAAAAATATAATGAATCATTGCCAGCCTACGAAGCCATCTACAAAGAGCAACCAGAAGATCATTTTGCATATATCAATAGAAAGTATGCAAATATTACACCTGAAATGAATAAAATAATCATTCAATTCATTGTTGTTATTGCATTGATGTTGGTTGTTCCTGCAATCAATCTCTCAAGCATGACAGGCTCTCGCATGCGAAAGAGAATGTCGGAATTGGGAGTGCGTAGAGCATTTGGAGCAACTAAGAGTGATTTGATGTTACAAGTATTGTGGGAGAGCATGCTACAAACACTTTTGGGTGGAACGTTAGGGTTGATACTTTCTTTTGTGGCAGCTTATGCGTTTAAAGGCGTTATCTATTCAAACTCAGCAATTGCATCACAGATGGGTGATACCACAATAAATTTCGGAGCACTCTTAAATCCCATAATCTTCGTGTATGCATTCCTCTTTTGCATTTTGCTGAACTTACTTTCCGCTATTATTCCAGCTTGGCGAACTTCACAAAAACCCATTGTGGATAGTATTCTTTCAAAATAAACCATACAATTATGATAAAGCACCTATTAAAGATAATTTGGAACGAACGTTCTCACAATATTGGTATTTGGGTTGAGTTGTTTCTTGTCTCCCTATTCCTGTGGTATATCACGGATTACCTATACGTAACAATTAGCGAGTACAACAGACCGATGGGATTTGATATTGAGAATACATATAAGATTCAGCTTGGTATTTTGAATGAACAGAACACTGACTTTATGAAGGATGAACCCCTTGATGCAGATGTTGCAAGATTGAAAACAATCTTAGAACGAATTCAACACAACTCCATGATAGAAGCGGCAAGTATCTCTGTCAATTCAAGTCCATATATGGGTGGATATAGTGCTCAACATCTATTTCGTGATACGCTTCAATCTGATATTGCGGTTAGGCGAATGGTTACACCTGATTTTTTTAAGGTGTTTCGATACAAATCAAAAAATGGGAGTACTGACGAGTTGGTGAGAGCTTTAGATAGGGATGAACTTGTAATTTCAGAAGATATAGAGAAAAAACTATTTGGAAACGGGGAGTCAGCTGTAGGGAAAGAGGTTTCATTAGAAAAAACTGATTCAGCTCAATTGTATCGTGTGGGAGCAATTTCTACCATTATTCGGTATGATAACTTCACAGATTTAGACACCTATTTTGCAAAACAAATTGAAGAGGGCTATTTTCACTATTTTGCAAGAGACTATGTAGATGTACTCGAAATATGTGTTCGCGTAAAGGCAAAGGAGGATTACGATTTCTCGAATCGTTTTCGTCAGCAAATGACAGAGCAGTTACGCCTTGGAAATTACTATTTGAATACCATTCAATCTATTCCTGAAAGCAAACAAGCATTACATTTAGATGATATGAATAATTTGCGCATGCGTTTCTTTATTATCTTTTTTCTTCTCATCAATATCTTTTTAGGCATTACAGGCACATTTTGGTTTCGCACGCAATATCGTCGAAATGAAATAGGAGTGCGCATTGCAATGGGTGAATCACGAAGAGGTCTCTTGAGGATGTTTTTTACCGAAGGATTGCTGTTGCTCACTTTTGCGATGATTCCGGCAATGCTTGTTTTTGCATTTATAACAAATGCAGAAATATTAGAGGACTCATCAGCTTTCACAATAGGGCGATACTTTATGGGCTTTGGCATTACCTATATTCTTTTGGCTTGGATGATATTATTGGGGATTTGGTTTCCTGCTCGGAAGGCTGTTAAGGTTTCGCCGGCGGATGCGTTGCGTGACGAATAGTTTTTGCCGAATGTAGAGAAGCGATTAATCGCGTCTCTACAGCCAGAATTCAATAGCACAACCTGTACAGACGCAATGCATTGCGTCTCTACGGCATAAAAAACAAACAATGAACAAATCACTTTTCTTACACTTACTATGTGTGTTCACTTTGGCAACGGGCGTGTCGGCGCAACAAACGCTGACACTTCCCCAAGCCATCGAAATGGCACGTCTGCAATCGGTGGATGCTGCTGTGGCACTCAATGAATTGAAAACATCGTATTGGGAGTTTCGCACCTACCAGTCCGATTTGCTGCCCGAAGTAAACTTCAATGCTTCGCTACCCAATTATAGCAAGAGCTACAATTTGTATCAGAGCGAAGATGGTTCGTATAAATATGTGCGCAACAACTCGTTGCAAATGAATGGCGAAATATCTATCGACCAAAATATTTGGCTCACGGGTGGAAAGGTGTCGGTTAGTTCATCGCTACAATTTATCGATCCACTGAACACAAGCGGAGCCAACAAGTATTATATGAGTGTGCCTTTTGGGGTGACGCTTTCGCAACCTATCTTTGGGGTGAATAACCTGAAATGGCAACGCCGCATTGAGCCTATTCGATACAAAGAGGCAAAGGCTGCTTTTCTGGAAGATGTAGAAAGGGTTACGCTGCGAACAATCACCTACTATTTTCAATTACTCATGGCAAAGGAAAACTTGCATATTGCGCAGCAAAACAAACTAAATGCCGACCGCATCTTCGAGATTGCCGAAGCACGAAGGGAGATGGGACAAATATCCGAAAATGAGTTGTTGCAATTGAAGTTGTCTGTATTGAAAGCAACTTCAAGTGTTACACGCGAGCAATCGGGACTGAATGCTGCTATGTTTCAACTGCGTTCCTTTTTGGGACTGAGCGAGCAAGATAGCATTGATGCGCTTATTCCTGAGATGATGGAATATCCGAAAATTGCTTATTACGATGTGTTGACCAAAGCACAAGAGAATAATCCGTTTGCACAGAATATACGTCGCCGACAATTGGAAGCGGATTTCGAAGTGGCGCAAGCAAAAGGCAATCGCCGACAGATTGATTTGTATGCATCGGTGGGCTACACGGGACAAGACCAAAAGTTGCGCTCTGCTTATAGCGATTTGATGGACTATCAAGTGGTGCAAGTGGGTGTGAAAATACCCATCCTGGATTGGGGTAAGCGAAAGGGTAGGGTGAAAGTAGCCGAATCGAACCGAGAAGTTATCTCATCGCGTTTAAAACAAGAGCAGATGGATTTTAATCAAGATATATTCTTGTTGGTGGAGCAATTCAATAATCAAGCCGAACAATTCCGCATAGCGAAAGAGGCGGACGAGATAGCACAGAGGAGGTATAACACTTCGGTGGAGTCGTTTATGATTGGCAAAATAAACACGTTGGATTTGAATGATGCGCAACTATCTAAAGATAATGCACGAGCCAAATATGTGTCGGAGATGCATCTCTATTGGTACTACCTGTATCAGATACGTAGTTTGACGTTGTATGATTTTGTGGAGAGGAGGGATATTGATGCGGAGTTTGAGGCGTTGATAAATAAATGAGGTGTGTGGGTTCCGCTCGCGCGCATTTGCAATGCGTGTGTCGCGATAGCGAAATATTCCTTTTCACTCTTAATTATTTCTGCTTCGCAGCACACCGATTTGGAAATCGGCGCGAGCGGACGAAAGAACCCTTTGCGTTCTCTGCGACTTTGCGAGAAATATTCTTCCAGCATAAACCACCAACCATCCCCCAAATTTTATATCTTTGCAATTGATAACTCCTTATAACCTATGATACTAATAATTGATGATGATGCCTCTGTACGTTCTTCGCTATCGTTTTTGTTGAAACGTGCTGGCTATGACGTTGAGGCTGTCTCTACGCCAGATAAGGCGTTGGCGTTTGTACGTCAAACAAAACCCCAATTGATGCTGATGGATATGAACTTTTCGCTCACCACAAAAGGTGATGAGGGGTTGGATCTGTTGCGTCAAATGGGAGTGTTGTGTCCGGCAGTGCCTGTTATTCTTATCACAGCTTGGGGTTCGATAGAGTTGGCAGTGAAAGGAATGCAAGCAGGAGCCTTTGATTTTATCACCAAACCATGGGACAATCGTCAATTGTTGAAATCTATTGCAACAGCTTTGGAACTCTCTTCTCAAAAGGAGAAAGCAGCAATCCCCGATACTCGAAAAGAATTGGATGAGCAGTACAACTTCAAGGCTATCATTGGTCAATCTAAAGAAATGATAGATGTACTCTCTACCGTTGCAAGAATTGCCGACACCAATGCATCGGTGTTGATTACGGGCGAAAGTGGCACAGGTAAGGAGTTGATAGCTGAGGCAGTTCACCTCAATAGTCACAGACAAAAGCAACAGTTTGTAAAAGTAAATTTGGGCGGTGTATTGCAAAGTCTTTTCGAGAGCGAAATGTTTGGACATCGCAAAGGTGCATTTACTGATGCTTACAATGACCGTATGGGGCGTTTTGAAATGGCAGACAAGGGAACAATCTTTTTGGATGAGATTGGCGAATTGGATTTGATGTGTCAAGTAAAACTATTAAGGGTGTTGCAAGACCAAACATTTGAAGTGTTGGGCGATAGTCGTCCCCGCAAAGTGGATGTGCGTGTGGTGAGTGCCACTAATGCCAATTTGCCGCTGATGGTGCAAGAGAAAACATTTAGAGAAGACTTGTTCTACCGTATCAATCTTATTCAGATTCATCTTCCTGCTTTGCGAGAACGCAAAGAAGATATTCCGCTGTTAGCTAACTTCTTTGCTTACAGACAAGCCATTGATAATAGATTGCCAAAGGTAGAGTTCAGCGCTGCTGCTTTGCAACTATTAGAACAACTTCCATTTCCTGGAAATATTCGTGAATTGAAGAACCTGATTGACCGTACCATTCTTGTGAGTGGCAAAAGCTTGATTGATGAGGGTGATATTCGCTCGCAAATGGAGACCGGCCAAGCTACTACTAAACATGTAATCCCTACCGATATGACCTTAGAAGACATAGAGGCGCAATCTATTCGACAAGCTATTGAGTTGCACAAAGGCAACTTGTCTAGCGTGGCAAAGTCGCTAGGTATAAGCCGTGCTGCATTGTATAGAAGAATGGAGAAATACGATATTTGATATAACACAGATATAAAAGAGATATGAAACTACGTGGCTATTTCTACATATTAACAGTGTTGCTATTGACAATCTTTGGTTTTGTGTTTTACGAAAACCTACAAAGTTTGTCGTGGAAAACTGCAGCTGTATCAGCTCTTATGATAGCTACGTTGGCTTACCTTGTTCTATTTTATCGAAAAGTGGTGCGCCCCATGCAGAGCATTAGCAGTGGTATGGATTTGCTGCGCGAACAAGATTTTAGTTCTCGCTTGCGGAGTGTGGGACAACACGAAGCGGACAAAGTGGTTGCTATCTTTAATAAAATGATGGAGCAATTGAAGAATGAGCGATTGAGACTGCGCGAGCAGAATCAGTTCTTAGATTTGCTTATTAAAGCATCGCCGATGGGCGTGATGGTGTTAGATTTTGACGGTCGTGTTACGGAACTCAATCCCGCCGCTTTCAAAATAATGGGAGTCAATCATCTTGATGAGGTGAAAGGCAAGCAACTTTCAGAATTGAAAGATACATTGCAGATTGACATGGCAGATATACCTATGCACGAAACACGCACCATTAGTCTGCATGATGGCACGGTGTATAAATGTACTTTGGAATCTTTTATCGATAGAGGTTTCCCGCGTCCTTTTTATTTAATAGAAAGCTTAACCGATGAGGTGCGCAGAGCAGAGAAGAAAGCCTATGAAAGAGTAATTCGTATGATTGCTCACGAAGTGAACAACA